>Ga0172377_10001044_pt1 | contig 27508 bp, 24 predicted proteins | sample Pumphouse3metaG_FD_119749 | JGI IMG/M metagenome (GOLD analysis project Ga0172377, IMG submission 119749) | Leachate microbial communities from a municipal landfill in Southern Ontario, Canada - Pumphouse #3 metaG | ecosystem: Engineered > Solid waste > Landfill > Unclassified | place: Canada... | reverse complement strand
AAGTTGATCATTTTAGTTCTGGTTTTGACTTATATCATTCAAGTCCTCAGCGGAAGAAAGTTGAAGATTGCATATCCTGTCGTGCTTTTATTCTCAATGGTTTTATTATCATTATTTGAACCAAATGGTAAGGTTGTATTTAAATATTTTACTGATGTATCTTTAAATATAGCATTTACAAAAGCTTTAAGAATTCTTATTTTAATAGCATCATCTCAGATTTTGGTGGCTTCAACTACCATCAATATAGGATTTATTAAGGATGTATTTGCTTTGAGCTCAATTGTACTTGATAGATTCTCAAATTCAAAAGGTTCTGTTCTAAAAAGAATTGACGAATCATTAATAGGAAAACTATGAAAATAATAATATCACCAGCAAAAAAGATGAAAAAAAAGGAATTTATAGGAACTGCAACAACTCCAATTTTTTCTAAGAATGCACAGACTATTGCAAATAAAATAAAGAAGTATGATCTTGAAGAATTGCAAAAGGCTTTCAAATGTAGTTCTAAGATTGCAAAAGAAGTGTATAACTACTATCATGACTTCAACTCAGACCTTCATCCTGCACTCTATCGTTATGATGGTTTGCAATACATGAATATTGATGTTTTGAGTTTGAGTGAAGCTGAGAGAAATTTTTTGAATAAAAATCTTCTGATAGCAGATGCTCTGTATGGCCTATTGAAACCAACAGATTTGATATCTCAATATCGTCTTGATTACAATTCTAAGTTTGATTTTGTGAAACCTGACTTCTATAAAAAGAAGATCAAGAAAGTTCTAACAGAGCCTTATATCAATCTCTGCTCCAACGAGTACTCTGCAATACTTCCAGAAGGTCTTGCAATAAACATTATCTTCATACAGAACTTAAAAGGTGTTAGCAAGAGCTACAGTACAAATACAAAAATAGCTCGGGGAAAATTTGTGAAGTATCTTGCCAATGAACAAAATACTTCAATTGATGTTCTGACATCTTTTAAAGAAGAAGGCTATGTATTTGATGAAGCTACCAGCGATGAATCAAATATAATTTACTATAAAGTTATCTAGCGTTTTTCCATGGTCGGTTATTGCCAAACCACCCTCTTTCATCCCAATAAGCTCTATCAACATCACCTGCAACTTTTGATTGAATTTTTCTATAGATTGCAAAGTTAAATTTACTTTTCAGTGGTGTATGATATTTTCCACTTTGATAGAGTTTGTTGACTCTTTTTACAATTTTATTGCTCTGCTTTTCTATTTCGTCTTTTTTCTTTTCTGTTACTTTTGCCCAAGACATACTTTGAACTGCCATGCCTATGCTATAAATCTTTGGAATTCCAAAATATGTGAAGCATTCTGCCACTTCTATTATTGTGTTCTTATAAACAGGTCCAGCTGCAGTTAGACAACCATCAGTTGCTTATTGAACATCGAATTCTCGGGTCTGTGCATCATGAACCATAATGAGAAATGATCTATGAATATTTTTAGCTGTCCATTCATATGGAGAATATATACAGGTGTTGCTACAATCAAAAGATCCGCTTCTAACCTCAAATCTCTCAATGGGAGTATCTTTTCTTGGTGAGGACAGAACTCCATTCCTTTTGTAACACATCTGAGACATCCTTCGCAGTATGGAATCTGCTCTTTCTGCAAATTAATTTCATTAATTTTTGCACCCTCAAATTTAGATGCAAGATTTCTTGCTATAGTACTGGATGTTCCTTTTGATCTTTGTGAAGCATGAACTATTGTTATTGTCATTATATGTCCTTATTTTTATGAGCTCTTATTTAAATATGCGGATAAATTATTTAGTTGTAAAGGAAATCTCTTATGAGAATCAAGACTAGATTCTTTCTTTAAGGTCAGTCAAAAAATAATTATCATAATAAAAGTACCTATACAAACAGACAATAAAAAGCCCTGGCATTTGCCAGGGTAATATAATTTAATTTACATTTTCTTCTCTAAATCCAATCATATCTTTTATTGAAGAGCCAGGAGCTACAATAGGATATACTTTATCATCTATAGGAATTTGAGCATCAATAACACAAGGTTTATTTAAACTAAGTGCTTTTTTTATCACTTCATTAGGATCATCATCTATTGAAAGTTTCATTGACTCAACGCCATAAGCTTTTGCCAGCATACACCAATCAATTGGCGTATCCAGAGTTGTTTGACTGTAATGCTTATCATAGAATAACGTCTGCCATTGTCTAACCATACCAAGAGTATGATTATTCATGACTATTACGATAACAGGTAAATTATAGCGTGCAATTGTTGTCAATTCATTGCTGTTCATTCTAAAACAACCATCACCTGCAACATTTACCACTCTAACGTCTTTATTTCCCATTTGAGCACCAATTGCTGCTCCAGTACCATATCCCATTGTTCCAAGACCACCACTTGTTAAAAAACGTCTTGGATTCTTATGGTTCAAGAACTGTGCTGTCCAAATCTGATGCTGTCCAACCTCTGTTGCAACAATATCATCTTCATTAAGATTTTCATTTAGGGCATTTATAATTTCATAAGCTCTGTGACTTTCATGGTTGGTAAGTACAGGGAATCTCTTTTTGTATCCTGCAACTTCCTGCATCCAATTGGCATGTTCTTGTTTTTTGATTTTGCTCATCAATCTATCAAGAACAACATTGATATCTCCAACCAAATGGCATGAAGTTTCAATATTTTTGTCAATCTCAGCAGGATCAACATCAATCTGTATGATTCTTGCATGTTTTGCAAAGCTACTTGCTTTACTTATTACTCTATCAGAGAAACGAGCACCAATAACTATCAATAAATCACATTTATTGATGCAAACATTAGAAACTTTTGATCCATGCATTCCAACCAGTCCAGTATATCTATCACTGTCACTGCGTATTGCTCCGCAGGCCATCAATGATACGCAAGATGGTGAATCTATTAAATCAATAAAGTTTCTAACTCTCTCTGATGAATTTGAAATTATAGTACCTCCTCCAACGTAACACATTGGACGAGATGAATTTTCAATCATGTTTGCAGCTACATCTAGATTTGGTTCTTTCAATCTGTTTGATAGGTATTTTATCTCTCTAGGTTCTTCTTTTTGATATTCACAAAGATCTATCATAGCATTCTTAGTTATATCAATAAGTACTGGACCAGGTCTTCCTTCTTTTGCGATGAAGAATGCCTCTCTAACAATACCAGCTAAATCCCCAGCTTTTTTAACTATATAGTTATGCTTGGTTATTGGCATTGTAACACCAGTAATATCAACCTCTTGGAAACTGTCTTTACCTAATAAAGTTGTTGGAACATTACCTGTAATAGCAACCATAGGAACACTGTCCATTTGGGCAGTTGCAATACCTGTTACTAAATTAGTTGCACCTGGACCACTTGTTGCTATGCATACTCCAACTTTACCAGTTGAACGAGCATAACCATCAGCAGCGTGAGATGCACCTTGTTCATGAGCAGTTAAGATATGTGTTATTTTGTCACTGTTATTATATAGAGCATCATAAAGTGGCAAAACTGCCCCACCAGGGTAGCCAAACACTGTATCTACATTCTGCTCAATCAAAGTTTTTATTAATATTTCAGCGCCAGATATTTGCATATAAATTCTCCTAAATTATTTTCAATTAATCCTTGAATACTGCACCTTTTGATGCATCCGTTACACTTTTTGCATAACGAGCTAAGTATCCAGTTGTTATGCTTGGAGTCTTTGGTTTCCAAGCTTTCTTTCTTTCTGCTAATGTTTTTTCATCAACTTTTAATTCAAGAATTCTGTTTGGAATATCAATAAATATTTCATCACCTTCTTCAACAAGTCCAATCAAACCACCTTGTGCAGCTTCAGGACAAACATGTCCAATAGATGCGCCACGAGTTGCTCCACTGAAACGACCATCAGTCAAAAGAGCTACAGTTTTATCCTGTCCCATTCCGGCAATTGCACTGGTTGGAGATAACATCTCTCTCATTCCAGGACCACCTTTTGGACCTTCATAACGAATGACAATTACGTCTCCATCTTTTATTTCTTTATTGTAGATAGCCTGAATGCTCTCTTCTTCACTTTCAAATACACGAGCTGGTCCTGTATGAACGAGCATCTCTGGAGATACTGCACTTTGTTTTACAACTGCTCCCTCCAATGCAAGATTACCTTTAAGAACTGCAAGACCACCTGTAACTTGATATGGATTATCAATTGGTCTAATAACCTCAGGATTGTAATTAGTTGCATTCTTGTAGCTATTTTCAATTGTATCTAGTGTTACTGTCATCAGATCACCTTTAAGCAATCCAGCTTCTGCAAGTTCTTTCATAACAGCCATTATGCCACCAGCTTCATGTAAATCTTGAATATGGTGAGGTCCGGCTGGTGCTAAGTGACATAAATTAGGTACTTTGGCACTGATTTCATTAGCTTTGAAAATATTGAAATCAATTCCTGCATTGTGTGCAATAGCAGGTAGATGTAGCATTGTGTTTGTACTGCATCCGAGCGCCATATCAACAGTTAAAGCATTCATGAATGAATCTTCATTGATAATATCACGAGGTCGTAAATTTTTATCAAGGATTTCCATTACTTTATAACCTGCTTCTTTTGCAAGTCTTTCTCTAGCTGCATAAACAGCTGGGATTGTACCATTACCAGGTAGAGCCATTCCTAATGCTTCAGTCAAACAGTTCATTGAGTTTGCTGTAAACATACCAGAACATGATCCACAGGTAGGACAGACATTGTCTTCCCATGATTTAAAAGTCTCATCATCCATCTTGCCACTTTGCTTCATGCCAACAGCTTCAAACATTGAAGCAAGATTTCGTTCAGTTGTGTGTCCTGGAACCTTACCTGCTAGCATTGGACCACCTGATACAAAGATACATGGAACATTCAATCTCAAAGCAGCCATCAACATTCCTGGAACAATTTTATCACAGTTAGGAACAAATACAAGAGCATCAAAAGGATGAGCAGTTGCCATTATTTCAACACTGTCTGCAATGAGTTCTCTTGAAGCCAAACTGTATTTCATTCCAGTGTGTCCCATAGATATTCCATCACAAACTCCAATTGTTGGGAAAGATACAGGTGTACCACCAGCATTTCTAACACCAGCTTTTACACATTCAACAATTCTATTTAAATGAACATGACCTGGAATAATTTCATTTGCAGAATTTACTATTCCAATAATTGGTTGATGAATTTCTCTATCTGTCCAACCAAGTGCTTTCATTAAAGATCTATGTGGTCCTCTATCAAGGCCTTCTGTCATTGCAGAAGATCTTTCTTTCATACTTTCTTTGCTCATATCTTATCTCCTAATTCCTATATAGCAGCTGCTATTAGGTCTCCCATTTCTTTAGTTCCAACTTTTTTCATACCTTCCTCAAAGATATCGCCAGTTCTAAAACCATCATCCAAAACTTTACCGACAGCATTTTCAATAGCTTTTGCTTCTTTTTCCATTTTGAAGGAGTAACGCAGCATCATGGCAACTGATAATACTGTTGCAATAGGGTTAGCTAAATCCATTCCAGCAATGTCAGGTGCACTGCCATGAATTGGTTCATACATTCCAAGAGTTCCTTTTCCCAAAGAAGCTGAAGGAAGCATTCCGATAGATCCAGTAATTTGAGATGCTTCATCTGATAATATATCACCAAACATGTTTGTTGTTACAATAGTATCAAATTGATTTGGGTCTCTTACCAATTGCATTGCTGCATTATCAACATAAAGATGATTTACAGTTACCTCAGGATAATCCTTTGCCATTCTTTCTACAACAGATCTCCACAATTGAGATGAGTTTAAGATGTTTGCTTTATCTACTGATGTTAATTTTTTGTCTCTTACCATTGCAATTTCAAATGATTTCTTTACTATTCTTTCAATTTCTGGGATTGAATATTCAAGTGTATCATATGCACTGTTATCGTCTCTCCCTCTCTTTCCAAAATAGATACCACCAGTAAGTTCTCTTACAACCATGATATCAAGTCCATTTGCTACAATTTCATCTTTTAAAGGACAGGCACCTTTCAATTGTGGGTACATGATAGCTGGGCGAAGGTTGCAGAAGAGGTTCATTCCACTTCTAAGTCCAAGCAATGCTTTTTCAGGACGAAGGTTAGATTCTACATTGTCCCATTTAGGTCCACCAACAGCACCTAGAATGACACTATCAGATGCTTTACATATATCAAGACTTTTTTGAGGTAGAGGTTCTCCAAATTTATCAATAGCACAACCACCTGCAATTGCTTCTTCATATGTTACTTCAAAATTATATTTTGCCGCTGTTGCATCTAAAACTTTAACTGCTTCATTTACGATATCTGGTCCGATACCATCACCTTTTACCAATGCTATTTTCATTACATATCTCCCTGTTTTGACATATAAGCTGCAAGACCACCTGATTCAATTAAACCCTGCATAAAAGGAGGAAATGGTTCTGCTTGGAATTCTTTATTTTTTGTTAGATTTTTGATCTTACCTGTTTCAAAATCTACTTCAACTACATCACCTTGTTCGATGTTGTCACATGCTTCTGGGCATTCAAGAATAGGAAGTCCAATGTTGATTGAGTTTCTATAGAAGATTCTAGCAAATGTTCTTGCAATTACACAGCTCACGCCTGATTCTTTAATTGCAATTGGAGCATGTTCACGACTTGATCCACAACCAAAGTTCTTATCAGCTACTATGATATCGCCTTTTTCAACTGTTTTGGAAAAATCTAAATCAATGTCTTCCATACAGTGTGCTGCAAGCTCACTTGCAACTGATGTATTTAAATATCTAGCTGGGATGATTACATCTGTATCAACGTTATCTTTATATCTATATGTTTTACCTTTGGCTTTCATTAGTTATCTCCTTCATTTGGATCTGCTAGGTATCCTTTAATTGCACTTGCTGCTGCAACTTCTGGTCCTGCTAGATAAACTTCACTTTTTACATGTCCCATTCTTCCAACAAAGTTACGGTTTGTTGTTGATATAGCTCTTTCATTTTCAGCAAGAATACCCATATGACCACCAAGACATGGTCCACAGGTTGGTGTTGAAACAACACATCCTGAATCGATGAAAGTTTCTAGAATTCCTTCTTTCATAGCATCTTTATATATCTGCTGTGTTGCAGGAAGTACAATACATCTTACATCTGATGATATTTCATGACCTTTTAAAATGCTGGCTGCTTTTCTTAAATCACTCAAACGTCCGTTTGTGCAAGATCCAATCACAACTTGGTCAATTTTTACTTTTCCCCATTCTTCTGGTGTCTTTGTGTTTTCAGGAAGATGAGGGAATGCAACTGTACTTTTTATTGTTGATAAGTCAATATCAATTGTTCTTTCATATTCTGCATCAGGATCAGCTTTGAATATCTGAGGTGTTTTTTTGCCATGTGCTTTTAAATAATCAAGTGTTATATCATCAACTTCAAATATTCCATTCTTAGCACCAGCTTCAATTGCCATGTTAGCAACTGTAAATCTGTCATCTATTGTTAGATTTTTAACGCCTTCTCCTGTGAATTCCATAGATTGATATAGAACACCATCAACGCCTATCATTCCAATAATATGCAAGATCAAATCTTTGCCACCGATATTCTTGTTGAATTTTCCTGTTAAGTTAAATTTAACAGCAGTTGGAACTTTAAACCAAGCTTTACCTGTTGCCATTCCACATGCCATATCTGTTGAACCAACACCTGTTGAGAAAGCACCTAAAGCTCCATAAGTACAGGTGTGGGAATCAGCTCCAATTACTAAATCACCTGCTGTTACGAGTCCTTGCTCTGGTAAAAGAGCATGCTCAATTCCCATCTTTCCAACTTCAAAATAATTTGTGATATCATTAGCTCTGGCAAATTCTCTCATACATTTGCATTGTTCTGCAGCTTTGATATCTTTATTAGGTGCAAAGTGATCTGGTACCAATGCAATTTTGTCTTTATCAAATACATCTTTTCTACCAAATTTTGCAAATTCACCAATTGCGACAGGACTGGTGATATCGTTTCCTAAAACAAGATCAACATCAGCCATAATCAATTGACCTGCTTTTACACTTTTCAAGCCAGCTTTAGATGCAAGCAGTTTCTGTGACATAGTCATCTTCATAAATTTATACTCCTTAAATAGCAGGTTCCACACCTGCATCTTGTAAATACCAAATTATACTATCACGAAGTGCAATCCATGATGCTGCAATAATATCATGATTCACTCCAACAGTATTCCAACTTTTTTTATTGTCACTGGATTCAATCAGAACTCTAACAACAGATGCTGTTGCATCATATGATTCAAGAACTCTTACTTTATAATCACTCAAATGAACACCTTTTAACTGAGGATAGAATGGTTCTAAAACCTTTCTAAGTGCTTTATCTAGCGCATTGATGGGACCAAGACCTTCTGCTGCTGTTATTGCACTTTCACCAGCAACTTCAACTTTAACTAAGGCTGCATGCAATGAATCCAATTGATTTTCATCCGATTGTCTACCATTTGTTTGATAATAGGTCAGACTGAAATAATCTTTATTCTTACCTAAACAATTATTTATCAACAGATCAAATGATGCGTTTGCACCTTCAAATTGATAACCAACTGCTTCCAAATTTTTCAGCTCTTTCACCATTGATCCAACTCTTCCGTCCTTCTTGTCAAAGGCAGGATAAAGCTTTTCAATTCTTTCAAGTAACAGAGCTTTTCCTGCAACTTCACTCACAAGAAGTCGTCTTGAATTTCCAATTAAGGATGGATCCAAATGTTCAAATGATTTAGGATTTTTCCTAATACCATCTATATGCATTCCACCTTTATGAGCAAAAGCACTTCGACCTACAAAGCTTCTGTTACCAGGAATTCTCTGATTTGCAATTTCTCCCAATTCATGAGCTCTTTGGGTCAATGATTCAAAGGATTCAGGCAGAAGACAATCCATATTCATCTTAAATTTTAAGTTACAAGCTATGGAGCTTAAATCAGCATTTCCACATCTCTCTCCAAATCCTATGAAAGTTCCTTGAACCTGAGTCGCTCCATTGTTCACACTCATCAAAGAAGAAGCTACTGCAACACCACAGTCATTATGAAAATGTACACCTATAGGAATAGAATATGATTCAACAACTTCTTTTGTTATCTGAGATGCCTCTTCACTTAGCATTCCACCACGAGTTTCACATAAAATTAATTTTTTTGCTCCACCTTTGATGGCTGCATCTAAAGTCTTGAGTGCATATTCTTTATTCTCTTTGTATCCATCATAAAAATGTTCTGCATCAAAGAATACTTCTTTACCATTGTCTGTTAAAAATCTTACAGAATCTTCAATCATTTTGAGGTTTTCGTTCAGTCGTGTTTTTATAATTTCTGTGACTTGAAAGTCCCAAGATTTTCCAAAAACACATATTGTATCAACTCCACAGTTGTTCAATATCTGTAGGTTTTCATCTTCTTCTGCTTTCAGACCTCTTCTTCTAGTTGAGCCAAAGGCTACTAGTTTGGATTTCTTAAGTTCTGTATTTTTTAATATTTCAAAAAACTGAATATCTTTTGGATTTGAACCAGGATTTCCAGCTTCTATGTAATCCATTCCAATATCATCAAGAAGATGTACAATCTTCATTTTGTCAGATAAAGAGAAGCTTATTCCTTCTCCCTGTGATCCATCACGAAGTGTTGAATCGAAAAGCTCAACTTTAGCCATGAGATCTCCTTTTTATCGATCACTGTGTCCTGCTAACATATCTTCATTTAAAGAAAGTTGCTGGGCATTTATTCCTGAACCTTGCACCATTGGACTTGCATCTAGCATGTGGTTACATGCAGTTATACAAGCTAATATGGAAGCTTCAATTACATCTGTTGAAACGCCACGACCTCTATAGTATTCTTTTCCATCGGTTATTTTAACAATAACCTCACCTTGAGCATCTCTGTGTTCAGTTACAGCATGTAGATCATAATCAACAAGCCCAAAATGATGGTCAATTATTTTCTCAACCGCTCTCATTGCTGCATATACAGGACCTGTTCCTGCTGCTACTGATTCTTTTAGTTCATCACCTCTTCTTAGAGTGACACATGCAGTACTTGTCATGAGATTTCCACTGTTCACTACAAAATGGTCCAATATCCAATCATTTTCTTTAGGTTTTTCAGAAGATTCAACCAGAGCAATTAGGTCTCTATCACTGATAGTCTTCTTTCTATCACATAGGTCTTTGAATTCTTTAAAAAATCTTGCAGAATCATCTTTATCTAAAATATATCCTAAAGCTTCCATTCTGCTTGTAAATGCATGAATACCAGAATGCTTACCCAAAACAAGTTCTGTTTTAACAACACCAACACTTTCAGGTGTCATGATTTCATAAGTAAGTGAGTTAGCCATTATGCCATGTTGATGAATTCCACTCTCATGTGCAAAAGCATTCTTTCCTACTATTGCTTTAGATGGAAAAGGTTTTACATTGGTGATAGAAGAAAGCTGTCTTGCACATTTGTAAATCTGTTTTGTATCTATATCTATTGTATAAGGATATATATCACTTCTAGTTTTAAGGTTCATTGCAAATTCTTCTAGTGCTGTATTTCCGGCTCTCTCTCCAATACCACAGATTGTACCTTCAACCTGTCTTGCTCCAGAAGCAACTGCTGCTAATGAATTAGCAAGAGCCATACCTAGATCATTATGGTTATGAGTACTTAAGATAGCTTTATCAACATTTGGGACATTATTTCTAACTGTTGTAAATATTTTTGTAATATCTTCAGGACAAGCATAACCAACTGTATCAGGTAGGTTTATGGTTGTAGCTCCTGCTTTAATTGCAGCTTCTACAACTTTACACATGTAATCAAGATCCGTTCTCGTAGCATCTTCCAAAGAGAATTCTACATCGGGACATTTATTTCTTGCATATGTTACCATCTCTATAATTTGATTGAGTGCTTCTTCTTTACTCATTTTTAATTTGTACTGCAGATGTAAATCACTTGTTGCCAGGAATGTGTGGATTCTTGGATGTCTTGCATTTTTAATTGCTTCACAACTTGCATCAATATCTTTTTGTAAGGCTCTTGAAAGAGATGCAACTGTTACATCTCCTGCCTGTTCAGCTATAGCTTTGACTGATTCAAAATCACCCTTCGACGCAAAAGCAAATCCAGCTTCAATGACGTTCACCCCAAGTTTCTCAAGACGTTGAGCCATCTTCAATTTTTCTTCTAGGTTCATACTGTAACCTGGAGCTTGCTCACCATCTCTCAAAGTTGTATCAAAAATGATAACTTTATTATTCATAATTATTTTCTCTCCACACAAATGATTTATATTATTAAATATTTTAATCAATACACTTTATATATTCATTGAAATATTTATAGTATCATCCACTCTTTCATATGAAAGAGTGGATGTAATTATTTATTTTTTCAACCAACTCATTAGAGATCTTAGTTTAGCACCAGTTTCTTCTAATTGTGATTCTGCTTCAATTCTACGTTTAGCAGCAAAATAAGGTCTCTTTACCTGATTCTCAAGTAACCAGTCACGAGCAAATTTACCTTCCTGAATGTCAGTCAAAACGCCTTTCATAGCCTTCTTTGTATCTTCTGTTACAATTTTAGGACCTGTGATGTAATCACCATATTCAGCAGTATCTGAGATTGAATAACGCATGTAACTTAATCCACCCTGGTTGATCAAATCAACAATAAGTTTCATTTCATGACAGCATTCAAAATATGCCATTTCTGGTTGATAACCAGCTTCTACCAAAGTATCAAAACCTGCTTTTATTAGAGCTGTTATACCACCACAAAGAACTGCCTGTTCACCAAATAAATCAGTTTCAGTTTCTTCTTTAAATGATGTTTCAAAGATACCAGCACGACCAGCACCTAAGCCTTTAGCATATGCAAGAGCTACACTTTCACTGTCTCCTGATGGATCAGCTGCTTCTGCGATAAGACAAGGAACACCTTTTCCTTCTAAGAACTGAGAACGTACTGTATGACCTGGTCCTTTAGGAGCAATCATTATTACATTTACGTCTTCTGGTGGATTGATTTGGCCAAAATGAATATTGAAACCATGTGCGAATGCTAGATAATCACCTTTTTGTAGGTTTGGAGCAACTGATTCATAATAAATTCCAGCACATTTTTCATCTGGAACCAACATCATGATAACTTGAGCCATTTTTGCTGCTTCTGCTGCTGTTGCTACTCTTAATCCTGCTTCTTCTGCAGTCTTCCAACTTTTTGAACCTTTATAAAGACCAACTACTACATTAACTCCACTTTCCTGCAAGTTTAATGCATGTGCATGTCCCTGACTGCCATAACCAATTATTGCAACAGTCTTGTTCTTTAAAAATGATAGATCTGCATCACTGTCATAAAACATTTTACTCATCTTTCTCTTCCTTCGGCTTTCGCCATTTTAAATAATATACTTTTTTTATTAATAAACTATTAATATAAATCTAAAGCTCTTCGTAAGGTTCATCTTTAAGAGCAACAGAACCTCTTTCGAGTGCTGTTGTTCCTGTTCTTGCAAGTTCAACTATCCCAAACTCTTTTGCCAAAGTCAAAAATGATTCAACTTTCTGAACATCACCAACAAGTTCCAATGTTATGGTATCCATCGTTACATCTTTAACTCTAGCTTTAAATAATTCTCCCAGTTCAACTACTTTTGATCTGTTATTGTTGGCTGTTGAAAGTTTTACAAGAAGCAGCTCGCTTTCTATTGAAGGTCTGTCTTCAAGTATTGCAACTCTTATGATGTCAACTAATTTTTCAACCTGGTTTTTAATTTGTTTTATTATTGCTCTATTTCCTAGAACTACAATTGTGATTCGACTTATTTTAGAATCAGCGGTCTCTCCAACACTCAAGCTTACAATGTTATAGCCTCTTCTCGAAAAAAGACCCACGACTCGCTGTAAAACACCAAAGTGATTATTCACAAGCAATGAAAGAGTGAACCTCTGCAATTCGTCTTTACTTTCCATTTTTCAAAATCTCCTTTCCCATTTGGGTACAACAATGCACTCCCTATATATTTCTATTTCGGGGAGGTCCTGCCAAGCAATACTTTTTTTTATTTAAGTTTCTTGGCTATTTTATAATGACTAATAAAATTGATAAAATAATGAGGACAGAAGAACCAATGACCAAGCCCAGAATGACTTGGAGATCAATAATGATAGTGCTAATAATAGATATGTTGCTATTCATCATTTGGTCCTTTGCTTAAATTTATTCTTTGTAAGAATGAGTAAACACTAATTCAAAAATTATCATTAGTCAATAGAAATTATTGTTTTTATGCAAAAACTTGTATATCGATACATTTGTTATGCAACAGAGCAGTTTAAAATAATAAAAAATGCACTTTTATACTTCAATAATGATTGTTTTTAATATTTCGATTTACTTATCCCCTAAAGATGCTATAGTAGAAAAAGATACAAAATGGAGATAGTTTATTATGGTATTTAATGTTTTGATTGCTTTAAAAGATGAAAAAATCAGACAGAATCTTGCAAATTATATTGACTGGGAAAAAATAGGTTGTGAATTGATTGCCTCATGCAGTGATGGCCTAGTTGCCCAACGTCTTACAAAAACTTTGAAACCAGATATTGTTTTAACCCAGCTAGATATTAAAGGAATTTACCTTCTTTTGTCAGACTGTCCTATATATCATACAGCTATTTTTGGAGAAGGTGAAAAAGAAGAAAGTGAGATAGAGAAGGCTTTTGGTCTTGGAATCTATCGCTATCAACAGAAGCCTATTACACTGGAAAAGATATCTTATCAGCTACTGGATATTGTAAATCTCATTAAGAAAGAGAAGTCTCGACAGATTGAGAGTACTGTAGACAACCCCACTTTGCATCTTCCAACATACAGCAACAACATGAGTGTTTTAGCCGCAATCAGCTTTATTGAACAGAATTATAATAAAAATATTGGTTTGCAAGAAGCATCTTCTGTCATTAAAATGAGTGAGGCTCATTTATCTAGAATATTTAAAAAAGAAACTGGCCTTAATTATGTAAGATATCTCAATATCTACAGAATTAACGTCAGTATCGAATTGATGTATAATGAAAATTTAACATTGAACCAGATTGGTACTGCATGTGGCTTTGAAACTCAAAGTTATTTTGCAAAAATATTCAAACGTGAACTCAATGTTACACCTTCAAAATACCGAGAGTCTTTTATATTGTACAATAAAAAATAGATCTCTTATTTTCCCTTGTGCATTTCAAGGTAAATTCTGATTTTTTCCATTGTTTCACTTGATACGTCATGTTCAATCAAGCATGCATCATTTTCTGATACTGCTTCACTTACGTTCAAGATATCTCTAAGAAATGCTACTAAAGTAGTATGACGAGAATATACCATGGATGCATAAGATTTACCTTTTTCTGTCAATGTAATCTTTCCATAAGTTTCATGAGTTACATAGCCTTTTTCTGCCAATACTTTCATAGCCCGGTTTACACTGGGTTTTGATACCTTTAAATATTCTGCTATATCTGTAATTCGGGCACCGGTTGTAGCACCTTCCAATACTAAAATAGCCTCCAAATAGTCTTCACTTGATTTATTCATATAAGTAATATAGCAACATTTGTTAACTTTTGCAATTGTTAACCTAGCAAAACTTTTTAAATAATTGGTATTTATTTCGGATATAAGTCAGATATAATGTTTTTTTAACCATTGCTCTGCTTATTTTTATATTGAGGTAACCCTCTCTCTTTGCTAAAATAATGAAACTATTCGAATTAGGAGATTTTAAAAATGGAAGCAGCGTTGTTTGATATGGATGGAGTTTTGGTCGATACTCAGAAATACCATGTAGGTATATATAAAAAAATAGCTAAAGATAGATTTAACATTGATCTGGGAGAGGATATTGTTTCTGCTTTAGGTGGTGTTTTGAAAGAAGAAGGTGCTTCAATTATATGCAAGGCTGTTGGTATTGATGATACCAAAAAGAATAGAGATTCTCTTTATTCTACTAAAAATAGTATGTATAAAGATTTAATTGCTCAAAAGGGTAAAGATCTTCTCATGGATGGTAGCATTGAACTGCTTGAAGAGTTGAAGAATAACAATGTTAAGATGGCACTTTGTAGTGCATCTTCAAATGCTAAAACTATTGTAAAGTTGACCGGTCTTGATAAATATTTTAACGATGAAAATATAGTTGATCTGAACAAAATACGACAGGGGAAACCTGCAGCTGATATTTTTTTGACAGGGGCAATGATGCTAAAAGTAAATCCGACTGATTGCGTTGTCTATGAAGATGCGGTCAATGGAATAATGGCTGCAAAAAAAGGTGGGATGTATACTGTTGGGTTCAGAACCAATATTGATTTTAATGGCCTAAATTATGGAGAAACTCCTGCAGATAGGGTTGTGTATGATTTAAAAGCCCCTCTTTGCTACAGAGGGCTGTATTCCAATTTCAATGATAGTCCTTCTGATTGTAAGCTTTTTGTTTTTGATGCTGGTAATGTTATAATCAACAATATTGAGTGTCTTCCTGGTATCATCAATGAGTATAAAATGAGTGGCTCACAAATTGATGAGTTTCTTCTTGATTTTAAAGCTTATACCGCATCTCTTATGGATGGTAGCATGAAGTGCAGTGATTTTTGGAAGCACTTAGAAGATACAATGAATTTACATGTTGAAGGAGAACCATTTGCAAGACATTTCAAGCCCACTTTGAACAAACCTGTAGTCAATGTAATTAAAAGACTTAAAGAGCAAGGATATCGAGTTGTGCTTGGTTCAAACACATTTGATCCACATGCTAAGATAATGGAAGAAATTGGAGGTCTGGAATATTTAGATAAATGCTATATGAGTCATTTGATGCATAGATACAAACCCGCTCCTTCATTCTTTAGATACATATGTGAAAGTGAAAATATTGATCCAAAAGAAATATTTTTTGTAGATGATTTGGCTGAAAATGTAGCTGCAGCTGCAAAGTTTGGTATGAAGACTTTGAATTATAAAAACAAAGATAAAAATGAAAAGTTAGAAAAGGCTTTTGATTTTTTATATTAGCTAATTTATGTATAGTTAGCTTTTAAATATTCTGCATTATTTTTAAACAAAAAAACTTTTTTTTACTTTATATAGTTGTTTTTTATTGAAATAATCAGTAAATTGTTACTCATGAACAACAAAACAGTAGAAGATTTAAATGTAGGCCAATCTGGCATCATAAGTGCCATTGATGCTCCCAAAGAAATCAAACGACGATTGATGGATATGGGATTCACAAGAGGGATTCGTGTTGATGTGATAAAAAAAGCACCAATGGGAGATCCTTTAGAGGTTGGTATTAGAGGATATAATATATGTATTCGTAAAGAGCAGGCAGCAAATTTAATGCTAAAGGAAAGTATCTAATGGCAAAAATTTGTTTAGTGGGCAATCCTAACTGCGGTAAATCAACTTTATTTAACAATGTAACTAATACCATTGCTCATGTTGGTAACTGGGCTGGTGTTACAGTTGAGGAGAAATACGGTGATTGGAATGGTAACCAAACTTTGGACCTTCCTGGTATTTATTCTTTATCCCCCTACAGCCCTGAAGAAAAATTAACACGGCGTTTTATTTTAGATAGTGAACCAGATTTGATCATTGATGTTATCGATGCTACCAATCTTGAAAGATCTCTTTATTTAACCACTCAACTTGTGGAACTTGGTAGACCAATGATTCTTGCATTGAATATGGGTGACCTTCTTGAAAAAGAAGGTATCAAGATTGATACAGAGCAACTTTCTAAAATGTTCCATTCGAGAGTTGTTAATATTTCAGCTTCAAAGGGACTTGGTTTTGATGAATTGAATAAGGCTGTTGAAAAATCACTAGCTGATAAAAAGGTTCCTTCTTGCCCACTGTTTGCTCCACCACTTGAACTTTTGATTACTGAAATCATTGCTGATGATTTCATGCATGAAGCTCCTAAAGCTTATCCTAGAAGATGGTGTGCAATCAAACTTCTTGAAGCAGATGAATTATTCTTGGCTAATATGCCTCCTGTTCCTGAAAAACTTGCAGAAGTTATAAAATGCAGAACAGAGAAATTAGAGAAAGTTTTCAATGATGATATTGATGCAATTATAATTGACCAAAGATATCATGTTGCTGAAGATATCACAAAAATCTGTGAGGTGAAAAAAGATCCTGTAAAGAAGTTCAAACTTGATAATATTGTCACAAACAAATTCTTAGCTATACCAATATTTGTTTTGGTAATGGCTTTTGTATTTTACATATCAATTAGTGTTGTTGGTGGAGTGACCACTCCTCTAATTGAAAGCAGTATTGCTACAATCAGAGAATCCCTTCATTCCTTATTAAATAATTTGGGCGTCATTTCATTTTTGTCAAATATGCTCATTGATGGCATAATATCTGGTGTTGGAGCAGTATTGACCTTTGTTCCTCAGCTTTTTGTTCTTTTTGCATTGCTTTCATTCTTAGAAGATTGTGGCTACATGTCAAGGATTGCTTTTATAATGGATAGAGCAATGAGAAGTTTGGGCCTCAGTGGTAAATCAATAATTCCTCTTGTTATAGGTACAGGTTGCAGTGTTCCTGCAATAATGAGCACAAGAACAATAGAACATCCTAAAATGAGACGTTTGACAATAATGGTAACTCCATTCATTCCATGTGGTGCAAAGCTTCCTATTTTTGCTATGATTATTGGAGCCTTTTTCAACAATGCATGGTTCTTAGCTCCTATTATGTATTTCATTGGAATCATTGCTATAACAATTACAGGTATTGTCTCTCAGTTATTAGATAGACATAAAGAAGACAATGCTTTTATATTGGAACTTCCTCGTTACCAAATTCCAACATTAAAAAATACTTGGATCCAGACTTGGGAAAGAACTAAAGGCTTCATAGTTAAAGCTGGTACAACAATTTTACTTGCAAGTATTTTAATTTGGTTCTTAAATTCTTACAATTTCTTGTTGCAAGAAGTATCACCAACAAGTTCTATGTTAGCTAGTATTGGAAGAGTAATAGCTCCACTCTTTAGACCTCTTGGTTTTGGTACATGGCAAGCTTCTGTTGCACTATTAACAGGAATTGCTGCAAAGGAGTCAATTGTAAGTACTTTAACTGTTGCTCTTCAGGGTCAACCTATAACAACGTTATTTACTCAAGCAAGCAGTTTCTCTTTTATCATGTTCATTCTTCTTGCATCCCCTTGTGTTGCTGCTCTTTCAGCTATGGCAACAGAAATGAGAGATAGAAAAGCATTCTGGGCAGCTGTAGCATATCAAACAGGATTTGCTTATGTTTCATCTTTGATCGTTTATCGTATATTATTAGGAGTGTTATAAAATGGTAGCTATTATTGCAAATATTGTTGTTGCGGCTTTAATTATTATTATGATTTACGGAGCTATCAGAACTTTAAAAAAACCTGATAGCAAGAAGGGCTCAAAAGATTGTTGCAATTACTGTCATGACAGTAATTGTGATACTTGTAAAAAATAATTAACTAATCATTATTCATAAAATGCATAAATATACATATTACTCTAGAATAAAATAAGACTATTTTATATACTCTACTAAATTATTAATGGGAGAACATATGAAAAAAATAATTGTTTTATTTATGATAGCAGCTTTGACATTGAGTGGTGTATTTGCACAAGGTTCAAAAGAAAGTACAGAAGATCTTTCTCTTAAAAAAGTTCAAGATGCAGGTGTATTTGTTTTAGGACTTGATGATGCTTTTCCTCCAATGGGTTTCAGAGACGATAACAATGAAATTGTTGGTTTTGACGTTGATTTAGCTAAGGAAGTTACATCTAGAATGGGTGTTACTTTAAAACTTCAACCTATAGATTGGAATTCAAAAGAGCAGGAACTAGCAACAGGTAATATCGATTGTATTTGGAATGGTTTTACAAAATCACCTGAAAGAGAAAAAGTAATGACTTTCAGTGATGCTTATGTTATGAACCAACAGGTTTTAGTTGTAAAATCTGATGCTAGCTATAAGACTTTATCTGATTTTGCAGGTAAGACAATTGGCTTGCAGGGTGGATCAACAGCCTCTGATGCATTAGAAGAAGCAACAGATTTCAAGAATAGTTTGAAAGATGTAATTGAATTCAAAGATAACCTTACAGCTTTGATGGATTTAAATGCAGGTGGTGTGGATGGTGTTATCCTAGATTTATTGGTAGCAAATGACACAATTCAGAGATCAAATATGGATTTCAAAATTCTTGATGATGGTTTATCTGAAGAAGAATATGCAGTTGGATTCAGAAAAGGCGATATTGCATTGAAAGACGCTATCCAAGAACAGCTAATTGCTATGCAGAAAGATGGTACTATGGCTCAGATTTCAACAAAATGGTTTGGTAAAGATATTTCTGTAATTGGTAAATAATTTTACTTCAAAGTAAATAAGGGATGCTTGCATCCCTTATTTTTTTAATTTCCATATATTTACAGTTTTACAAAGATTAAAAATAATATATGGTATGAACAAAACTAATTTTATTGATTAGATATGAGGTATTTATGAGTTCATTATTAATTCCAATGTTGGAAGGAACATTAGTTAGTATTAAGATTTTCTTGTTCACATTACTATTTTCACTCCCTCTTGGCCTACTGGTTGAAAGAGGTAAAAGAAGTAAAATTTGGATTGTAAGAAAATTAATCAATCTTTACATAATGATTATGAGAGGAACTCCTCTTATTCTTCAGTTAATATTTGTATATTTTGCTCCTTATTATATATTGGGAACATCATTCAATAGATTGAATGCTGTTATCTTTGCATATGTAATAAACTATGCTGCATATTTTGCAGAGATCTATAGAGGTGGTATTCAAGCAATACCTAAGGGTCAATATGAAGCAAGTAAAGTTCTTGGTTTGACAAAGGCTCATACATTCACTCATATAATATTTCCTCAAGTTGTAAAAGAAATATTACCTGCTATGGGTAATGAGGTTATAACTTTAGTTAAGGATACTGCATTGGCTCAGACAATTGGTGTTGCTGAATTATTCAGAGTTGCTCAAACAGCTTCTGCAAGACAGTTTGCCACAACTCCTTTATTTATTGCCGGAGTCTTCTACTTTGTTATGAATGCAGGGGTATCAAAATTATTTGATATTGCTGAAATGAAATTAAACTACTATGGTAAAGCATAAGGATAGATTATGACAGAAGAAAAATACATGATTGAAGTTAAACATTTGGTCAAAAATTATGGCGAAAATGAAGTATTGAAAGATATTTCTTTCAATGTTGCCCAGGGCGAAGTTCTATCAATTATCGGACCATCTGGCAGTGGTAAATCTACCCTTTTGAGAGCAATCAACCAACTTGAAACAATTGAAGGTGGTGAGGTCATTATATGTGGCGATACTCTTTATAAAGAAGGGTTGTCACTGACTCCTGATCAAAAAAGAAAGATTCAATTGCATAATGGTCTAGTTTTTCAAGACTTCAACTTATTTCCTCATATGAGTCTTAAAAAGAATATTACAGAAGCTCTTATTTACGTTCTTAAAAAAGATAAGGCAGAAGCAGATGAAATTGCTCTTTCTCTTCTTGATAAGATGGGATTGAAGGATAGAGCAGACTCTTATCCATCTCAATTATCAGGTGGTCAAAAGCAGCGTGTTTCTATTGCAAGAGCACTTGCTCTAAAGCCTAATGTTCTTTGGTTTGATGAACCTACTTCAGCTTTGGATCCAGAACTAACTGGTGAAATATTGAAGGTCATTAAGGATCTAGCAAAGGAAAAAATGACAATGGTTGTTGTAACACATGAGATGTCATTTGCACGAGATATCAGTGATAGAGTGATCTTCATGGATGAAGGTTTGATTGCTGAAAAAGGTACTCCTTATGAGGTCTTTGAAAATCCTAAAAACCCTAGAACAATACAATTTTTAAATAGATTCGAAGGTTAAAGAATTATATAAATTTAAAACAAAGCACTCTTTATTTGGTTCATTACATTTACCAATAAAGAGTGCTTATTATTTGGATTCTTTTTTAATTTAAAAGGTTATTATCTTTCCGCTTGGTTCTGCAATAATATGGCCATTTGATAAAACATGTTTTCCATTTACAAATACCTCATCTATTCCTTTTGAAGGCTGCTGTGTATTTGAATTGGAGTTATCTTCAAGATTTTCCAAGTCACATATTACAAGATCAGCTTTAAAACCTTTTTGTATTGCTCCTCTATCAACTAGAGAGAGTCTCTGAGCACTTTTGTATGTAGCTCTATAAATCAATTTTTCCAATGAAAGTGTATGATATTTTTTATAAAACAAATCAAGATAATGCGGCACACTGTGATATGACCTTGGGTGAGAAGGTAACTCTCCACCACTGTAAAGAGCATCTGTTCCAAATACTCCCAAGTCATCTTTCATAATTTTTTGCATGCTATCCAAACTTTGAGTGACATCCTCCATCAAAGCGACACCTTTCTCATCTCTCAATATATCAAAAAAAGCGTTATAACAGTTTTCCTCAGTTTCATTACCGTACATTTTATTTGAGCATTCAACCAAAGATAGACCTTCTAATTTTCTATTATGCTCTAAATACATAATTTTTATATTTTCAAAGCCACACATTTTTATCAGAGAATCAAATCCTTCTCCTGCAATGATCAAAGCTTTAATTTTATCCCTGTCTTCTTTGGAACTCAATGCATTGCGTAGTCTATCTGGTCCCAATTTCAAATAAGAAGGAGGCAACATGCTAGAAAGAGATGTTGAGCCAAAATCATAGGGGTATTGATCAAATGCAACATCTATCTTTTCTTGACGTGCTTTCTTGATCAGAGATAGCATCTCCTCAACATATTTCTGATTTTCCTTTCCAATAGCTTTCAGATGACTTATTTCTAATCTCACTCCTGTAATTCTTGCAAGGTTGATCACTTCTTTTAGGGAATCAATTACATCATCCCCTTCACATCTATGGTGAACTGCAAATATTTTATTATGTTTTTTTACAACATTCAAAAGAGCTATCAGTTCTTTTTCTGTAGCATATACACATGGAGCATAATAAAGGCCTGAAGAGAACCCCAAACAGCCCTGTGATAGACTTTTATCAAGCATATCACACATCTTATCCAATTCTGCATCTGTAGCAGCTCTGTTTGGATTTGGCAGCACTGCATTGCATCTCAGAGCAGTATGTGATTGCAGATACATTATGTTGGTACCAGAACCTCGCTTCCTTACAAAATCAACATATGTACTGAAATCATGCCAGTTATATGAGTCTGGAGCATAGTGTCCTTCTCCAAGGACATCTCGCGTATTGTCATTTATTGCTTCCACTATTGCACCATTTGTTATATCAATTGGATAAACTCCAACTCCACAGTTACCAGCTATTTCTGTTATTATTCCCTGTGCCAACTTACACTTCATCGAGGGATCTCTAATTACCTGCAGGTCACTGTGACCGTGAAAATCTATAATGCCAGGAAATAAATATTTATTTTCAACATCCAAGGTTTCTCTCGGTCTAATTGATGATAGTTCTTCATCGTTCTTTATAATATCAAGAATTGAATCACCTTGAATTGCAACTGAACCTTTAAAAATCTTATGATTCATTCCGTCCACAATCTGGGCATTTTTTAACAGAAAATCACAATTATATTCTTCATTCATATCTACTACTTCACTTCCTATTACTACCTATGGTCTACCACTATTGTTTAAGCAATTCAACCTATATTTTTAAAGAAAACATCATTATTCATCTGACCTAGCTATGTTGAAATTATTATTTACAATCAATCAGTAAGTTTTCCTGATAACTCTTTTATTCTTGAATACTCCACTTCCAATGACTTCTCAAACAATCGAAGTATTTTGTTATAATTACCTCTTTTTAAAGTTAAAGAAAGATCCGCTTTCAATTCATTGTAATTCTCGGAATCTATGACAGTTAATGGATATCCTGCATAGAGTAAATTTCCAGCAAGTATTATAGATGCAAAAATTAATGAGTGCTCTTCAAATGGTTGAATTCTCAATAATTCTCCAAACATGAAACTTGATTTTACAACTCCATTTATATTGGCCCACTCATTTTCACTCTGAACCATCAAAGTTTCCATCTGAACTTTTACCTTATATGTACGATTGTCTTGTGCCCAAGCACCAGCAAAAGGAATTTCAACATCTCTAAATTCAGATTGTTTGTAATCATCTATCCCGTTGAATAGTCTATTCTGTATATTTTTAAATCTTTTCTCACTGAAAAAAGGAATTGGTTTGGATCCATTTCCAGTGATATTACCAAATCCAGTTTCTTTAAAAAATCCCACTATTATTGATTTGGTATTCTTAACAAGACATATCTGTTCAACACTAAGGTTCTCATTTGTTTTATTGCTTAGTATTGCTAAGACATTTTCTTCATCAATTCCTTCTTCGACAAAAAGAGCAGATAAAAATCTATTCAAACTATCATCAAAGTAACGCTGTAAATCTTCTTGTTTTCCATTATAATTATCTATGCCAGTCTTGATTTCATTCAATCTGTCAAAGTTTATTGGTCCTGTTCTTAAATCGAAGTTTTTGATATGACGAATTTTTCGTCCATCACCAGGCTTCTGTGCTGTTATTGGAATGTTCCAAGCCCATCCAGAGCGTACAACTCCATCAACTCGACCTTCACTACAAAGAATTCTGATTCTTCTTTCTGTGATACCCCATTTTTTACTAGCTTCTTTAACACTTATGTAAACCACAACAATACTCCTTATTAGGAATAATAAACCCTTTTATATTATCATACAATAACAAAATGCATTATTTTTATTTATCTTAACACCTTTTTTACAATTTTGTAATTATCCCAACTTATACTATTTCTCATTTTTATTGATTAATTTTCTAAAACCCTTTGATTAATTATCAAACATATCAGATAATAATCTAGGGATAAGCGTTCTGCTTAAAAACATTCTCCATATATTTAGGAGTATTATATTCCATGGATTACTACGATATCGTTATAATTGGTTCAGGACCAGCCGGAATGGGGTGTGCCTTCACCATCATAAAAGAAAAACCTTCACTTAAAATACTTATTCTCGATAAAAATAAGTATTCAACAGGTGGTATGCGAAATGACTGTAAAATGAATTTCACATATCCAATTGGGTTCCCATTAGATTATTGGGAAAAAGATGTTGCAAATTCCTATCTTGAAGAAGTAACAGAATTCTTTCAACCAAATATTCTTGATAAAAAAAATATTGAAAGATATCAAAAAAGAGCAACAAGACTAGGTTGTGAATTGCTCGAGATCAAACAAACCCATCTTGGAACAGATGGTGGACTTCAATTAATCAAAGACCTACTGAAACGTCTTGATGAAAATGGCGTTGAATTAGCACTTGATGAAGAGATGCTAAGCATTGATGCAGAATCTCATGCTATTTCTACAAGCAAACGTTGTTTGAACTATGGGAAGATATTAATTGCACCAGGAAGACAAGGTTTTCAATTTTTGCAGAATGTCATGAAATCATTAGATGTTCCATATATAGATAATATAGTTGATATCGGTGTCAGAGTTGAAACAAAAGTTGATCATTATCCAATTGTAAAGGATTACTATGATCCTAAATTTTATTTCCCTGAAAAAGTTAGAACATTCTGCACAAACAGTGGCCGAGCCCATGTTGTTAAAGAGAAGTATGTAACTTCAAGAGGTGATGATTGGTACAGTGTTAATGGACATGCTTATTCAACTACAAATAAAGAGCAGCAATCTGACCTTGTTAACTTTGCCATACTGAAGACTGTCAAACTTACTGCTCCTCTTGCATCTGGTCAACAATATGCAGAAAATCTTGGGGTCAATGCTTATCAATTGGGAGGAGGAAAACCTCTTATGCAGAGAGTTGGAGACTTCAGGATGGGAAGCAGATCAAAGGAAGCAACATTCAATGAAGATCCTTATAATTTTGAACCTTCTCTAAAAGGATGCTGTCCAAGTGATATATCACTTGCTATGCCTGCTAAAGTTTTGAGAGCTATATGGAAAGCAATGAAAAATCTAGATACAATTGTACCTGGAGTTTTACATCCTTCTACTATAATGTATTACCCTGAAATCAAGTTATATGCCAACAAACCAACTTATCTTGATGACCATTTCAAGGTTGCTGAAGACATATACTTTGCAGGTGATGGAGCTGGTACATCTAGAGGTATCACTGGAGCATGGGCAAGTGGCATAAGAGCTGCTCGCGGTATGATTCAATAAAAACAACATATCTATTGTTCAAGAGGACTGGAGTTAGAACTTCAGTCCTCTCATTCGTTAAGTCTTAATGAAATGATTAAAATTTATAACTTGCAAAATATCATTTATTAAAAGATAATATAAATCATTAAGATTAAAGGAATATCAATGAACAAGTTCTTCAATTTTCAAAGAAAACATCGAGCAATATTTTTAACAGTGTTATTTATAATTACTGCTTTCTTTCTATACAAAACAATGTCTCTTACAATCAATGCAGACTTCAGCAGTCTGTTCAATCAAACAGAGCCAATCACTTATTATGGTGGAGGCGATTTCAATGAAGATGAATTCAATGCTATTTTAAACGAGTATAGCAACCTACAGAAGGTAAATCCAAGTGATTATGCTGATATTCCCATCCCTAAAGGATTTGGAGAAAATGCCGATTATAATTATCCTTCTATAACAGAGAACCAAGAGGACATGAAAACCAGTTCAGGTTTGCTTCTATTGATCAGCAGTGATAATTTCTTCACACCTGTCTTTTTAAATACTTTAGATATCTGTCTTACTAATTTAAACAATCTCAGTGAAGTTCAGAATACAGCTTCTGTTTTCAATTATTTCACCATAGAGAAGAAAGGAACAAGATTATCTATTGTTCCTTTCAGTCCAAATATAAAGGGAGAGAAATGGACTGATGAGATGGTTGATACACTCAGAACCAGGCTTTCTGAAGATCCTACAGCTACTGGATATATGGTCAGCAGAGATTTAAAATCAGTTATTTTCAATTTAAGAATTGGTAATCTAAGTGAAAGTAAAATCTATGACCTTCTAGATACTCTCAAACCATTGGAAGATCTTGGGGCCACTTTTGCTATAACTGGTGCCCTTCCTATAACTTATAGGATTACATACTACTTAACTCATGATTTGATGCTTCTTCTATCTCTATGCTTGATTGTGATACTTATAGTTTTCTATCTTTCTTTTAGAGCGAAAAGATCTATGATTCTTCCTTTTGCGCTATCAATTATAGCAATAATATGGACATTCGGTACCATGGTAATTTTGGGCTATCAAATAACACTGATAAACATTGTTACCCCGTGTATGGTATTAACTCTGGGATCCAGTTACTCGGTTCATATGCTTTCACAATATTATGCAGATTACACAGATGGAAAAAGAAAGGACCTTCCTTTTATATCAGGAACTAAAATTTCAAAAACTATTTTATTTGCAGCATTAACAACAATAGCTGGTTTCTTAAGTCTTTTGATAAGTGAGATACAGGGGCTAAAGGAATTTGGACTCTCTGTTTCAATTGGAATTGTGTACTGTGCAATACTTGCTTTGACATTTATTCCAATAATGCTTTCTTTCACAAGAGAACCTAGAGCCAAACAAGCAAAGGTCGTAAATGAAGGATTGCTAACAAAGTTTATTCACAAAGTTTCATATGGAGTGCTCAATCATTATATTATATTCTCTCTTTTATTTGTAATTGTATTATTTGGATTTCTGTATACAAAAAATAAGGTATCTGTTGATACAAACTATATGTCATACTTCCCTGATACTGATAGGATCACAAGTGATACCAAGAACATCTCTAAAGCACTTGGTGGTGACATGCCTTATCAATTGGTAATAGAAGCTCCCGAGGGAAGTGACAAATATTTCTTAAATCCTGAAAATTTAAAGAAGGTCTATGATTTTGAGCAGGCTGTTAATGAAAGTCCTGATGTTCTTCAAGATATCAGCTTTCCTTCATATGTGGCTCACCTAAATTCCCTTTATGATGGGATGGATCAAATTCCAGAAAAACCAGCACTTATAAATGTATTCAGCAGAGTTATGGAGGTTTTAAAACCAAAGAGTCCTGGTTTACTTGGTAATACCATCAGTGATGATGCAAACACATTGAAAATTTATCTTCAATGTTATGATAATGAAAATGCAGATATAACAACTGTGGCTACTTCTGCTAAATTAGAGCAGCTGATGGCTGCAGCCAGACCATTGCTTCCAGAAGATGTTTCTATTACATATAAAGGAACCAATCCAGAGGCTTT
>Ga0172377_10001041_pt1 | contig 27572 bp, 20 predicted proteins | sample Pumphouse3metaG_FD_119749 | JGI IMG/M metagenome (GOLD analysis project Ga0172377, IMG submission 119749) | Leachate microbial communities from a municipal landfill in Southern Ontario, Canada - Pumphouse #3 metaG | ecosystem: Engineered > Solid waste > Landfill > Unclassified | place: Canada... | reverse complement strand
ACCAATATTCTAACAGAATTCTTCTTTTTTATACACACTTATTAACATAGAGCCTTCAAGGTATTGACGTAATTTAATAAACCTGATAAAGTAGAGAGAATCTTTTTTAGTACATTAACAAAAACATAAAAATCCAAAATATCATGAAAAAAATAATATTTTTCAGCTGGAGCTTATTGCTCGCTGTAGTATATTTACAAGCCCAGACTGAGGTCAGTCATGCGTTTAAGCAAGGGATAGAGGTCTCCACTGATAATGGGGGACCTATAAAAATTATGAGTGGGGAGTCCGCAACAGTTGCCTTTATAGGCAATGGAACGGAAAATTTCAGAATTTCTTACCTGAGGAATGGTAAGAAAGTAACGAGGGCTATCCAGTTGGTGGTGAAGGATAATCGTTTGGTTATCCCGGCTGCCAATGATGCTGATGTTGTTGTTGTTGCTGCTGAAAGTAATGGAGACAGAAAATTAAAAGCCACTACGCAACAAATTACTCACAGCACTACGCCCAACACTACGCCCAACACTGGGCCTAGTAACATAAATTATATTGCCTCCGTAAAGGCAAGAATACCAGTTTTTCAGTTAAAGCTGGTGAATATGTCGAGTAAAGACCTTCTCTTTATTGGGGATGTTTTTACTGGAGTCGCTATAGCGGCTCCGACTATGAAAGATGGAGCATTAGTCCCATCAGACACAATTATTTCTATGGAGTCTGTCAGACCAGGTCTGACAGAGATTAATGTCATCTACAAAAAAATCGTTACCGGTGAAGCTAATGGGCAGCAGTTTATACTGGCTCAACAAGCTTTAGCCTTCGTGGTGATTGACTCCAGTCAAGTCATCACGATAAATGACAATGACTTTTTTGATTTCTCGAGTCTGGTCGGGAACACACCGATTAGATTCAAGAATGTGGGCACAGCTACACTGTACCCTAAAAGCTCAAATAAGAAACTCAAGCCCTTGAGAAAAGGGCGAGTTTCAAAAGTTGTAGATTATAATACCGCGCAAAATACAACGTGGTATTACTACTCCCAAAATAACGTCCAAAAGATGGGCGTTTGGGAGCTAGCTCCAGGAGAGCGACCAATAATCAACATCTCCGCCATGGAGAAGTTGTACAACGTTATAAAATAAAAAAAACTTAGATAGCCCGTCTTTTGATGAAAAGGACGGGCTTTTCAAAAGGTCACTAGGTTTTGTATAGAAGCTAGTAAGCATAAGGAGATGCTGATGTCTTAAACATTAGTTAACTTAGATATTAGTTAAATTGACCCTTGACCAAGTCTTTGATATAATAATAAAGTTGGGAAGCCTATTTTTAATTGTTATATTTTTTGGCTTCTCTTTATCTTTCCATGATTTTGAATTATTAAAGATTTTAAATATTATGATTATTACTTGGCTGGGTCATTCCTGCTTTAAATTACAAGATAAGATTGGACCTGATGGCATAACAGTAATTACTGATCCATATGGTAAGGACTATGGTTTAAAATTAGCAACTTGCGAAGCTGACATTGTTACTTCATCTCATGGTCATGGTGATCACAACAATGTTTCTGCCTTGCGGGGTAACCCGTTTATAATAAATTGTGCTGGTGAGTATGATGTAAAAAATGTTCTAATTGAAGGTATCCATTCTTTTCACGATGAGAATGAGGGGGCTGATAGAGGCTCAAACATTATTTATCGTTTCGAAATAGATAACATCTCCATTGTTCATTTAGGTGATTTAGGCCATATTTTAGATAGCTCTCATTTAGAAAAACTAGCTAGTACTGATATTTTACTTATACCGGTTGGCGGCACTTATACTATAAACGCTAAACAGGCGGTGGAGGTTGTTTCACAAATTGAGCCACGAATAGTTATTCCAATGCATTATAAGACAGATGATTTAAAGATAGATATTGATGGTTTAGATAAGTTTATTAAAGAAATGGGGATAACCCCTATTTATGAAGATAAACTTAAAATTAGTAAAAAGGATCTACCTAGTGATGATATGGAATTATTGGTTTTAAAATTTTAAACAGGAAAATTTTAAAAAATAATATAAAAAATAGGATAAAATAAAATAAACAATTGTATGATTAATTTAAAAAAAGAAAGGACTTTTGTAATTTTAAAGCCAGACGCTATCCAACGTAGTTTAATTGGCGAGACGATCAAACGGTTTGAGGCCACTGGATTGAAGTTAGTGGCAATGAAGTTTGTAATGGCGGATGAAAAGATTCTTTGGGAGCATTATAATAAAGATGATGTTTGGTTTCAAAAAAAAGGTGAGATTACTATTAAGAACCGTCTTGATATGGGGCTACCAGTTGATAAGACAGCGATTGAATATGGTAAAGATATTATTAGAGGCTTAGTGAAATTTATGTCTTGTGGTCCAGTGGTTCAGATGATCTGGGAGGGCAATAAAGCTATTGGTATTGTAAAAAAATTAGTTGGCGGTACTGAGCCAACTAGTTCTGATGTGGGCACAATCCGTGGCGACTTGACTCTAGATTCTTATGAATTAGCCAATTATGATGCTAGGGCTGTTCGTAATTTAGTGCATTGTTCTGATGAGCCAAATGAAGCAAAAAGGGAAATTTCTCTTTGGTTTCAAGATGAGGAAATAATAGATTACCGTTTAGTAGCTGAAAGTATTCTTTACGATGTCAATTTGGATGGTATTAGGGAGTAGTTAAAGGTATGAATGATTATGAGAAAAATGATAGAGAAGAAGATTTAAAAAAACGTCGTTATTTAACTATTGGGGTTATTATTTTTTCTATTATCATTTTGGTTTTATGGGCAGCAAACATGAGGTCTTCTTTTATCAGGAGTTCTGAGATTGATAATAAGAAACCTTCAATCATTAAATCTTTTACAGCTGACTTAAAAGATGCTATGGATTTATCCTCACAAGATCATTTAACGGAAGATATAGGGATAGACCATTTAGAACCTGAAGCAAAACTTTCTTTGGATAAAGTAGATGAAGACTTAACAGTAGAAACAGAAAAAGGAATAATGGATACAGGAGAACAATTAATTGCTGACTTGAAGATTAGACTACTAAAAAATGATCAAAAACATTGTCCTGAGTATATTAATTGCATGCCTAAATTAGGGGCAGAGACAGCAGCTGATTGTATTATTCCTCCAGGCTGTGAAGACTTAACGCAAATTACTTATTAATATGTCAAAAAAACAAAATCAAAATGAAGGTGAGCCTAAGCCAGGAGCTAGAGTTCTCTTAGATGGCCAAACGCAAACAGAATATGGGGTAGTGCAAGATCAACCTTTAGAGGATGAAATGAGTCGATCTTATTTAGAGTATGCTATGAGTGTTATAGTTTCTAGGGCCTTACCAGATGTTCGCGATGGCTTAAAGCCAGTTCATCGCCGTATTCTATATGCTATGTGGAGTATTGGTCTAAGGGCAAATGCTAAATTTCGTAAATCAGCTACAGTTGTTGGTGAAGTTCTAGGTAAATATCATCCTCATGGTGACAGTGCTGTTTATGATTCAATGGTTAGAATGGCCCAAGACTTTTCTTTGCGCTATCCACTTGTTCGTGGTCAAGGTAATTTTGGCTCTATGGATGGAGATAGGGCAGCGGCTATGCGTTATACGGAAGCTAAGTTAGCTGGAATCGCTGAAGAGCTACTATTTGATATTGACAAAGACACGGTTGATTTTATCCCTAACTATGATGGCTCTCATAAAGAGCCAAGAATTCTACCAGCCAAATTACCCACCCTGCTTTTAAATGGAGCAATGGGTATTGCCGTGGGAATGTCTACTAATGTCCCGCCACATAATTTAGGTGAACTTATTCAAGCTGTTGATCACCTTTTAGATAACCCAGACGCGACCATTGAAGATTTAAGTAAATTTATTAAAGGACCAGATTTCCCTACTGGTGGAATAATATATAATGAAAAAGATATTCTTACGGCGTATGCTACTGGTAGAGGGGGAATTGTTTTACGCGGGAAAGCGGAAATAGAGGAGCAAAAAGGAGGCTCATTTCAAATTATTATTAGTGAGATTCCGTATCAGGTTTATAAAGCAGATTTAGTCATTAAGATTGCTGATTTAGTTAAAGATAAAAAACTAGATGGCATTAAGGCTTTACGAGATGAATCAGATAAGGATGGTGTGCGCATTGTAGCTGAGCTTAAAAGAGATTCTTATCCAAAAAAGATTTTAAATGCTCTTTATAAACACACAACTTTGCAAACCACATTTCATGTTAACATGTTGGCTCTTATAGATGGTATTCAACCTAAGGTGTTAACTTTAAAAATGGTGCTGGAAGAATATATTAAACATCGAGAGAATGTTATCCGTCGGCGAACCCAATTTGAATTAGATAAAGCTAAAGATAGATCTCACATTTTAGAGGGCTTGCTTATCGCATTAAAAAATATTGATGAGGTTATTAAAGTGATTAAAGCCTCTAAAGATAAAGAAGTTGCTAGAGAGAGCTTGATAAATAAATTTAAATTATCTGAGAAACAAGCAGTGGCTATTTTAGAAATGCGTCTTCAGAGCTTGGCTAATTTAGAGACTTTAAAGATTAAGCAAGAATGGGAGGAAAAACAGAAGTTGATTAAAGAGTTAGAGGCAATTTTAAAATCAAACACTAGAATTAGAGGGATCATTAAAGAAGAATCTAAGTTTTTAGTGGAAAAATTTGATAATCCTAGAAGAACCAAGGTTATAGCTCATGGGGTTAAAGATTTTAGTCTTGAAGATCTAATTCCTAATGAAGAGACAATGGTCATGATGACTCGGGATGGTTATATTAAACGGTTAGAGCCTGATACTTTTAAAGTTCAAGCTAGAGGTGGTAAAGGGGTTATTGGTCTTTCTACCAAAGAAGAGGATACAGTAGAATTCATGTTTACCACCTTTACGCATAGTGATATTCTTTTTTTCACAACCAAAGGTAGAGTTTTCCAATTAAAAGCTCATGAGATTCCTCAAGCTTCGCGAATTTCTAAAGGGAACTCGATTGTAAATTTTTTACAACTTACTGGTGAAGAACAAGTTACTTCAGTTCTACCTCTTGATAAGATTTTTGGTAGTAAATATTTATTTTTTGCCACTGAGAAAGGCCTAGTTAAGAAGGTTGCTTTATCAGCTTTTACTAATGTTCGGCGTAGTGGTTTAATTGCGATTAAAATTCGTGATGGGGACCGTTTAATTTGGGCCAAGCCTAGCTCTGATTCTGATCATATTCAATTAATTACCTCAAAAGGCCAGACCATTAGGTTTAAGGAAACAGATGTTAGAGAGATGGGCCGTAATGCTAGTGGTGTTAATGGTATCAGATTGCGGAAAGATGACATTGTAGTTGGTATGGGAGTCGCCAAAACAGATAAGGAAAAGAAACGAGATTATCAGATTTTAACAATTATGGCTAAGGGTTATGGGAAGCGAACTGGATTTTCTTTATATAAAGTTCAGGGTCGTGGTGGCAGTGGCATTAAAACAGCTAAAGTAACTAATAAGACTGGAGAAATAATTAGTGCCTTCTTAGTGAATGCTGAGGCGATGGAGGCTCGAGATTTAATTATTATTTCTGAATATGGACAAGTCATTCGTACACCGTTTAATAAGATAAGTATTTCGGGCAGAGATACACAAGGGGTCAGAATCATGAGGTTTAAAAATAATGATGATGGGGTGGCTAGCGTAACTTGGGTTTAAAGTTAGGAAAAATAAATAAAAATACGCCGCTTTTTTGCGGCTATTTTTTTAGTCAAGACTATCAAAAAGCAAATAATTATTATATAATTAAATATATGGATACAATTATTTTTGTAATTTTATTAGTTTTAGTTTTATTAGGCTTAGCCTTAGTTATTATTTTGCAATTAAAGAAGAAAAGTCCTTTAGCTGACAAGCAATCATTAGTGATGCTAGAAAAATTAGCTCAGCAGTCTGAAAAATTATCTCAATTGTCAGCCCAAAATATTGATTTGCGCCATGAATTAGATAAAAAATTAAGTGAGACCCATTTAGCTAATCAAGGACAATTTGTTCAAACGACTAAAGTCATTCAAGGCATCAGTAATCAATCAGCTAAACTGATTGCTGATGTAACTGAAAAATTAGCTAAGTTGGATGAAACTAATAAACAGGTAGTTAACTTCTCTTCACAATTACAGAATTTACAGGATATCTTAAAGAACCCTAAACAACGTGGAGTCCTGGGTGAATATTATTTAGAAGAAACTTTAAAAAACGTTCTACCACCAAAATCATATCAATTACAATATCCTTTAGGGAAGAATAATAAGACAGGAAAAGAATTAATTGTGGATGCGGTAGTTTTTGTAAAAGATAAGATCATCCCTATAGATGCCAAATTTTCTTTAGAGAATTATGAAAGGCTACTGAATACTAATGAGCCTGAAGCACGAAAAAAAATAGAGGCTCAATTTAAGCAAGATTTAAAAAATAGGATTGATGAAACAGCTAAGTATGTTTTGCCAGAAAGAGGGACTTTAGAGTTTGCTTTTATGTTCATTCCTTCAGAGGCAATATATTATGACCTATTAGTTAACACTGTGGGGAGTGTAAAGGTAAATACGCGTGATTTAATCGAGTATGCTTTTAGAGATAAAAAAGTTATTATTGTTTCGCCTACTTCATTTTTAGCCTATTTACAAACAGTTCTTCAAGGGCTTAAAGCAATGCAAATTGAAGAAAGCGCTAAAGAGATTAAAAAGAATATTGAGAAATTAGGTAGACATATGTTGAGTTATGATGATTTTTTAAGAAAACTAGGAATTAGTCTATCGACTAGTGTTAATCACTATAATGCTGCTTATTCTGAATTTAAAAAAATTGATAAAGATGTTATTAAAATTACTGGCGGAAGCAGCAAAGTGGAGCCATTAAAGATAGAAAGACCTAAATAAGCTATGAGTTATAATTTATCCAAACTATCTGAACTTCAGGCAGCTATAATTAAAACAATAATTTTTTTTGATTTATTCTCGCACCCACTTACTAACTACGAAATATGGCGTTATCTAGATCTAAAAACAAGTTTTACAGAAGTCGAGTCAGCTAGTCAGTATTTATTTAATAAAGGATTTTTAGTTCGTAAAAATGGTTTTTATTTTCTGCCTGGTAGAGAAGATTTGCTACGTATGCGGCAAGAACGTTATCATTTTACTAATCGGAAAATAAGGATTGCCCTAAAAGCAGTGAGAATTTTCAAGTTAATACCAATGGTTAGATTTGTGGCTTTAAGTAACCTGATAGGCCGCCATAATTTACGTGATGCGAGCGATATAGACATATTTATTATTGCTAAGAAAAATAGTATGTGGCTTACCCGCTTATTCTGCGCTGGAATGATGAAGATATTAAGACAAAGACCAAAACCAGGTAATAAGCGGGATAAGATTTGTTTAAGCTTTTATGTTGATGAAGATCATCTAGATTTGGAGCCCTTAACTAATGGTCCAAATGATTATTATTTTCAATTTTGGTTAGCTGGCTTATACCCTCTTTATGACCGTGGTTTCTATCATCAGCATTTAATGCTAGCTAATAGTTGGTTAAAAAAATATTTGCCTAATGGCGATTTTATTTTAAATAATAAAGCTTATCGAGAGTTAGTTTTATCTTGGCCGGCCAGAGTTTTAAATAATAATTTGACTCATCATTTTTTTAATTTAATAGAATATTGGAGTCAATCATTTCAGTGGAAGATTATGCCAAAAAAATTAAAAGAAAAAGTGAACATAGACTCACGAGTGATTATCCGTGATGGTATCATAAAACTATATTTAGTTGATAGACGTGAAGAATTTAGACTACGCTATGAAGAACGACTTAAAAAATATTTTAACGAATAAAAATTATTTATTTATTTTGAATTTAGTCTTATGGTTAGCTCTAGCTTTTGTCTTACCTTGGCAGACTAAATTAATTTTAAGGCCAGCACTTAGTAATTACTGGGAAATTTCTTTATTTCTAGTCATGCCTATTTGTTTTTCTTTATTGATCATTCATTTAATTTTAAATATTAGATCTTTAAAAAGAATTATTTTACCAAAAATATTAACGATTAGCTTTAGTTTATTTCTGATAAGCATGGTGATGATATTCTTTTTGGCTTTAGATCCTATCTTATCCTGGTATCATTATTTTTGGATTCTATTATTTTTGATTACTCTTACTAGTTTCCATAAATTAAAGAAAAAGTGGCAGCTTTATATTTTGCTAGCCCTACTTATATCTTTATTAATTCAAGCAGGAATAGGTATCTTTCAATTTTTAGGCCAAAAGTCTTTTGCTAGCACTTTTTTAGGTATGTCCTTCCATGATTTGTCACAAGCTGGTGTTTCTGTAATTGAGACTGCTTCGGGGCGCTATTTAAGAGCTTATGGCCCGCTTGATCATCCTAATGTGTTTGGTGGATTGATGTCTATTGCAGCTATTGTGTCAGCTTATCTATATGCTCGACGTGATAATAAATATTGGCGTTTGTTTGCAATCTTTTCTTATTCTATATTTAATCTCGCTTTATTAGCTTCTTTTTCAAGAGCTTCTATTTTAGCGTTCTTTCTAGGAATGTTATTTTTTTTGCTTGAGAATAGGCAGAAATTACGAAGAATTATAATATTAGCTTTAGTCTCATTATTAATTATTATTAGTTTTTCATTTAGATATCATGAGCTTGTTTTTAGCCGCTTTGAAAGGAGTAATCGCCTAGAGACAATTTCAATTAATGAAAGAGCTGTATATAATAAATTAGCTTGGGAAAGTTTTAAAGAGAAACCAATCTTAGGTAGTGGTTTAGCTAATTCTACTCTCGATTTATATCAAACTGATAGACAAAATGATCAGGAGAAAGCAATCTGGAATTATCAACCAGCTCATAATTATTGGCTTCTATTATTGACTGAAGGCGGAATTACTTTATTCTCCTCTTTTCTTCTATTTTATATTTTTGCCTATCAAAAAAGCCGATCTAATCGACTTCTAGGCATATTTATTTGTTTTTTTATCTTAACATTGTTTGATCATTGGCTCCTAAGTTTGCCCTTAGCCTCAGTTTTACCTTTATTTTGGATAATTTTTATTTGATAATTATTTTGGAGAATCATTAAATCTGTTTCTAAATTTTTAAAAGTTTTTTTTATAAGTCTTTTTTCAGCTTTAGGTATATTCTTAATGGCTTCACTAAGGTTTTTTTCTAATAGTTTCAGAACTGTTGCAATGGTTGCAAAATAGTCATTATTATCGACATGAAAACGTACGCTGCCCGCATCTCTGAGCAATTTAAGGTTTTGTACTTGAAGTTGATAGTTTTTTATCTTGTCCATATTAAATAATAGAAAGGTATTTATTTTTAGCCAAAATTAAGTGGTCTAAAATTTCTATTTCTAAAATTTTCCCAGCATTAATTAAACTATCAGTTATTTCAACATCTTCTCTACTTGCTTTTACTATGCCTGAAGGGTGGTTGTGGGCTAAAATAATGGCGCTAGCACCATATTCTAGGGCAGGGCGAAAGACTTCTCTTACAGAAACTAAAGATGCATCAATACCACCGATGGAGATAACTTCATCGTGAATTAATTGATAGCGACTGTTTAAATAAAGGCCTCTAAATTGTTCTTTTTTTAGATTAGCCATTTCTTGAAGATGGTTAAAAGCTTGATTTGCATTGCGGATGCTAATGAGTCCACCTGGTTTTTTATGGAATAATCTTCTTCCTAATTCAAAACAAGCGATAATCTGGCAAGCTTTAGTTTCAGGTATATCTAAATCACGCATAATAATTTTGGGATCCTTTTGAACAGTAATAGCCTTTTCGCCATATTCTCTTAATAATCTTGAGGCCATTGAGTAGACTTCTTCCTTTTTAGTTCCTACTCCTAAAACTATTGCTAGAAGTTCAGCTAAATTTAAGGCACCTACGCCCTGTTTAATCATTTTTTCTCTTGGTCTTTCTCCTTCAGCCATGTCTCGTATTCGTTTGATTTTATAAACGTTTCCGTGTTCAAGATGCTTAGAAAGATCTTTAATTTTATAGGCCATACTTTTTAAAATTATAGTCTTTTATTAGGTTGATTTACTTATACTTTTAATTATAACAGAGATGTGTTAAATTTAACATATAAATATATAAAATTATGATTAAATATAATAAAGAATTTTTAGATAATAGCTTGCCGTTAATATTATTGCCGATGAAAGAGACAAGAATAGTAACTGCTCTATTAATGATTAAAACAGGTTCTAAGTATGAAACTTGTTCAGAAAGTGGTTTGTCTCATTTTCTTGAACACATGTTTTTTAAAGGTACTAAAAAAAGACCAAACACTTTAGATATTTCTTCGGCGCTTGATGCTTTAGGAGGAGAGTTCAATGCTTTTACATCGAAAGAGTATACTGGCTATTATGTAAAAGTATTAGCTGGTAAACTAGAATCAGCTTTAGAAATATTGGCTGATATGTTGAGCGCTTCTAAGTTTGAAGCAGAAGAAATTGAGCGGGAGAAGGGGGTGATTATTGAAGAGCTGAATATGTATGAAGATAATCCTTTAATGCATATTGAAGATGTGCTAGAATCCTGTCTTTATGGTAATACTCCTGCTGGTTGGGACACTATTGGCACTAAAGAAACAATTAAGTCATTTAAACGGGATGATTTTATTAAATATTATCAACGCCAGTATGGCGCAAAGAGCATGACTCTCATTTTGAGTGGGGCAGTATCTTCGGCTGATATAAAATTAGCAAATAAATATTTTTCAGTTTTTCAGCCTAATAAATGGAAAGATAAATTAAGAGTCATAGAGGCGCAGAAAAAGCCAGCTATTAAAATAATTTTTAAAAAAATTGATCAAGTAAATTTATCTTTAGCTTTAAGAACTTTTCCAGTGGGGCATCCTCAAGAAATGGCTTTAAAGCTTTTAGCTGTTATTTTAGGCGGGTCAATGAGTTCTCGTTTATTTATTTCTTTAAGGGAGCGCTCAGGTCTAGCCTATTACGTCAGAACTGGAGTTGAAAGTCATTCTGACACTGGTTATCTCAGCACTCAGGCAGGAGTGCCAAAGAATAAGGTAAAGTCAGCGGTGCAAATAATAGTTAATGAATATCAAAAAATAAAAGATGAAGGCATTAGCCAAGCAGAATTAGATAAAGCAAAAGATATTTTGTCTGGCCGCTTATTAATGCAGCTTGAAACCAGTGATGAATTGGCTAGTTGGTATGGTCGTCAAGTAATTTTACGCCAAGAGCTATTAAATCCTGCCGACTTAGAAAAAATATTAAGGGCAGTTAGTTTAGAAGATGTCCAGAGAGTAGCTAAAAAAATCATGAAGGAAAATAATTTAAATTTAGCCTTGATTGGACCAATAGATAAAGTAGCTGAAAAAGATATATTTAATATATTGAAATTAACTTAATATGTTAGGAAAATTAGTTAATTTAAATAGTGTCCAAAATCAAGCCGTAAATCATCGTCAAGGGCCTCTTTTATTAGTGGCAGGAGCTGGTACTGGTAAAACAATGGTTTTAGTTAGGCGCTTAGTAGAGATTTTAGAAACAGAAAAATTAGATAGTGATCGGATATTATTATTGACTTTTACTGAAAAAGCAGCGGCTGAAATGGAAGAAAGGGCAGATAAATTACTGCCTTATGGCTATCTAGATTTATGGATTAATACTTTTCATGCTTTTTGTGAGAGGATATTAAGAGAGCATTCTTTAGATATTGGCTTGCCGGCTGATTTTAAAATTTTAAACTCTACTGAACAATGGATTTTATTAAAAAATAATTTAAGTCTTTTTAATTTGAAATATTACCAACCATTGGGTAATCCCACTAAGTTTATCTCAGAGATTTTAAAGCATTTTTCTAAGCTAAAAGATGAAAATATTGATCCAATAGAGTATCTAAAGACAGTTAATGAAATGGAGTTTGATGAGGCAGATGTTCAAGAGCATGAAGGCATGACTGAAAAGGATAGGTTGTTGGAATTAGCAGGAGCATATCAGACTTATAATAGTTTACTTTTAGAAAATAGTTTATTAGATTTTGGCGACTTAATCACTTATACACTAAAGTTATTTAAGCAACGTCCACGGTTACTAAAACAGTATCGTGATAAATTTATTTATGTGATGGTTGATGAGTTTCAAGATACTAATTGGGCTCAATATGAGTTGGTCAAAGTTCTTGCTGCTCCGAACAATAATTTAATGGTAGTTGGTGATGACGATCAAGCTATTTATCGGTTTAGAGGAGCATCATTAGCCAATATCATGCAATTTAAAGAGGATTTTCCTAAGGCTATTGAGCTTGTGTTGACAGAGAATTATCGCTCCAGTCAAAATATTTTGGATTTGGCTTATCGATTTATTGCTCATAATAATCCTAATCGACTTGAGGAAAAATTGTCTATAAGTAAAAAGTTAATTTCTAGAGGGAACCTAAATCAGGATACTTATCCTCCCCGTTTTATTAGTTTAGCTCGCGAAGAAGATGAAATTGCTTTTGTTGCTGAAAAGATTATTGAGATATATAAGCGAGAGGAGAAAAAAGATGAAGGTGTTCTTTGGTCTAATTTTGCTATTTTAGCTCGTTCTAATAGTACAGCTGAAAAATATGTTAAGGAGTTAACCAGGAGGGGTGTTCCTAATCAGTTTATTTCTTTAAGAGGCTTATATTATAAAACAATTATTTTAGATTGTTTAGCCTATTTACGTCTACTCAATGATTATCATGAATCATCAGCATTATTTAGAGTCTTGAACATTTCTCCTTTTAGGATTCCTCAATCTGATATTATCGCCTTAAATCGTTTTGCTCGGCGTAAAGCTTGGTCTCTATATGAAAGTTTGGGTCAGTCTCGTTTGGTGCCTGATTTAAGTGAAGAGTCTAAGCAACCCATTGAACATCTACTTAAATTAATTGAGACACATTCTGCTTTAGTGCCTTCAACTTTAGTTAGTCGATTATTTTTTAATTTTGTTGAAGAATCTGGTATCCTAAAAGGTTTAGATATTGATCGAGATCAAGATATATTTTCCTATCTTAATCAATTCTATCAAAAGATTAAAAAATTAGAGGCTGGTGCTCCTGATTTGCGCTTGCCAGACTTTTTGAAAGCGATAGATCTGGAATTAGAGGCTGGTGATACTGGCTCTTTGAAACTAGACTATGAAGATGATGAGGCTGTAAAAATAATGACTGTCCATGCTGCTAAAGGCTTAGAATTTCCATATGTCTTTTTAGTTAATTTAGCTGACAAGAAATTTCCGACTATTAATCGGAGTGATAAAATACCGATTCCTGAGAGCTTAGTTAAAGAAATATTAGTTAATTCTAAAGATGCTCATATCGAGGAAGAGCGCCGTTTATTTTACGTAGCGTTAACTAGAGCTAAGAGAGAGCTCTATATCACCTGTGCTAAAGATTATGGAGGAGTGAAGGAAAAAAAGGCTTCACAATTTATTGAAGAAACAGGACTAAAACCTGAATATCATGATTTGGGGATTCTGAATAATGAACTTTTAAGGGATTTGCAAGATCAAGGAGCTGATTTTTTACAAGAAAAATTAGTTGTAGAGAATTTGCCTAGTAAATTCTCTTTTTCTCAATTAGCAGCTTATGAAACTTGTCCACTACAGTATAAATATGCCTTTATTTTAAAAATCCCTGCTCCTTTTGATAAGGCGAGTTTAGTTTTTGGCCGGGTGATGCATTCTGTTTTTTATGATTTTCTTAAACCCTTGGCAAGTAGTTCTCAGGGCACTTTGTTTGAAGAGGATGTAGATAAAAAATTATTTAATTTAAAACAACTGAATAAAATTCTTCATCAGCGTTGGCAAAATGATGGTTATGAAAATAGTGAACAACGTGAAGAATATTGGCAAAAAGCCCAAGTAGCAATAAAAAAATTCTTTGAATTATTTATTTTAAATCAAGAGGCTTTGCCTAAGCCTTTATTTTTAGAAAAAAACTTTTCTTTTAAAATTGCTGGTGAAACTATTAAAGGAACTATTGATCGGGTTGACGAGCTAGTTGGTGGGGTCGAGATTATTGATTATAAGACAGGTAATCCTAAAAATAAAAAAGATATAAATTGGAAAGAAAAGCGACAATTAATTCTTTACCAGTTATTCTTAGAAGATGTTCTGCATTTAAAAGTATTATCTTTAAGATACTATTATGTTGAAGATGCGTCATCAGTATCTTTTTTAGCGACAGAAAAAGAAAAAGAAAAGTTACGAGACACTATTGTTACACAAATTAAGGCAATAAAGGCTCATAATTTTGTCGCCAAACCGTCAATTATGTGTAATTTTTGTGATTTTAATAAGATTTGTGAGTTTAGGCAAGTAAATCCTTAAAATATGGCTAAATTTAATCGTAATTCATATTTTAGATGGTCAATATATTTAATAGTTTTTAGTTTTTGGATTTTTTGGCTTATTGGCTTAAGAGTTTCTGCTTATGACCGCTTTATTGTAGATGACTGTTTAGCTGATATTAGAAATGAAAGGCCAGCAGCTTTAGTTCTCGGGGCAGCCGTATATAGTGGTAATGTGCCTAGTCCAGTTTTTGCTGATCGTCTTGATACGGCGGTTGAGTTATATCAGGCTGGGTTGGTCCGGAAGATTATTGTTAGTGGTGATCATGGTGGACCAAATTATGATGAAGTTAATACGGCTAAAGATTATTTAATAGGAAAGGATATCCCGGCTAATGATATTTTTTTAGATCATGCGGGCTTTAATACTTATAATAGTATGTATCGGGCACGTAATGTTTTTAAGGCAGATTCTTTACTCATAGTTACTCAGGATTTCCATTTAGCCCGTTCTCTATTTATCGCTAAAAAGTTAGGTGTTGACGCTTGGGGGTGTCGTGCTGATAGGAATTTTTATATGAATATTAAAAATATGAAAAATAGGGAAAAACTAGCTAATATTAAAGCTTGGTTAGATGTTAATTTACGAGTCAAACCACGATTTTTAGGCTCGAGTTTTGATTTAGAAGGTGATGGACGAGAAACTTGGGATAAGTTATAATACATTTATGTTGCCTGAAGAAAATTTGCTTAATCCGCAAGAAACAATTGAAGAAAAAGATTTGGATTTGTCTTTAAGGCCAAAGACTCTTTTAGAGTATGTTGGTCAAGAGCGTATTAAAGCTAATTTAAATATTGCTATATTAGCTTCTCAACAGCGACGAGACTCTTTAGACCACGTCCTATTATATGGAGCCCCAGGTTTAGGTAAGACCACTTTAGCGCATGTTATTGCCAATGAACTTAAAGCCAATATTAGGATGACCTCTGGTCCAGCAATTGAAAAAAGTGGTGATTTAGCTGCTATTTTAAGTAATCTAGAAGAAGGTGATATTTTATTTATAGATGAAATTCATCGCTTACCTAAAGCAGTTGAGGAAATATTATATCCAGCTATGGAAGATTACGCCTTAGATATTATTATTGGTAAAGGCCCAAGTGCTAGAACTTTAAGGTTAGATTTGCCTCATTTTACCATTATTGGTGCTACTACCTTAGCTAGCCTATTATCCGCCCCGTTGCGTGATCGTTTTGGCTTGTCGTATCATTTAGAATTTTATGAAGAACAAGAAATGGAGCAAATTATAATGCGTAGCGCTAAAATTTTAAAAATATCTTTAATATCTGAAATGGCTAATATTATTGCTACCCGTTCTAGACGGACTCCAAGGATTGCTAACCGATTACTTAAGAGGGTTAGAGATTATTGTCAGGTAAAGAGTGATGGTTTAATTAATGCTGATTCATTAGATCAGGCGTTCGCTTTATTAGGAATAGATCAACTTGGTTTAGATATAATTGACCGTAAGATATTAGAAACAATTATAGATAAATTTGACGGTGGTCCAGTCGGATTGAACACTTTAGCCGCTGCTAGCGGAGAAGAGATGGACACCCTAGAAAATGTATATGAGCCCTATTTATTGCAATTAGGTTTTATTAACCGTTCACCCCGAGGCAGGCTAGTAACAGCTCTTGGATATCAACACTTAGGTCGTAAATTTGATTTAGATCGTTTAATATAAAATTATGGTCAAGCTAAGGGATTTTGACTATCAACTACCATTAGCACTAATTGCTCAAAAACCTCATAATCCCCGTGATCAAGCGGGTCTTTTAAAATTAGATCGAAAAAGTGGTGAAATAGTTCATAGCCGTTTTGATCAAATTGGTGAGTTCCTATCCGCAGGTGATGTCTTAGTAATTAATAATTCTCAAGTTTTTAAAGCCCGTTTAAAAGGATTCAAAAAAGATAGTGGTGGCCAGATTGAAGTTTTTTTACATCAAGAAAAAAGACCTGGAGAATGGGAGTGTTTGATTAAGGGCAGGGCTAGGTTGGGTTCAGAAGTTATTTTAAGCACAGAATTAACCGCTCATCTTATTAAAGATCAAGGTGACGGCACTTGGCTGGTAAGATTTAATTTAACAGCAAGTAGATTTTGGCAAGTAGTCGATAGGATTGGGCAGACACCTTTGCCCCCATATATTCAGCCTGATGAGAAAAAAAAAGATGAAAAACGCTATCAAACGGTTTATGCTAATGCCAGGAGAAAGGGGTCAGTCGCTGCTCCAACCGCTGGATTACATTTTACTAAAAGACTTCTAAATCAGTTAGAATCTCGAGGCATAATTATTGTGTCATTAACTTTACATGTCGGCCTAGGAACCTTTGTTGGCGTTAAAAATGAGGACATCACTAAACATCAGATGCATTATGAAGACTATTTCATTTCCTCTAAATCATTAAAAATAATTTTACAAGCTAAGAGAGAAAAGCGTCGAATAATAGCGGTGGGAACAACCAGTTGTCGTGTCTTAGAGACCGTGGCTCTTAATATGGAAACTAAGAACTTTTTAGAGAATAACCTCTATCAAGGATCAACTAATATTTTTATTTATCCAGATTATCGATTTATTTTAGTGGACGCTTTAATAACTAATTTCCATTTACCCAAATCCACTCTATTAATGCTAGTGTCTGCTTTTGCAGGTCTTAATAATATTCAAAAAGCCTATCAAGAAGCCATTATTAAACAGTATCGTTTCTATAGTTATGGTGATGCTATGCTTATTATTTAGCTTTTTTGTTCAGCTTGCTTTTTGAATATTTTTATGATATACTCACTACACTTTACTATTACTTAATTACTAAAATATCTATATTTTAAGCTATAATTCGCTTAATTTAATTTTAAAATATGAGAATTAAAAACTTTTTATTAGTTTTGTGGGAAGGAATAAAAATATTGGCAATATCTTTTGCAATTATTATTCCTGTTCGTTATTTTTTAATTCAACCGTTTTATGTTAAAGGGATGTCAATGGAGTCTAATTTTCATGATCATGAGTATCTAATAATTGATGAAATAAGTTATCGATTTCGGCCAATAGAGAGAGGCGAGGTGATCGTTTTTCGCTATCCATTAAATCCACAAGAATACTATATTAAAAGGATTATTGCTTTGCCAGGAGAAAGTGTTCAGGTCAAAGATGCAAAAGTCATTATTTATAATCATGATAATCCAAATGGAGCTATCTTGACAGAGACTTACTTAGATCAGAATATGCCAACTTATGCTAATAGTGATGAGAAAATCGATTTAGGTCCTAATGAATATTATGTCATGGGTGATAATCGGACGGCTTCTAAAGACTCGCGGGTATTTGGTGCAGTGAATAAAAGTTTTATTACTGGTAGAGTAATGTTGCGAGGCTGGCCTTTTGATCGCGCTAAAGTATTTAATGATTCTATTGAGTATAATCTAGGTAATTAGTATTTATTAATTTTTTAATTTATGGCCAATAAAAAGAAGACAAATAAGACAGCTGCTGTTAAGAAGGTAAATGAGCGTAAGAATCTAGTTCCAATTTCACGTATTTTAGGAATGAAAGACATTAGTCCAGTTGAACATCGTTATTTTAAAGCAATTTTAGATAAAGCTTCTTCTTTTGCTGATTTATATAGTTTTCATGCTGTTAAGACGCCAATAATAGAAAGCTACGATTTATATAAAAAAGCTAATCGATATAATAATGATAAGGAAATGTATTATGTTGATTGTGAGAAAGGGGAAAAGTCAGTGTTGCGCCCAGAAATAACCCAAGGTATTATCCGTAGTTATATTGAAAATGAAGGGTCAGAATTACCTCAGCCAGTACGCCTTTATGCTATTGGTCCAGTTTTTCGAAAAGAAAGAATGCAAACAGGCAGATACCGCGAGTCTAATCAGTTTAATCTAGAGGTAATTGGTGAGGCGAAGCCAATGGCAGAAGCCCTGTTAATTATTTCCGCTTATAATTTTTTTAAAGATTTGAATATTTCTTTTCAAATTCAAATTAATAGTCTAGGTAAAGCGGATTGCCGTAAAGAATATAATGCTAGGTTGTTAAGTTTCTATAAGGAGAGAGGTAGGCGCGCTAAACTTTGTAATAATTGTAAAAAAAATATAACTACTCATCCTTTAGCACTTCTAGATTGTAAAGAAGATGCTTGTCAAAAATTATTGAGTGAAGTCCCACAAATTGCTGATTGTTTGTCAGACGAAAGTCGTGATCATTTTGCTAAGGTTTTGGAGTATTTAGATGAATTAAACATCCCTTATAATTTTAACCCCTACCTTGTTCGAGGTTTAAGTTATTATAATGATACTGTTTTTGAATTTTGGCCAATGCAGGAAGATGGTGGTTTACAAGCTAAACTAGCTTTAGCTGGTGGAGGAAGATATGATAATTTAGTTGAAAGTTTAGGTGGTAAGCCAACTCCAGCAGTTGGTTTGGCAATTGGTCTAGAAAGACTATTAGCTAAGGCAAAAGATAAGATGATTATTCCTGAGAGTCCTGAAGAAATGGTTTTTTTAGCTCAATTAGGCGATCAGGCTAAAATAAAATCATTAATTCTATTTGAAGAATTAAGATTAGAGGGCTTTAATATTCGTCAATCATTTTCTACAGATAGTTTAAAGATACAGATGGAGGAAGCAACTAGATTAAAAGCAAAAGTAAGTTTGATTCTTGGTAAAAAGGAGCTGATGGATGAGACCATTCTATTTAGAGATATGGAGTCAGGCGTCCAAGAAACAATTGCTATTAAAAAAGTTAAAGAAAAGTTAAGAAAAAAAATTAATAGAAAGGAAGGTGTAATTTATGGCTGATTTTAAAAGAAAGCCAGGCGAAAGTTTTGAAGGTTTTTTACGCAAATTTAAGAAAGGGTTACGTAATAGTAAGCGTCTAGAGAAAGCGCGTTCGAAGCAACATCTGGAACCTAAAAAAAGTAAAAGACAACAAAAACTATATGCTTTAAACAGTATGGCTTTAAAAGAACAAAAGGAATACCTGCGTAAGACTGGAAAGATTGAAGAAACACAAAACAGATAGACATTTAATAAAAGACCGTAATTATAATTTTATAGATACGGTCTTTTATTTATTTTCGTTATTTTTATTATTTTTATTGTTTTTTTCTTTTTTGATATTAGGGAGCAATTTTTTAATATTTTCTAATCGACTTTTTTTAGCAAATTGTTTTATTCGATCTCTGGCTCTTCTGGTCTTAGCAAATTTCAACCAGTCTTTATTAGGATGAAGTCTACTTTTATCAATTATTATTTCTACTAAGTCGCCATTTTTTAGCTCGTGGTCAAGTTTTGCTAAGCGCTCATTAATTAGAACTCCAACTGTTTGGTTGCCAATATTAGTATGTACGGCATAAGCAAAATCAATGGGGCTTGCTTTTTCAGGAAGTTCAAAAACATCTCCTTGAGGAGAGAAGACAAAGATACGGTCATTAAAAATGTCCAACTTAATATTTTTAATTAGTTCTGAGGTGTCAGATATTTCTTTTTGAATATCAACTATCTCTTTTACCCATTGTGGTTGAATACCTTTCATATCTTTATTCTTGTAATACCAATGAGCAGCTAGTCCGTATAATGCTTCTTCGTGCATTTCTCTGGTTCGAATTTGAAACTCAGTTGCTTTTCCCCCAGGTCCAAATATAGTAGTGTGTAAAGAACGATAACCATTTGGTTTGGGAATAGAAATATAGTCTTTAAATCTATTTGGCTTTGGCCTCCATAAAGCATGAATGACTCCTAAGGCCTTGTAGCAATCATCTACACTTTCGACTATTACCCTCAGGGCGAATACATCATAAATCTCGTTAAATTTGCGATCTTTGCGTTGCATTTTGAGATAGATGCTATAGAGATGTTTAAAACGAGCTTCAATCTCAAATTTTATCCCAACCTCATTAAGACGAGGGATGAGCTCAGTTTTAATTTTTTGGAAATGTTGGTTTCTGGCAGCTTTTTTTTCAACCTCATATTCATTTTCTAATTCTTCAAATTTTTCAGGATATAAATATTTAAAGCAGAGATCTTCAAGTTGCCATTTTAGTCGCCAAACGCCAAGCATGCCAGCAATGGGGGCATATATTTCTAAAGTTTCTTGAGCAATCCTTTTTTGTTTTTCAAGGCTTAAACCATCTAGTGTTCTTAAGTTATGCAAACGGTCACAAAATTTAATAAAAATCACCCTAATGTCTCCAGTCATCGCAAGAAACATTTTTTTAAGGTTTTCACGATAACGCTCAATGCCCCGATATTTAATCTTACCTAATTTAGTAACTCCAGCTACTAGGCTAGCTACTTCTTCGCCGAAGTTTAGCTTCATTTCTTCTAAACTACGATTAGTATCTTCTGGCACGTCATGGAGTATGCCAGCAATGATAGTAGGTAAGTCTGCTTTAATTTCGGTGAGTAAATAGGCTGTATGAAGGGGATGCTGGATATAGGGCTCGCCAGTTTTTCTCTTTTGACCAGCATGAGCAGCAGTAGCAAATTCATAGGCTAAATAAATCATACTCGAATCTTGATCGGGATGATTTGTTGAAAATTTTTTTATGATTCTTTCGATTGTCATATTGAGCCTATTACTATTTTTCAATTTCTTTTTTATATGTTATAATTTATTTATATATTTTAGTCTTATATAATTATTAAATTGTACCACATTTTGTGGTTAAAATAAAATCAAATGTCACGCAAAATAATTTATTTTTTGATAATTATTGCTACAGTAGGTTTCATTTTGGGAGCAATGAATGTTGCTTTTGCGCAAGAAATAGATTTAGGGGTTGCTGAAGTAGATTCAGCTATTGCCCTAAGCTCAACTGATCCGATTGTCATTGCTACTAGATTGATTAATTACATTCTGATTGTTTTAGGCATACTAACGGTGGGCTTAATTATTTATGCTGGCTTCCTGTGGATGGCTAGTGGTGGTAACGAAGAAAAAGTTGCTCAAGCTAAAAAAACCTTAACCAATGCTGTTATTGGTTTGGTTATTATTTTGTCGGCCTGGGGAATAACTTTATTCATTTTAGATAAACTAATGGGCGCCACAAATGGAGGGAGCTCTACTGGTCTTGTGCCTCCTTATAATCTTAATCCTCTAATTGGTAGTGGGGCTTTAGGGTCATGCACAATAGAACGAGTTTATCCTGAACCAGGTCAAACAAATGTTGCCCGAAATACAGCCATAATTATTAGTTTTAAGGAACAGCTTAAACTTGACACCATTTGCGTTGATGATACGGGAAATTCTTGTACCTGTGATAATAGTAGTAATTGCAACTTAATTAATCCAAGCAGAATTAAAATTTTTAGAGATGACCTTGGTGATACCTGTCCTTTAGAGCCTTGTGATCCTAATAGTAATACTAATATTACCAATGCAAAGGTTAATTTCTCTACTTCCTCTGATGAGATGACTCTAATTATTAAACCACTTGCTTTGTTGGGTAGTCCTAGCGGTGAAATTGATTACACTGTTTGGCTAACAAATAACATAAAAAATGATCAAGAGAAAGACATTTTTAGAGATTGTGATAATAACTATTTTTCTTGGGGTTTTCAGGTCAGCACTAAATTAGATTTAACTCCACCTCAGGTTCTTAATAACGGTATTTTCCCAATGCCAGATGCTCATGCCGATGAAGTCGCTAGCACTACCGAGGCAGTCCAGGCCACAGCTAGTATTAAAGTTGTAGATAGCCCTAAAACTCATAAAGCGGCTAGTATTATTAGTGTTACGAAGAATAGTGCAAGTACTACTGACGAAGCAATAATTAGTCCAAATTATCATTATGCTTTTACAACTTTGAGTGTCACCGCAACAACTGATAATACGCAAGCGCAATTATTTTCTGATTCTGGAATGCTTTTAGGAGTAGCTAATTGGGATAATAAACAAGTCAATTTCCCTGGGTTTTTTAATTTAAAAGTTGATGAACATTCGGCTGGCAATTTATGGGAAATAGTTATTAATCCAGAAGTTTTAGCTGATCGTTTAACCATCGGCACAAATGTTTATATTTTTTCGGAGGATATTGGCACTAACTTGATTACTATTAGTTCAACTAGTACTCCCTCCGTAATAGCTCAAGCTATTTTCACTGCTATTAGTAGTCAATCAAATATTGATTCTAATATTAATACTGCTGATCCTACAATTATAGATCTAAAAGCGAAGGTAGCGGGGGCGGCAGGTAATAATATTTATTTAGATAGTAATTCCGCGGGACTGGAGATTAATGCTTTTAGCGGAGGGGCTGATAAATTAGTAAATATTGTGATTAATGATCGCCCTGATAAACCAATGAATTCAATAATTCAGATTAATTTTAATGAAGCAATTAATCCAGTTGGAGTTTCTGGCTCAGCTAGTGAAGTCCATAAAATTATTAAAGTTGTTAATGCTGTTGATACTGCTGGTAATCATGCGAACGTATGTATTTCAGATGAGGACTGTAAATCATATAAATGCGATTCGGGTGCATGTGTTGGAGATTTTCTTGATGGTAGCTTCATTATTTCCAATATGTATAAAACTATAGAATTTAAATCTAATGATTTATGTGGCCAGAATGCTTGTGGAGATTCTATCTATTGTTTACCAGCAAATAGCAATTTATCAGTTCAATTAGCAGCAGCTCATTTACAACCTTGTAATGCTTCGTCTGATTGTACTATTTTCTCACCTTATAGTGATTGTGGAGCTAATTTGATTTGTCAAAATAGTTCTGGGGTTAATTATCCTCTTTCTGATATTAATGTTCCCCTGGACGGTATAATGGACGCTGCTTTTAATTCTTTAGACGGTAACCGAGATGGTTCTGCTTCTGGACCATTAAGCCATTATGATGAAAACAACCCGAATATGGCAGATAAGGATAGTTACAAATGGCAGTTCTTTATTAATGATAAAATAATGACTGACCCTCCAGAGATTGGGTCTACTAGTCCAGTGGCCAAGAGCACTAGCACAACTGATGTTAATACGATGGAGCCAATACAAATAAATTTTAAGACTCTAATGCTTAATCAAAGTCTACGTACTGGTAGTACGATAATAAAAAAGGGAGAAGTATCTTATGAACATCATTTATTAAATTTAATGACTTTAACTCCATTGCCTTTAGGCTACTGGGTTAGTTCAGTAAATGTAGATCTCGATCCTCTTGATGGCGAACCTGATAAGACCTATGTTTATATTAATCATACTCAGTTTGGTGATTCTGTAGCTTATAAAGCTCAAGTAGGTTCTGGTGTTCGAGATATTTATCAAAATTGTTTCAAGCCAAGTGCTAGTAGTAATTGTGACGCTAATAATAGCTTATCTTCCTGTTGTAGTATAACCCCAACAAGTTATAATGCCTTGATGATTGATGGTAATTGTCCTTAAATTGTTAATTAATTAAACTTGCAGTTGATTAGATTAATTAAGTTAATCTAGTCTAATTTGCATAACGATAGTTGTGTGTTTATAAAAAATAAAAATATTACTCGTTATTTAGCCATCTTCCTTTTTATTGTTAGCTTCTTTTTTATTTCTAGTCCAGCAAACGCTCAATTAGATGTTGGCAGTGAAACGCTATCAGAAAATATTGCTTTAAGTAGTAGTAGTCCTTTGCAGACCGCATCAAGATTAATTAATTCAGTCATGATTATTTTAGGCATCTTGGCGGTTGGCATAGTTTTGTTTGCTGGGTTTATGTGGATGACTAGTGGTGGCAGTGCTGAAAAAATTGATCAGGCAAAAAATATCTTAAAAAATGGAGTAATTGGTTTAATTATCATTTTGTCGGCTTGGGGAATTACTATTTTTATTTTAAATCTCTTAGCGATTTCTACTGGTAATGGAAGCACCCCTGGGCCTATTTGTAGCCCTGGAGCTGAACAAGTCTGTGGCTGCGATGGCTTAAGAACCTGTACAGCTGATGGAGTTTGGGGTCCCTGTATAGGCGGCGAGTGTAGTGGTCCGATACCAGTATATTGTTCTAATGATCCTTTTCCTAGTTGTGATCCTAACGACACTATGTGTGATGATGATCAATATTGTGAAAATGATTGTTTCTGTGTGCCAAAAGGTGCTTTAGGTGATTCCTGTAATGCTAATCCTGATCCTGTTTGTACGGCTGATAATACTCGTTGTGGTGAGTATTTAAATTGCAATGAAACTACTTGTTTATGTGAAGGTTCTCCAGTTATCATGGGAGTTAGTCCAGTTGGTGGCTTCTGTGATAATGATGTAAATATGAGTTGTAAGGTTGACGCTGATTGCAGCCTCAGCACTTGTAATCTTGATACTCCTAATGGTGAAAAAGATAATTTGATTACCATTAATGGCTTTAATTTTGGTAATTATGATGTTGGTCTTAGTAAAGTCATATTCATTAATGTTGCTGATGAATTAGATTTTCAAATTGCCTTAAACGCTAAGCAATTAAATGCTGATTGTGATGACACTTGGACTGATCAGCAAATTATTGTTGGTGTCCCAAATGACATTGCTGAAACTAGTATAATAGTTGTCGAAACAGCTGACGGGCAGAAGGATGATACTAGCAGTAGTACACCCGGCCCAATTTTGCCAGATTTTCAAAAAAATGATATTGTCCGCCCTGGCATTTGTACCATCAATCCAGATTCAGGATTGTTGCGTGATCAAGTAACATATCGAGGGGTTAATTTGTTTCAGTCGACTTCTACTAAAGCCTATTTTGGTGATTATCTAACTAATGTTAAAGGTTTAGAGCCTGTTTTTACTGATCCCGACAACCTTTCTGGTGCTGATAAAGTACCTAATATTCAATCAGGTAAGCTTAGCAGCTTTGTAGTGGCTAATATTAATGGTAATGAAGAAAAAAGTAATTATGTTAATTTTTATAAAAATCCTGAGCCAAATGCGGGGCCTTTTTTAAGTTATTTTGATCCAGTTAGAGGTAGTTCAGGACAATATGTAACAATTCATGGTTCTGGTTTTGGCAATGTTCAAGGTTCTTCGGAAGTATTTTTTGTTAATAATCCTGATGTAATTGAGGCAGATTATGATTTCCCTCCAGTATGTGCTAACTCTACTTGGACTGATCGTCAAGTTATTGTTAAAGTCCCAGAAGGATTAGTTGATGGTGATTATTATTATATTTACATGAAGATAAATGGTAAGGAAATAAATTCCGAGAATGCTAATCCTAATCATTTTGAAGCTGATAGTTCAGCCCCACTATTAACAAGTATTTGTCGTGTTTCTCCAAGTCGTGGTCAAGTAGGGGTCTTAGTTAATATTTGGGGAGAATATTTTGGCGGTGTCGCTACTAATGCGACTGCTATATTCACGCCAGGTTCAGCAAGTTCGTCAGTTTCTACAACAGTTCTTCTTGATCAAGGGGCTGAGAAAATTGTAGCAGAGGCACCTCTTGCAGCTAGTACTGGGCCTTTAAAAGTCTCACGAGGAGTTGGGACTGAAGGCAATTCAGTTAATTTTGAGTTAGGTGCCTGTAATAATGATAGCGAGTGTGGTTCAGATAAATGTTGTCCCCGTGGAAGTTTTAAACAAAATCAATGTGTTGGGACATTAGCAGATTGCTATGACGAAGTTCCTACTTCTGTATTTGAATGGAATTTTTCAACTATTTTTGGTGGCGTTAATACTAGCACCCCCAGCACTTATGATAGTTGTCAGGGGATGGCTAATTTTTTAGGAGCTTGTCAGGATAATGTTTTCTGTCCTAATTCAGTTGGTCGATGTTCTACCTGTGCCGCCACGACAACTGAATTAGAAGACGCTTGCGGAACGGATGCTTGTAATATTCTTCCTGCTTGTAATGGTGGTTGTCAATATGAATCTAGCGGAGATTGTCGTTTAATTGGTAGTGTTTGTAGTTTAGATTCAACCCTTGTTTATGAATTAGGTGACAGTGATTTCACAGCTCAGCAGTCTTGTAAGGCTTATCCTCAATATGGAGGTCAAGCCCATTGGGAAATTAGAGTGCCCACCTCCTGCCCTGAAGGTTGGACGAGATTATCATTTAATCGATGTGTCGATGATACTAGCACTACAACTTCCACTTGTAGTTTGTGTGGAGACTCTTTAACTTGCCTTAGTGATAATAATAGTGCTACAGGTACTTGTTTCACTGAAAAACTTTGTCCTTCAGATTCAAGTTGTGATACTTCTGTAAATCGATGTATTACAACTCAAAATGCTACTTGTGACTGCTGTTGTAAAGTAGGCGAAGATGCGAGAGATTGTTGTGCTCCATTAATCTGTGGCGGCTCTTGTGGCGATGGTGACGCAAACAAAGGATTGTGTTCTAATTGTGCTATTACTAGTTCATCTAGTCCACCTGGTCCACCTTATGATCAAGATCTTTCGGATGCTGCTTGTAATTGTGAGATTAGTAGTGGTAAATATTGTGATACTACGGTAATTGTAGGCCAATTTCACGGAGTTTGTAATGATTGTAGTAAGCTGTCAACTAGTTCTTGTATGGTTCATAGTAGCTGTTGTATTGATTCTCGAGGTACTGCAGACACAGAAGATGATGTTTGTGTTGGTGGCACAGATAGAATAACGAATGGTCCTAATATTGGCTATTGTTCTTATTATAACTGTGACATTAATACTAATCCTAATGTTTGTGCTAGTAGCACTAAACTTGCGATAGGTCTATTTAGAGATATAAGTCAGTGCGAAGCTGATTGTCAATCAGGAAATGCACCAGATTTATGTGAAGATTTGGATCTTGTCGCTTGTAAAGGATCTCCTAGTTGCTGTTATGATTTTAGTAGTGATAAATGTAAAAGTGGCGAGCAACTTAACCCTGGCAATAGCGCATTACCGTCACATTACGGTTATTGTGCCCATTATAACTGCATAGAAGATGGAGCTAGCTGTGATAATAGCCATGCTTCTACTACAGGAACTTATGATAATCTAAATGCTTGTATTTCTGGCTGTACTGATAATACGGGGCCTGGGTTATCTTGTGTTGGGGAAGACGATTATGTTTGTAATTTTCAGCGTTGTGGCTCCCCTTATGCTTGTCTACAAGAAAGCGGAGATCCAGGCTTTTTTGGTGATTGTGGCACTTGTTGCTGTGACAGTATTGATCCTGAATCTTGTTCTGATATTGGCGATGGTAATTTAACATGT
>Ga0172377_10001037_pt1 | contig 27664 bp, 13 predicted proteins | sample Pumphouse3metaG_FD_119749 | JGI IMG/M metagenome (GOLD analysis project Ga0172377, IMG submission 119749) | Leachate microbial communities from a municipal landfill in Southern Ontario, Canada - Pumphouse #3 metaG | ecosystem: Engineered > Solid waste > Landfill > Unclassified | place: Canada... | reverse complement strand
AGGTGGCTGGAGATTTCAAAGGAAATGAGTATCACGCCGACCTTGAAAGGATAAGGACGGAACAGATACCTTTGCAGCGAAATGATAAACGAAGGCTCAAGTTTTCAACTGATTAAGTCATAAAAATATATTAGAAATATGCTGAGCAGCATAAAAACGGCACTAAAATTGATTATTTTATCAATATTTTGAATTTACAAGTGAAATATATGAGTTATAACCAAAGATTCTAAGGCTAATTTACTATATTTGCAGTGCATCAATTAAATATATTGACAATGGCAAAGGATTTCAATCGACTGAAAGTCGTATTAGCTGAAAAGAAGAAAACCAATAAATGGTTAGCTGAGCAATTGGGCAAAGACCAAGCTGTGGTGTCAAAGTGGTGTACAAATACATCCCAGCCTACCTTGGAAATGCTTTTGCAGATTGCAAAGGTTTTGGAAGTTGACGTTAGAGAATTGATACGTGTGGAGGATTAGAAATGACTCTGACAACCTTAAAGAACAAAGCAAATAAGTGAAGAAAAATCCAACAGTGCAGAATCTATGCATTGTTGGTTGATAACTTTGCACAATCAAATTGAAAAATGAAGTATAATACGAATAAAAAAAATGGCAAACGAAGCAGATATAAGTGAAAATAATCTATTAAGAGACCACCCCGTCGTACTACAGAAGCTCTTATTGGATCACACCACCCACAAGAATATTTTCTGGGCTACAGATTCGTATTCGGAAATGGGTGATGGCTATCGTTTTGCTGACGAGATAACTACAGAGCACATTACAGGCGAACATGGCAGAATAATCATGCCTCGTGCAGTTAAAAGTGCAGATGTGCAAAACCAACGAGCTAAGGATATGGCAGAGGTATTTACTCCTGCATGGATTTGTAATGCACAAAATAATCTGATAGATGAAGCCTGGTTTGGAAGAAAAAATGTATTTAACATTGAGCATGAAGCCGAGCATTCATGGACAGCAATAGAAGAGCCTATTCAATTTTCAGAAGAAAAAGGTAAGACTTGGCAAGATTATGTGAAAGACATTCGCCTTGAAATAACTTGTGGGGAGGGTCCCTATTTGATAAGCCGTTACGATGCTGTTACAGGTGATGTAATTCTTCCGCTTAATCGCAGAATAGGATTGTTGGATCGCAAACTACGAGTAGTTAGTGAAAACACTACTAAAAGTGGTGAATGGTTGGCTTGGGGAAAAGAAGCATTAATGGCTACTTATGGTTTTGAGTGGCAAGGTGATAATCTGCTTTTGGTACGAGAAGCGGCTTTCTATACATTTTGTGACTATTACGAAGCAAAATTTGGAAAGCCAGTACCAGAAAAGTCATTAGAAGGGATGGCTTATATCATTTCTTGGAACCTATGGCAGATGGATGGTCTTCGCATGGTGATACCTGGTTCATGCGGTGAAAAAGATTGTTGCATAAATCAAGATGAAATAGACAAGAATAATGAAGCAGAAAAAAAATCGCCTTCAATGTTCCCAATAATTATTGAGCCTATCATTGAAATTCGCCCATGCGAAGGTTGTAAGACAGGAGATATGCATAAGCATAACGGCATTTACTGCCGCATAAAAGATTGGCATTACTCTGGCAAGGATGAAGATAAGCAACACCCTTTTTTCTTAACACTAATGAATAACAAATAAACTATATATTATGGCAGTATATACAACCATTAAACCGGTAAAAGCTAAACAGAGCGAAGGTCTGTTTGACGATAATGCCGTTGTGCTGCGTGATGAGCAAGAAAAAGCCATCAATGAGGCATTCCGATATTTTAAGAAAAAATCGGGTGGCAAGTTTCTTTGGAATGCAAAAATGCGTTTTGGTAAAACAATCTGCGCATTAGAGCTAGCGAAACGTATGGGGCAACTGGATGGCGATAAAGCTGTACATCGTACCATCATTGTGACGCATAGACCGGTTGTTAGTAGCAGTTGGGAAGAGGACTTTGAAAAGATTTTCGGTCACAATAATCCCGATTATCACTATGCCACTAAGTTTGATGATGCTGCTAAAGGTGATTTCTATGCACTCGAAAAACGCGTACAAAGCGAGGGTAAGCACTATATTTTCTTTGCTTCTATGCAATATCTTCGCCGTGCTCGTATGGTGGGTGGAGATAGCGACGAACAACTCAAGATAGATATTCTTCAAAACAATTGGGAACTTGTGGTGATAGATGAAGCACACGAGGGAACTCGCACCAATTTAGGCCAGCGTGTCATTGATACGTTGACAAAGACAGGCACAAAGGTACTAAACCTTTCTGGCACACCTTTCAACCTTTACGAGGATTTCACAGATGAGCAAATCTATACTTGGGACTACATTAAAGAGCAAACAGCTAAACGAGAATGGCCAAACAAACATAAGAATGAGTCAGCCGAGAGCAATCCTTATCGTGAATTGCCAGAGATGGAAATTCGCACCTACAACCTTGGGAACTTAGTAAAAGAGAAATTTGGCGATGATGCAACTTTTCAATTCAAAGAATTCTTCCGTACTTATCAAGGTAGCAATGTGCCCAAAGAGCAGAAGGGTAAATTTGTACACGAAGATGCTGTGAACAGTTTCCTCGACTTAATGTGTACGGAGGATGAAAATAGTCATTATCCATTCTCTACCGAAGAGTATCGAAGCTTCTTTAACCACACACTGTGGGTAGTTCCTGGTGTAAAAGAGGCAAAAGCATTGGAAGAATTACTCAATCAGCATGAAGTGTTTGGCGACTTTGATGCAATTATCAATGTAGCTGGTAACAATGACGATGATGAAACACGCTCGGATGCGCTCGACAAGGTAAAGAAGAAAATTGGTGACCGTCCTGACCAAACATATACGATTACGATTTCTTGTGGACGACTTACTACAGGTGTTACGGTGCGTCCCTGGACTGCTGTTTTCTATTTGAAAGGTTCTGAAAACACTTCAGCTGCCACTTATATGCAGACCATCTTCCGTGTTCAGTCGCCTTATACCTATAAGGATGCTGATGGATTATTGCAAATGAAAACAAAATGCTATGTATTCGACTTTGCGCCTGACCGTTCACTCAAGATGGTGGCAGAAACAGCAAAATTTGCCACGCTTACCCAAAAAGAAAAGAGCTATGCTCAAGCTGCCACTTCTCGTGAGAAAGATATGGAAAATATGGACAACTTCTTATCCTTCTGTCCTGTCATCTCTATGGAGGGAGGCAAGATGGTTGAATTTGAGGCCAACCAATTATTCGAACAGTTGGAGCATGTCTATGTAGATCGTGTAGTTCGAAATGGTTTTAATGATAATAGCCTTTACGATGTGCGTGAATTGATGAATTTGGCTCCTGAGGAATTAGAGGACTTGAATATCTTGGGCGATGAAATTGGCAAGACGACCAATATGGAAAAGCCCAAAAAAGCTACAAATATTGATATGGCTAAAAATGGCATGACCGACAAGCAGAAAGCGGCTGCCGAACGTGCCAAGAAGAAGCAAAAAGATGGGCAAGAACTTACACAAGAAGAGATTGAGGCTCTTGAGGCTGAGAAAAAGCGCAAAGCCGAAGAGCGCAAGGAACGTGACAATCGTATCACGGTGCTTCGTGGTATCTCGTTGCGAATTCCTTTGATGATTTATGGTGCCGATGTAGATGATGAAGACGAGGGTATCACGATAGATAATTTCACCCGTAAGGTTGATGCGGCATCATGGCTTGAGTTTATGCCGAAAGGGGTAACAAAACCGATGTTCAACAAGTTTAAGAAATGTTACAATGCCACGGTGTTTGCAGCAGCAGGCAAACGTTATCGTCAGTTAGCTCGTGAAGCCGATGGTATGCACACCGACGAACGCATTCAGCGCATTGCCGAAATATTCTCATATTTCCATAACCCGGATAAAGAAACAGTCTTGACTCCATGGCGTGTAGTCAACATGCACATGAGTGATTGCTTGGGTGGATATAGTTTCTTCAACGAACGTTTTGATGGTCCTAATGAAATCTGCGTGAAGGGTGAAGATGATAAGTTGTTTGATTGGATACCTACAGTACAGCCACGCTTTGTGGATCGTGGAGAGGTAACGAAGGATGTATTTGGCAATTCCGATGCCAAGATCCTTGAAATCAACTCTAAGACGGGATTATATCCGCTTTATGTGGCATACTCTCTCTTCCGTCAACGTTGTGGTGACTTTGTATCAAATGAGTTGATTGAAGACCGCGACAACTATTCGGTAGAAGAAGAACAGGTGATTTGGGATGACATCATCGCAAACAATATCTATGTGATTTGCAATACACCAATGGCGGAATACATCACGCATAGAACTCTTTTAGGTTTCCGTAAACTGACAGTTAAAGACGGAACCGAACGTGTGAATATTAAATCAGAAAAATTAATTGAACGTACCTTATCTGAGAAACAGGCTCTAATAAACGATTTAAAGTCTGAACGTTATTGGATGGGCAACAGAAGCAAAGATATGATTAAGTTTAGTGCAGTGGTAGGGAATCCACCCTATCAAATGATGGACGGAGGAGGTACTGGTAGTAGTGCCTATCCAATTTATAATAAATTTATCGAAATAACAAAAGGTATAAATCCTAATTATATATCTATGATTATGCCAGCCAAATGGTACACTGGAGGTAAGGGATTAGATGACTTTAGAGAAACAATGCTTAATGATAAGCAATTATATTCATTATTTGATTTTGAAGATTCAAGAGAATGTTTCCCATCAGTAGACATAGCAGGAGGTATATGTTACTTTTTATGGAATAAGAATAATAACTCTCCATGTCGAGTCACGAATATCAATAAAGGTAATAGAACTCTAAGCGTTAGATATTTAAATGAATATGAAACATTCATTAGAAATCAGAATGTTCTCGATATTATTAATAAAGTAAAAGCTCAAACCTCAAACAGCTTCTTATCCCAAAAGGTTTACTCACGTAAACCTTTTGGGATAAGAAGCTTCGAACACGGTTTCCCTGCGAAGCAGGGTCGAAATATTCAACTTTTCGGAAGTAATGGGATAACTTATTTAGAAGAAAAAGATGTTCCACAAAACGCTCTATTAATTCCACTTTGGAAAGTAATTATGTCCAAAGCTTCTGCTGAGCATGCTGGTCAAACAGATCAAAGCGGAAGACGTAGAATTGTTTCTAGATTGGAAGTATTACCACCATATACTATTTGTACAGAATCGTACCTATTATTAGATACATTTGAACAAGAGCTAGATGCATTTAATATGAAGAAATACATTCAAACACAATTTGTTCGTTTTTTATTATCATCAATTCTTATAACTCAAAATATTGTAAGGGATAAATTTAGATTTGTTCCTCTTCAAGACTTCACTTCAAAGAGCGATATTGATTGGAGTCAAACCGTTGCCAACATCGACCAACAACTGTATAAGAAATATGGTCTTTCAGCCGAAGAACAGCAATTCATCGAAAGCATAATTAAACCCATGGAATAAGTAATCAAAAAAATTACGAGTTATGGACGAAACAACAAATTTAAATACATCACAAGAAAAAAGATACACCTTCCTCTACCCTAATGGAGTCCCCACAGCAACATTGCTACTGGATAAAGCAACAAGTGAGCTGATGCTCCTGAAAGGTTCTATTATAAAAGGCCATGTTACCATTCAGTTTGAAAAGCTGTTTGGGGGTATCCTTAACGCCAAGCGTAAAGAGTTTATCGTAGATTATTGCGATAGATGTCCAGACTCTGATGATTACATAACCATTGAGCATATCAAAGTCTCCGATTTGCAACAAGCTGAAACCTATGTTATGGGCAACAATGATACCCAAGGCAAATGCTGGACAGAAGAAGTAAAGAACTCATCGCCTTCTATTAAGAAACAACCAAAGATAGAAAAGGATGATAGAATCATTTATCAACTATGTCTAAAAGCAAGAGGTTGTGAATGCAAAATGTATTTAGTCGATGATGATAATGAGAAAAGCGAATGTGTAGTATTAACTGGTTCTATTTTATCTTCACTTGAAACACCTTCATATCCAGAAGGCTACAAAGCACAGCGAAAAGAGGTGATTCAAAATTACTGCGAAGAAACTTCTGATGGATACCGGCTAACCAATGACCATCGTTTTAGTTCCATCAATATGGCAGCAACCATTTGCAGTGGTATGTCAATTAATGCACGTACGGCATGGAAAGATGAGAATGGTAAGACTATAAAAGAATTATTCTAACCCCCAATCAATGAAATATGGCAAGATTTAAAGTAGCACCATGGACAATAGAAAATGTTCTAAACTGTATAAAGAACAATGAAATAGCCATTCCTGAACTACAAAGGCCTTTTGTTTGGGATGGTACAAAGATACGAAACTTGATAGATTCACTTTATCAAGGTTATCCTGTTGGATATCTGATTATTTGGCAGAACCCCAATCTTCAAGATAAAGAAGGTAACAGTACCAATGGTAAGAAAATAATGATTGATGGTCAGCAACGTGTGACTGCTTTAATGGCCGCAATTACAGGTCAGATGGTGTATGATAAGCAATATCACAAGAAACGTTATGTTATATCTTTCAATCCTAATGTAGAAGAAGGTTCAAGTCCTTTTGAGGTGCTTCGAGCTGATATTCAGAAGGACAATAGATGGATTAAAGATATATCTGAACTGTTTAGCGTAAACTTTAGTTCGCGTGCATTTCTTAACAATTATGAAAAGCTGAATCCTGACGCCGATATTGATAGATTGGAAAAACTTATTAATGGAATAAAAAACATCGTTCAAACCCCCATTGGTGTGATTGAACTTGATAATGATCTTCCATTACCAATGGTATCGGAAATATTTAAGCGTATAAACTCAGAAGGTTCTCCGCTGACACAAACAGACTTTGTTATGTCAACCATTGCAGCTAACAATACCCAAAATGGTAATAGCATGCGAAAGACATTAGACTATTTTTTCCATTCGCTTAAATCAGTTAAGTTCCTAGATCAAGTTGCTTTAGAAGATAAAGAGTTTTCTGCCACAGACTATTACAAGCTTATTTATTGGGTGAACAATACTCATGTTATGTATCAACCATCAATAGACGATATTATTCGTATAGCATTTATGTCTCAGTACGATAGAGCAAAAATTGAAAGTCTTGTTGAATTGCTAAACGGACGTAACTTTGATACTAGAAAATATGAGAATGAGATCTTAGTGGATTCATACAACAAATTTGAAGCTGGAATTAAAGAAACATTGAAACAGTATAACTTCTTGCAGTTTGTAGAACTGATGAAAACAGCGGGATTTGTTATAGAGAAGATGCTAAAGGCTCGTATGCCATTGGTATTTGCTTACATGTTGTTCATCCGTCTTAGTAAGGATACTTCAATAGACAAACTAAAAGTTCAACACTACGTCCAGAAATGGTACGTTTTGTCTCTTTTGACATCAAGATACTCATCATCCCCTGAGACTGCAATGGAATCAGATCTTCGAGAAATTAAATCCAAGGGATTTGTTGAATTTTTTAAGGAAGCATTAGCAAATTTGGGCGATACATTTTGGAATGTAACGATACCTCAGAATTTACAGTCGTCTTCAACTTCAACGCCCGCTTATGTTGTTTATTTGGCAGCTCAATGTAAAATGGGTGATAATGCTTTTCTGGGAAACGGAGCTAAAGTTGGCTTTGTTATTGAATCGGGTGATGTTCATCATCTGTTCCCTAAAAAATATTTGCAAAAAAATGGTTATGACAACGTTGTGCAATATAACCAAGTTGCGAATTTGGCTGTATTGAGTACCCCAATCAATATCTCAATTAGTGATAGTGCACCTTGTGATTACCTCAAGAAAACATACGACGATATTGCTTCTGGTGTTGAAACCAAATATACTACACTCAGGACTTTGGAAGAATTGGAAGAAAACTTAAAAGGCAACTGTATTCCTGCGAATATGAAAGATATGGATGTCACAAAATACGACGAATTCCTTAAGGAGCGTAGAGTTTTAATGGCTAAGAAAATCAAAAAATATTTCGATTCATTATAAAACTATTCTTTAAGAAAGTAAACAGATAATTATTGTAAAGATGGACACCAAAGCAAACAACTCATACGACCTCGAATCATATATCCGACATACTGAGCCGGAAACGAGAGAAAAGGCAAAAGCCTGGCAAACAGCTATTGGTCTTCAAGCTGTGGATGGACTGACTATCAGTCCCTATCTTCAGCAAACAGCTGTACGCAACATTGAAGGCGACATCACTTTTGATGAAGCACGTCAGTTGATAAATACCTACTACCAAAGCGAGGAAGCCAGAACTGCAGCCAATGATAATCAGCAGGAAGCCGATAAGGCTTCGGCTAATATTGCGAAGTTGCTAAGTGAACCATCATTCGCTTTTTCAACTCAAGGGCTTTGTGAAATTCATCGCCGTAGCTTTGAAGGAGTATTCAAACATGCCGGACAGATGCGAGATTACAATATAACGAAGAAAGAATGGGTACTTGATGGGGATACTGTTTTTTATGGCGATGCTCAAGAACTGGGGCGCACTATCCAGTATGATTTGGAACAAGAGCGCAATTTTAGCTATCGTGGTTTGACTTCGGATAAAGTCATCATTCATATTGCTCGCTTTGTGAGTGGTTTGTGGCAGATTCATCCATTTTGTGAGGGTAACACACGCACAATAGCCATCTTTTTTATAAAGTACCTGCGTAGCATTGGCTTCCAAATAGACAACACAATGTTTGCTCATCATTCTTGGTATTTCCGAAATGCATTAGTGAGATCAAACTATCGAAATGTACCCAAAAGTGTAGAACCTGATTTTTCGTTTCTTGTTTCTTTCTTTGAAAATTTGCTACTAGGCAAACAGCATGAATTAAAGAATCGATACATGCACGTCAAGGTAAAAGTGTACTTGACAACAGGACATATTAAGGCCGAAATAGGACAAGCTGCCGCCATTATCCCCTCTAACAAACGAATTGCTTCATTACTTTCAACGATGGCAGAAGAGCATCTATCTGTAAAAGAGAATATGGAGCGATTAACATTGAAAGGACGTGATAATTTTCTGGATAACTATTTAAAACCTGCTTTAGTTGATGGTTGGATAGAGCCTCTTTATCCTAATTCGCCAAGACATCCTCAACAGAAATATAAAGTTACTATTAAAGGAATGCTGTTTGTTCAATCTATAAAAAAAACAATAATGTATTCATACTATGTGAGTTGAAGGCAATCAATAACAAAATAATAGACATTAAGAATGGCAAATTATAATATTGGAGACAAAGTTATCTCGGTGGATACAGATGCCAAAGGCACCATCGTCGGAGTAAAGCCGGCTCGCCGAGGTCGCCAGCTATATTCAGTCTGTTTCCCTTCTGGTACGACAGACGTTTTAGAGACAGAACTTAAAGCAGATTTCGACGAGTCTGATCCATTTGAGCGCTGCAAGAGCGGGATATTTGGTAGCTACTCGGAATATAGCAAGCGTAATACTACTTTCAAAATTAAGAATTCCAATAACTCCACTATATCTTCACTCAAAGCGTCAAAAACTTTGTTTCGAGCCTATCAATTCAAACCTCTATTAAAGTTTTTGAATTCGCCCAATCGCCGTTTGCTAGTGGCAGACGAAGTTGGTTTGGGCAAAACCATTGAGGCTGGACATATCATGCTCGAATTAAAAGCTCGACGTGAGTTGAAAAACGTACTCATTGTATGCCCTAAATCATTACAAGAGAAATGGAAGGCTGAACTCTATGAGAAATTTGGTTTAACTTTCAAGATTGTAGAGACAGCGAAAGACTTAATTGCCGATCTTTCCTCAAAATCTGAAACAGTACGCGCTATCATCAATTATGAGAAGATACGTATGCGTAAGGCAAAGGACAAGGACGATGAGACTGACAAAAAGGGAAACCAGAAATATACAAATCTTGTAGATTATCTTGCAGAGAACCCGCATCGGTTTAGCATGGTGCTCTGTGATGAAGCTCACAAGATGCGTAATCGTGAGACTCAGACCTACCGAGGAGCAGAGATAATAATGAGCCGTGCCGATGCAGCACTCTTCTTGACTGCTACGCCTGTAATGATAAACGAAGAGAACCTCTACAATCTGCTCCATCTTCTTGATAATAGTCGGTACTTCAACTATCAGATTTTTGAGAACCGTTTGAAGGAAAATCGACCATTCATTGAGGCAATTAGCAAGTTGAATCATAACGTGGCATTTGACACTATTGAAAAGGACTTAATAGAGTCGAAAGTTGACTCACGATTCTCAGCCGATGATCGAGAAATCTATCGAAGCATCCGTACCATTGATGAGATATATAAGGGAGACCCTATCTTCATTGAACTTCGCGAATTACTTCAAGGAGAAGACACCCCCAAGAAAAGAGCACATATTCAATACTTACTGTCAACCATGAGCGTAATGAACACATTGTTCTCACGTACTCGCAAGCGTGAAGTGACTACAGATATGTCGCAAGCTACCCGCAGTCCACACATCTGCAAGGTAACTTTATACCCTGAAGAACAAGAAGAATTCGATAGTGTGATTGAGAATTATACAGAAGACAATTCTTATGATGATGACTGGGGAGAAGAGCATCTAACCCTAGGCGGTGCTTTAGGCTTGGTTCAGCGTAAACGTCAAGTCGCAAGTAGCGTATATGGCTACCTCAATGAAGAGAGAGACCTTGACAAGGGTATTGATGCTTATAAAATGTGTCCCGATGCTAAAGTAGATGAATTAGAACGCATCATCAAAGTTGTATTTACAACCGGCGTAAAGAAACTAGTAGTCTTTGCTCTCTTTCGTAAAACATTGAAATATTTGAGTATTCGTCTAAAGAAGATGGGGTATAACTCTTTGATTATTCATGGACAAATAGAGAATCGTGCTGATATTCTTGACCAATTTAAGTGTGATGAAAATGTTCAAATATTGTTATCTTCTGAGGTTGGTAGCGAAGGGCTCGATATGCAATTCTGTAATTCGATGGTCAACTACGATTTACCTTGGAATCCTATGGTAGTAGAACAACGTATTGGTCGTATTGACCGTTTCGGTCAGAAATCGCCAGTGGTAAACATTTATAATATTGTGGTAGCCGACTCTATACAAGAAGAAATCTACATGCGCTTATTAGAGAGGATTGGTATCTTCAAAGGTACTATTGGCGATATGGAAGCCATTCTTGATGCTCAGGTAGAAGGTTCAGCTCAGACTATTCAAGAGGTGTATCGTAAAATGGAGAAGGAATTCTTCACCAAAGACCTAACCAAAGAAGAAAAAGAACAAAAGATAGCAGAGGTTGAACGAGCTATCGAGAATGAGAAAGAGAACTTGCAGCACCTACAAGATGGATTGAGCAATACACTAACAAATGATGCCTACTTCCGCGATGAAATCAACCGCATACTCTACAATAATGCTTATGTCACAGAAGAAGAACTTTGCAACTATATGGAATCTGCCATTCGACAACAACTAACTACCTGCAACATGGAGGAAGTGGAAAAGGGCGTAATGGAGTTCAAGATTCCTATTAGTCAGCCTACGGTACTCAAGAATTTCTTGATACAGTATTGCGACAACAATGATGAATCAGCTATTAATGTCAGCCAGTTCCGTCGTAGAGTAGATGATGCCATGACTTTTAAATTGACCTTTAACCAAGAAGTTGCTTACGAGAACCATTCACTGAACTACTTAAATATTTATCACCCCATGATTCAGGCTTGCTTAAACTACTTCATCCAGCATGATGATGATAATAAAACATCGTTCAGCTACGCTCTGCATGCCGATGAACTTTTAAAAGAAGGCAAAAGATATTTCATGGGACTATATCAGTTGTCAACCAGCCGTATGGTACAAGGAATAAAGAAAACCAACGCAGAACTACTACCTGTCATCTTCAATCTACAGACACAAATGTTAGAAGAGGACACTGCCATTATTGACCGTTTGTTCCGCCGATCCCAAGTGGAAGGTACGGAACGCAATGCGACCAATGAGGATACCCAAGTTGAAACCATCGATGATATGCGTTACGATTTTGCAGACTTTATTTCCGGAGAGAAAAAACGTAGATTGGAAGAGGCTAACCGCCAAATTGCGAGTGACCGACTTCGAAACATACAGCAAACAGAAGAGTATTACAAGTCGCGCATTCAAAATCACTTGACTAACATTAGTTCATGGGAGAGTAATCTAGAATGGTTACTCTCTTCAACAGAAGAGAAAGAGATTCGTCGTTGGCAGGGAGCCATCCGATTGGCAAAGGCAAACATTGCACAATTGGAAAAAGAGCGTAATGAACATCTAGAACTTATTAACGAAGATACTCAATTAAATATGGAAGATAGGTTGATATCTTTAAACTTGATTACTATAATCTAAATAACGAAAAACAACATGATTACCGTAGGATTAGACTTTGGAACCCATCAGACAAAAGTCTGCGTAGAAAGTAAGGAAGGAGTAGAACTCAGTTACGACTTCTTTAAGTTTGCAGATGAAAAAGGAAAGTTGCAATACACTCTTCCTTCTATCATCCAAATAGATCACAATGGAAACATGGCATATGGTTATATTCCTGAAAACCGTAAAGGTCAGATAATTCGTTATTTCAAACAAGCAACGTTTACCAAGGTGAACATGGGACAGTCAAAGAAAGAGGCTACATGTTTCTCTATTTGGTATTTGGCTTATATCCTCTTTGATCTTGAAGAAAAATACGGAACAGAGTTTGTAATCCAAATGGGCGTCCCAACAGATGGTGGGCATTATGAATCTCAAAAGCAATTGGCTGTAAGTATTCTTGCTAGCGCTTATAAGCTAGTAGAAGAGGTATTTGAAAATGACAAAATATTATTTTTGAATTGTAAAGCTTTGGACCTTCTTGAAAAGACAGATATAGTGCCTTATAGCAAAAACATCAAAGAAGAATATGGAATGTTAGTCTTTCCCGAGGCCTACGCCTGCTTAATGCCTTTGATTTCATCGTCAAAGATAGCTACAGGAATGTCACTTATGGTTGATATTGGCGGAGGTACCACTGATATATCTTTTTTTACTATTAATAATAATAAGCCACAGGTATTCGACTTCATGTCGGTAGATAAGGGTCTAAACTTTCTAATAGATGTAGAGTCTATGCTTAATAATAGATTAGATTCTAACGTCAAGGATGCTTCAGAGATTAAGGAAGACAGAAAAAACATTTTCCAACATGAAGTAAAAAGGCTCTGCGTTAATCTAATTGGCAGACTGAGAGGTGAATTTGGCAGGCAATGCAGTATGCGCATTGATCGTTTGATGGAAGCCCTAGAAAAGCGCCCAATCATATATACAGGCGGTGGTAGTACATTTTCAATACTTCGAACACCCTATATAGGTTTTAAAGATATTATCCATATTTCAGAAAGGGAATGGAGAGTTAAAGCTATTAAAGAAATAGTTACAATAAAAGCACTTAATCTTTGCCCTATTCTATCCACAGCTTATGGACTGTCAATAAGTGTGGCAAATGATGACATACAGTGCGAACCATTCAGTGATGTATTCAAGAGTGTGCGAGGATATAAAGAAGAAAAGAATAACGATAGTAAATATGTGTTCGGCAGTGCGATTAGTAGTAGTGGATTCAACTATAATGATGACTACGATGCATTGAAATAAATAAAAGACTAAGCTTATGGCAGAATCATTACACAATAAATTTCTTACATATTTGGAGAGAATTCGAGTATCCGAGAATGAACGTATAGAACTGGTGAGCTTTGCAGAAACAAAGTTACCAGAGTTTATACGCCGCCATTTTAATGCTCATTTTGGTGAGTTATACGATTATACAGACAGAACATATATAGAGAAACTACGTAATCGTGTGTTTACAATAGCTTCTGCTAAGAACGAGAATGAAGCTAATGAGAGTAACTACTCATTAGCTCTAAAGCGTTACGGAGATTTCTTGCAATCAAAAGTGTTTAAGGGGAAGGAAAAGATTAAAAAAATGGAGAATGAAGAAGCTTCTTCAAAGAAGACTTCATCGCCTATTCCTACTCTTGAGCTTATAGAGACTAAGGTTGATCCATTAGAACCGAATGCTGAACATCCTGAAGAGGAACTCAAAGAAGGTCGTATTCGGCAGGTAAACATCACCAAGCATGAGCGTAGTCGCGAGCTTCGCCAAAAATGTTTGCAACACTATGGATATGTTTGCCAATGTTGTGGTATGGACTTTGAGAAATGGTATGGCAAAGCTGGCAAGAATTATATTGAAGTACACCACATGAATCCAATAGCCAATACCGATGGCGAGCATGCGCTTGACCCAAAAGATGGATTGATTCCACTTTGTAGCAATTGTCACTCGATGATACATCGTGGCAGTGATACAGACCAGCCATTGACTCTAGAAGAATTAAAACAAATATATACCGGACCCGTATGGAACAGCAAAAAGTAATCGACGAACAGCTGAAGACTTGTATAGCTAATAAGTTATCATTACTGAGCATAAGCGAACCTTATGTTTGGCGACTTCATCTGTCCGTTGACGAATATAACATCTTAAACGGACTCATCAGTGAGAGCATCAGGACTCATGGTGGCAAGCAGGATCATCTGTTTACCCATGAGTTTGCGCTCATCACTATCGTTTATCTTGCGGAATGGTATAAGCGAATTTACTGTGGTGCTGATAATGGTAGTACCGATATTGCTATCAAGGCAAGTACACCCGAACTGAAGCAACTATGGGCTGCTTCGGGCATAAACATTGATAAATTCGTATACAAGACAGAAAACGACACCCGTCTATGGCAGTATTCAATATATGTATTAGGAGGTTTGGCTATTCGTCATGAGTTAGCTCGTAACGATAAGGGTAAGTTTTTAAAGGCTCTCTGTCGTCTTTATCACGGAGAAGAGTATACTCTTGAGAACTTAGATGAAGCCAACCGTGCTGTCTCATTTCGTCAATCCATCCTGCAGAAGCATAGCTTGTATGAGTATCTTCGTGAAATTCTAAATGGTGAATACTCAGATGATGACGAACAGATACAAAAGTTGCTTCATTACATCAAAAGTGCCAATGATGAAATTCTGAAGAGTAAGTTTAGATTGGAATGGGTTGTAAATAACCCATCAGATAATAATACGATGAAACGTCGACTTCGTGTATGGCTTAAGCCGGAAGAAGTTGGTGGAACTCTTCATCAATACCTTCGCTTTGACCGTATTCATATATGGGGCATTACAAAACCTGAAGAGTTGAAGTATCTATTCTTTGGTATTAGATGGTATCATGGCGATATGGTTATCCGGGATTTTGATAAGAAGAAACCTCTCATTACCTTTATGAATACAGGTAGCAAGAATGGTTTCGTTAGTTGGGGCGTAGAAAATTATGCTACTCTACATGATGTACCAACTGCAAAGTTTACTCGGTTTGAAATTATAGCATTTGACCAAAATAATAACGAATATGTTGCTCAAGAGGAAAAAGCCACTGATTTTATGCAATTATGGCGAATAGATACTTGGGGTGACGATTGGTCAAGCAAGTCAAGTAATCAACACCAAACTGCTGTAGTTTACTCAAGCCATTGGACAGCCGACATAGAATCAGATACCAAGAAGCCTTTCTGCAATAAGGTATTTGAAAAGAGTGTCGATTGGAGTTGGAACTACATCTACAGTAGTATCACGCTTCGTAATGCTAAAGGTGAAGAATACACCTTATACAATCGCATTGGTTATGATCAAGTATATGCAGACCTCTATAAGAATACGATTCGTTATCAAGATGGAGGATTAGTAAGTTATTTCGAATACGACAAAGAAGAGGGGAATATAGAAGAACGCTACCCGCTCATCTTTAAAAGAGAGGATATTCGCATACGCCACTTTGCAACAAAGGATGTCATTCTGGATGCAGAAACAGAAGAAGATATCGTGGCAGAACAGGTAGAATTCAAGGGCGAAAGCGGAAGGTATTCAGTTTGGAATAACACAGAAGAACCCGAATGTGGAGTCCTCGACCTAAGAGTTGCAGTAAAGGGTGTATATCACAAAATGACTGTGGTCTACCTGCATGGACCAGTTGTCAGAGACTTTGATAATACCCGAATCCTATACAAGGATATGGAAGATATACCGCAATGTTATCAAGACCATATTCCAATGGATAAACAGCCTCTTGAACCCACCATAGAGATAGAAATTGGAGTTGTAAAATTATATGTCTATCGGCCAACAGAAATAAAAGAACTTTATTGGAAAGATTCAATGATAGGCTATGGAAACGAACAGACCTCATTACCCTATATTCTGAAAGCAGACTTCAAAATAGCAGACTTCAGTAAGAATGGTTACAGAGTCTATACATGCAAGGAACTAGGTTCAATCTACCCACTTACAGGCGATAATGATAATTCGGTATTAGACTGTTGGGACAGAGGAGAAACTTGGCAAGCCATTGAACTTGATGCAAATGCTCCTAAATGGTTAAAAGTTAAGTTTGGCGATATGAACCAGACCGATAAGAGTAACTTACAATTCTATTATTGGAATATCTACAAAGAAGATGCCCCAAGCCCAGTTGCTTACAATGAAATTGAGAAAGTGGGTAAAGGTGATATCGTCTTCCAAGATATGAGTCAGACTGATGAGCGACTGCTAAACATCACTCCCCGAATAGGAAGACCTGACCCATTTGGAGGTAAGAAGGTAAAGATGATTGAACTCAAGTGCTATGATATAGCTCGGAAGTATAATCTTCACTTCTTCATTTTCAAGCCACTTAGAGATGTAGTAGCAAGAAAAGAATGGATGCCAAAGTTTGTAGAACCGCTATTAGAAAGAAGTGGCGGTAGATTCTCAGAAGAAGACAAAAAACTATTGCTTCGTTTTGTAGATGAGATGGAACTGAAGCCAATTGACTTGAATTTAAATATCGATAACTAAAAAAACGAGATATGAATTTCGCAAAACTATATAAAGACAACCGTGAATCGGTTGAACGTGCACTACGAGCTATGTGGTGTGGCGAAAGTAGCAACGAAAGTCAGGAGAAATACTCAGAAAGACTTCGTGAAGTTGTTGCTAAAATTTTTGCTCCAAAGGATGCCGTTCCTGTGGTGCAATGTATGAACTCATATAAGTCGGTGTACTCTGTGACCGCTGAAAAAGCAAAAGTATTGGTTAATGGATTGTGGACTTCAACCAAATTCGACCCATACGAACACCAGTATCAATGTTGGAATGCATTATTGAAGCAGCACACTGACGATGGCAAGCCGATGTCTATCTGTGTAACCACAGGGACAGGTTCTGGTAAGACAGAATGTTTTATGATGCCTCTGGTAAGAGACTTGATAGACAACCATCAGGTAGATCAGATTCAGGCATTATTTCTTTACCCTCTTAATGCCTTGATGGAAGACCAAAAAGAGCGTCTAGAAGAATTGTTGGCTGATACCGACATTACTTATAGCGTGTATAATGGTGATCTACCAGAATACGAACCAAAGGATTCTGATCATTCTGCAGCAGCCGACAAACTTCGTCAGCGTATCCGCCAGATACGTGGTTATAACGAAAAAACTGGAGAGTACAAATTTAATCACATGATTTATACTCGTGACGCAGTGCGCAAAAATCCACCTAACATCCTGTTGACCAACCCAACAATGCTGGAATATATCTTGCTTCGTGGTACAGATGCAAAACTTACTAACCCTGCATTAAAGAGCCTTCGCTGGATTACAATTGATGAAACTCACACCTATACAGGTGCTGGTGCAGCAGAACTTGCCATGCTTCTTCGACGTGTGCTTTTGGCATTTGGTGTTAATGCAGAAGATGTACATTTCGCTACGTCATCTGCTACATTTGGTAATGGTTCTAATCCTGAAGAGGAAACACGTCAACTCAAGGGCTTTATTTCTGGAATAACAGGAGTCCGCTTTGAACAGGTGGTGCCAGTAAGTGGTACTCGTATTGGTGAAGAATCTATTCCTGAAAACGAAGATAAAGAGCGCTGGCATTCCTTGTTCCATGCAGACTATATCAGTTTGAATCAACTCTTCCCAGGAGATAGCTCGATTGAAGAAAAGTTAGCCGCTTTGGATGATATGTGCAGTCGTGTTCCTATGGATTCGCATGGTAATCCTGTGATGAAAGCAAAAGTACACTACTTCTACCGTGTTCCAAATAATGGCTTATTTGTACGTCTAACAGAACATGAAGATGGCGCTTTCAAAATATATACTAAGAACTCTATTGATGATAACTCAAATGAAGCACCATTATTGGAGTTAAGCCGTTGTAAACACTGCGGTGAGTATGTAGCATTGGCAAAAGTCAACAATACTCCAGGTGATGACTTCGGCAAATATCAAGGATTGGATCGCGACGATAGTGATATGTTTGACCTTGAAGAACAGGACGATGATGCTGCTTTAAAGTATGCAATCATTGCGCTATCTAATAAAGACAATGACAAAGGCGATAATAACGTCATCATGAAGATAGAAGACAACAAGTTAATACCGGCTGGTAGCGATAGTAATCCCCACGACTGGCATCTTGTAGTCAATACTCAGTGTTGTTGTCCTTATTGCAATAGCAAACTGACAAGAAAAGAGAATGATGACGAAACAACGTCAGATGCGAACGAAGATGTAGAGCATGCTTATCTACAGAAATTCCGTGCTTCTGCAGACTTCATCTCTCGCCGTATGGCTCATTCAGTACTTAATCATTTGGAGAAAGGTAACTCAAAAGATGAAGATAAAATTATTCTTCATGAAGGCCAACAGTATATCAGTTTTGCTGATAGCCGCCAGCTTGCAGCTAAAGCTACGCTCAAACAAAATATTGAGCAGGAACGTATGTGGGTTTATAGGACGATCTACCACGAACTCTGCAAACGACAGGCAGGATATGAAAGTACTCAGGCTGAAATGCGTCGTTGCAAAGCTATCATGGCTGATGAAGATGCCAGCGAAAACGAGTTTGACGAAGCCAATGCTAATTATAATGCTCTCAAGAAGAAAGCTAAGCCTTACATGTCATGGATGGATGTTGCAAAGCTATTAAGAAATAGCAAATATTGTCATATTTTCTGTGACCAATTTGTGAAGCGTTCTGGTGACACAGATGAGCTTGATAAAGAAGGTAATATCCCTGGTAAGGTTATGGACAAGTATGTTCAGTCTATCATGGTCATGTATCTATCAAGACGTCCATCATCAGCTGCCGCTCCAGAAACTATGGGATTATTCCATTCTTGTTACCCTCAGTTGGAGAAAGTGGTATTGCCTGAAGCTGTTGAACGCTATAATGAATTATTAATCAACAACGAGAATAAGATTTCAAAGAAGGACTGGCAGAATCTCTTGCAGATTTTCATGGACTATACAGTGCGTTCAAACCAGTCCTTATTCCTAAAACTGTCAGAAGACAACCCTATCGACATCTTTGCTTGTGAACGCTTTGCTACAGAGAAGCCACATCGTCGTCCTGCCATAAAACCAGCAATGGATTCTAAACAGATGACAAGTTCTCGTGTAGTTCGTTTCCTTTGCGAATTGTTAAGACGTGAGAATGCCGATTTAAAGGCAAGTGATCTATACAAGAAGCACTTTGATATTCTGTCAAATGTAGTTGATGCTATGTGGTTGGATGCAAATAACTCGAATTATAAACTTCTTGAAGAGTCTCTTCACTGGGAGGAATCGAGCAACCAATTTGAAAAAGATAGTGTTGGTTCAAATCGTTTCAACCTAGCAAATATGGCGTTCAAGCTATATGAAGACACTTATATATGTGATACTAACTCAGATACATGTGTTCGACACTCTACATGTTTACGTCCTATTTCCAATAACTTCAAGGGGTTTGCGCCTTATCTGATTGGCAACAAAGTGGTTGACCTGAAAGAAGAGTGGCATGAGAAGTGGAAAGCATACCCTTATTTTGATGGATGCGGCAAAAATGTTTCATCAGCGGAAATCAGAGAATGGGCAAAAGAAAACCGTTCTATCCTTTGGAATAACCATATCTGGGGTGAAGAAGGTGTGTATGAGACATATTTGACAGACATTCATAAGATGCCAAACCTCTTTATTCAAGCTGAGCATACTGCACAAGTTGATAAAGATGTATCTCGTACACTACAATCTGAATTCAAGGATCACACAATAAATATCCTTGCATGCTCTACTACTATGGAGATGGGCGTAGATCTCGGTAACTTGGAAGTTGTTATGCTCAGTAGTGTTCCACCACAGCCTGCTAATTACAAACAGCGTGCTGGTCGTAGTGGTCGTAATAATAAAGTATGTAGCGTTTGTATAACTCTATGTGGTAGTGATGCTATCGGCCTTCGTACACTCTTTAACCCTATTGAGAGTATCATAAGCCGTCCTGTCCGTATGCCAACTGTAGACTTAATGAGTCCTCAGGTTGTACAACGCCATGTAGATTCATATTTGATTCGTACTTTTGGTGTATTTACGGACGGAGATGAAGGCGGTAAACTTACCCAACAAGTATTGAATTATTATACCACATTCCATCAGACTAAAGAAGATGGAAAGTATGTCATTGTTGACCTTGATAACCATACCCAAGATCCAACAGCAAAATTGGGTAATGAAAAGAATACGATGTATGCTAAGTTTAATTTGAAATGTAGCGAAGCATTAGATGCTTCTGTATGCAAAGAATTGAACCAATTGTTGAAAGGGACACTGTTCGACAGTCATCCTGAGTATGTAGTACAAAAAGCACGTGAAAATAATGAACGCTGTTATCAAGAATTGAATACCAAGTTAGAAGACTACAATTTGGCATTCAATACTAGTGCTGCAAAAGAGAACCCTCGTTTCCGTAACAAGTTGCGCATGCAGTATATGGAGGTATTACAAGAGCGTTTGTTGAACTTTTGGGCAACCAGCCGTTTCACGCCAAATGCTAATATGCCTGTCAATGTGTTGACACTTGACTTGAGCAGTTCGGGAAAGGTAGATTACACTACTCCTGTGACTTCATCTAATCCATCGTATGGCTTACGTGACGCGATTGCTCAATATGCTCCAGGCAACAACGTTGTTGTAGATGGTGTAGCGTATGTAGTTCGTGGTATCCAGTTCGCAAATATGTATCAAGGTGTACGTTCATTCAAGCAAATCTACCGAAATACAGATAAATGTGTGATTGATGATCCATCTCTTGATAGCAAGTTGCAGTGGAGCGTAAATGAGAAAGATAGTATCGAGTTGATCCAGCCTGTTGGCTTCCTCCCCGATATGAATGAGGAAAAGAGTCGTATCATGGACAACAACCGATTTACTAGAGTTAGCGCTCAGCTTATTGATACGACAGATTGGGATAACAATGTCACAGAGCCTCACTTGTTCTCTGTAAGAAGTAATAGAGAGACAGGTAATGCAAAGATTCTTTACTACAATGAAGGGCTTGGTTATGGCTATTGTTTCTGTACTCGATGCGGACGCATGACTCTTGAATCAGAGGTGGCTGGAGGTGAAAGCGTTCTTGACCACATGCCAGAAGATATGAATACGAAGAAGTCTAAAAAGGAAAATAGACCTAGGTTTCATAACGCCATCTCAGGTAAAGATCTTCGTCGTGCATGTAGCGGTTCTAATAGTAAAGAGGCTATTCGTCGCAATGTCATCATCGGCGATTTGGTCCAAACTGACTATGCAGAGATTCGTATCCGCCACAAGGGTGCTAACAAATGGATGTATAACCGCAATGAGGAGAACTTACTCTTCACATTGGCTATTGTATTTACACAATCATTACTCGACATTCTTGGAAAAGAGCGTGGCGCTGTAGATTTTGCTATCATGCCCAATGGACACATCTGTCTCTTTGATACCAATCCTGGAGGTGCAGGTTATGCCAATCAAATGGCTAGTGTCCCACTGATGAAAGACATTCTTGCATCATCAAAGAAAATGCTGAAAGTGGCCAAAAGTAAAAATTCAAAAGATTTTCTTTTGGATAAGTTCACTTTGCGATTCATCAATTATATGGATATAGACGCTGCTTTAGCTTGGATTCAGGAAGAAGAGGAATCACAAGGAATAGTACCTGAAAATGTTGCATTCGTATCGCCCATGGCGACTGAAACTGATATCATAAGTTTACAACGTGCATTCTCTGCATCATCCAGTGAATCTATGCTATTTATAAACAACAACTACGAAACTTGGAATTATGATGACGAAGAGCATGGCTGGCGTGGACATTTCCTAAGTTATTTCAATATGCACGATGGTATGGTATCTCTTTGTGTTGTGGAAAGTAAGAAGGACTCTATCCCTGAACCGGCTTTGAATATGCTACGTTCCATTAAAAGCGGATGGGCAAAGGAAGTTTACCATGTCTCTACTCCTTATGCTGGTAAAGAAATCTATCCTATTGCTTATATTGATGGAGTTCTCTATTTCACAAATAACATAGAATATTCAGGATTAAATGATGTTTGGGGAAACATGACATTATTCTGTGCCCGTGTGAATAATATAAGTACAGATGCTACTACCGTGGACTGTGAGTATAAAGATAATACCAAAATATTCATGTTTTCCGGAGAAGAAGCTTTGTCTTTAAAAACAAAAGAACTTGGCAAATACATTCAAGACTATTCTGATGGAATAATAGACAAATTTATTAGCTACTGCAAGTCGAATGGTAGTAAAATCAAAGTATCCTACCAAGATGAGCACTTGAAGAGTGTGATGGGTATTCTTATCACGTTACAAACCATTGAGTATTTTATTAAACAACTTGGAAGTGATTTTGAATTAAAATTCCTGGTTGAAAAGTATGAAGATAGTTCTTATAAGAGTAAAATTACAGCCAACTTAAAAAATCATGCTGAACGTGACATGCGATTAGGCGACTTGGCAAATGGTTGGTTGAGAGATATCGACAACGATTATTCAATTCATGGAGAGCTTATTCCAATTAAATCTAATGAAAGAAACACATTGACACATTGGCGAGTTTTATCATTTGAATGCGGCGATAAAATTTTGTCTATCTATCCTGATGGAGGATTTGCCAATGGTTGGAATATTCTGAAAGATTGGAATATCAACACAAAGCACTATACTTTGGATAATACAGATACCCGTGATTGTATAACCTTGCAAAGGAGCAAAGATATTAAGTATGACGTGACAATATCAGATAAAAACGAATAGAATGCAGACATTCTGCATTATTATTAACAATCTTTGCAATGATATTAAATAAAAATCTATTATGCCAACAAATAAAAATGCTCAGATACGCTATCAAGCACTAGATAAATGCTTGGGGAATTGGGCTCGACGTTATTACATAGAGGATTTAATTGAGGCCTGCAACGAAGCCCTTTATATCTACAATGGAGATTCGGGAAAAGAACTTGGCGTTAAAAAACGTCAGGTTCAGGAGGATTTAAAATTTATTGAAAGCGAAGAAGGGTATCGTATGACTATTGAAGCCATTCAAGATGGCCATAAGAAGTACTATAGATACAGTAAACGAAATGCATCAATAAAAGAACAGCCTATCAATCAGGAGGAAATAAATCTCATTCATGACGCATTGACGCTATTAAAACGTTTTGAAGGAGTGCCTCAGTTTGATTGGTTGGAAGAAGTACAAAATCACCTCTACTCTACCAGTAAATTGGGTGATAATGGCAAGACTGTAGTTAGCTTTCAAAACAATCCTTATTTGAAGGGAATGAGCTTCTATAAGCCCCTTTTTGATGCCATTGTGAATAGACGAGTGATTGATCTGAAATATCAACCGTTTGGCAAAGATGAACGAACAATCACCGTGAGTCCATACCATTTGAAACAATATAATAACCGCTGGTTCTTGATAGCCAAACGAAATGATCTGGATGAATTCTTCTCAAATTATGCCATAGATCGCATCGTATCTGTTGAAGAAACTTCCAAGCCATACGAACCATTAGACGAGGACTTTGATTTTGACGATTATTATAGCGATATAGTTGGTGTATCTGTAACGAATAATCCGGTAGAAACAATAGTCCTGCATGTAAATGAGAAAGCTTTGGGATACATTATGACCAAGCCATTGCATGAATCTCAGAGCACAAAGCCTACACAACTAAAAGATGGTAAATGGGAAATTTCTATTAAAGTCAAAGAAAATTATGAGCTTATGTCTCTATTAAGATCTTTTGGAGATGGAATTGAGATTGTCAAACCAGATTCTTTTCGGGATAAAATTAACGAAGTGGTAATGAAAATGGCTAAAATGTATAGAAAGGGATAAAAATAATTTTTAAAAACACAATAATATCATTACATTCTTATGGCAACAACTAATATGAATCCCGATTTAATCGTGGATTCTTGGAAGGATAAATTTAGCTTTAAAAGAGAGCTTGGTAATTGTTCACCGGGCTTGCGTTCACCTCAGATTGGTGCCCTTCATGCGATACTTGCATATATTGAGACTGACGAAGATAAACCTGCAATCATAGTTATGCCTACAGGAACAGGTAAGACTGAAACGATGCTATCATTTTTGGTTGCAAATCAATGTAGAAAGTTATTGATAGTCGTTCCTTCTGACGCTTTAAGAACTCAAATTTCTGAAAAATTTGAATCTTTGGGTAAATTACCTGAGATTGGCGTCGTTCCAAAATCAATTGAAAAGCCTATCGTTAGAAAGATAACATCGAATATGAGTTCAGATGAATGGGATAATATTTTGATTGAGTCGAATGTAATCGTTACGACTATGGCTTTAGCTAGTAGCATAGAATCGAATATTGTTAAAAAGATTGCAAAAAGTGTTTCATACTTAATTGTAGATGAAGCACATCATTCGAAAGCACATACCTGGGATACGTTCATTAATCAATTCCCATCAAATAAGGTGTTATTATTCACCGCCACACCATATAGGAACGATGGTAAGAAATTAAAAGGCAAGTTTATATATAACTTTTCTTTACGACAAGCTCAAGAACAGAACTATTATCAAACAATAAATTATCTGCCAATTTTGGAATATACCAAAGAAGATGCAGATAAAGCTATTGCTGAACGTGCCGTAAAACAATTAAAAGAAGATCTTTCTCATAATTATGACCACATATTAATGGCTAGATGTAAGGATAAAAAAAGGGCCAATGAGGTGTATAATATATACCAAAAATATTCTGAATATAAACCTATTGTAATTTATAGCGGGATTGAAAATGGTTCTAAAATACTGAATGATATTAAAGCTGGAAAACATCGGATTATAGTATGCGTAAATATGTTAGGAGAAGGATACGACCTACCGCAATTGAAAATTGCTGCGATTCATGATGAGAAACAAAGCCTAGCCATAACGTTACAATTTATAGGTAGGTTTACAAGAACACAAGGAAAAAAATATGGCAATGCTAGCTTTATTACGAATATAGCATATCCTCCTATTGCAGAAGAAATAAATCATTTGTATCAATATGATGCAGATTGGAATTGTATTCTTCCAAGATTAAGCGAATCTTCAATATCGAAAGAAAAAGATTTGGAGGAATTCCTAAACGAGGTCAATGGAGAGTTAACTGATGATTTTTCTTTAAAGGATATTCGTCCTGCCCTAAGTGCGATTGTTTACACAACTAAATCAACATCAACATTTTATAATAATTGGGAGAAAGGTCTATGTAATTCCAGTTCTTATGATATTAAGAAATTTGCAACATCCAATGATCTATTTGTTGCAGTACTTGGAAAGTTTATTGATGTAAAATGGGGCGGTATTCAAAATGTACGAAACCTTACTTGGGATATTATTGTCGTGTACTTTGATGCTTATCATCGTAGGGCATATATTAATTCTTCAATTGATTTAAAGACTGATAATTTTATGTCAGCAATCTTTGAAGAGCCAGTTAAAATTGAAGGAGAACAAATGTTTAGAGTATTTGCAAATATAAATAGAATTAGATTAAACCAATTTGGAGCAAAACCCCATCAAGGAAAAGATGTTTCTTTTCAATCGTTCGTTGGCCAAAGTGTCCAAGATGCAATAGATGACTTGACCCAAGGTAAGTTTCTTAAAAATAATTTGTTTGGTATTGGATATAAGTTGGGAAGAAAGTCAAGTATCGGTTGCTCATTAAAAGGAAAGGTTTGGTCAAGAGAACATGGAAATTTACTTGAATTTAAAGATTGGTGCAATGAAATTGGAAAATCAATAACTGATGAAAGTATAAACTTTAACACCATTCTTAAAAACACCTTAATATCGGAACTTGTTGAACTAATACCCCATGAATCAAAAGTACTGACTGTCGACTGGAATCATCAAATATATGAGAGTGGAAATTTAATAATAAAATATGAGAGAGATGAATCATACTTTGACGAATATGATTTAAAAATAATATCAAATAATGAAAATTGCATACTATTCTCATTGACTAAAGAATGTAGGTCATTTGAAATAGAATTTTCGATTAAAAGAGGAAACGGAAAGCCTATATGCTCCTACGTTCGCAAAAATTCTGAATGCAACATTCCTCTGAAATTTGTGATAAATTCTAATGAAATGTTCGTTGATGAGTTCTTTAATAAATATAGTCCGACTTTCTTCTATGCTGATAATACAACTTTGGAGGGTTTCTATCGTGTTGTACCAAGGAATACACCAGACTGTATTAATGATAGCTTGATATATACAAAAAAATGGGATGGCGTTGATTTGAAGCATGAATCCCAAAAGGTAGAGCCATACATTACTGATTCCATTCAATATTACATGATACAAGATATAGAAAATAAATACAACTATATTATAGATGACGATGGTTCTGGGGAAATTGCAGATATAATTGCAATCAACACTAATGAAACTGAAATCCTTGTGGATTTGTATCATCTGAAGTATGCAAATGGTGGTAAGGTTTCAAATAATATTGATAACCTATATGTCGTTTGCGGACAAGCTCAAAAATGTATTCGTTGGAAATACACATCAGGAGATGTATTCTTTAAACATATTCTATATAGAAATCAACTACGTCTTAAAAAGAATGAAAGTTCACGAATAATTAAAGGATGTGAGAAGGATATTGTAAAACTAAGAGAACAGGCATGTAATAAAAAAGAAATGAAATTTAGAGTATTCATTGTTCAACCAGGTATGAGTAAGTCCAATGCTTCGATGGAAATGATGCAACTTCTTGGATGTACCGTACAGTATTTGAAACAAGTTGCAAATATCCCATTACACGTAATTTGCAGTGAATGAACAGCATTAATAACAAATAAAATTCAAATATCGTGTTTTTAAACATATATAGAGTCTGTTTAAATCACTTTTGCATTTTTATAATTCAAGCCTATTTCACATATGTATAAGAAGAGTGTAGAAAGACTGCGCTCTTCTTTTTTTCCTTTGCATCGTACTAATAAATGGGATATATACGATGACAACAAAAACAATTAAAATTTCTCTGTTAGAAAAGAAATTTAAGAAACTGCACACAATGGTAGATTTTGCAAAAGAAAGCTGCCAGGCAATCCTATT
>Ga0172377_10001036_pt1 | contig 27666 bp, 18 predicted proteins | sample Pumphouse3metaG_FD_119749 | JGI IMG/M metagenome (GOLD analysis project Ga0172377, IMG submission 119749) | Leachate microbial communities from a municipal landfill in Southern Ontario, Canada - Pumphouse #3 metaG | ecosystem: Engineered > Solid waste > Landfill > Unclassified | place: Canada... | reverse complement strand
TCCTTTCAAATTCGTGATGAGCAAGAGATCATCCTGCGACATCGATGACGGATTGGATCTGGCTTGCGCGCGCGCTTGGCTGGATATGGATGACTCCGTCTCCGACCTTGATCCTGACTTCGAGGAAGAAAAGTAACTATTTGCAGGCCATTATCTTGAGAATCAGGCTGTCAGTGGATTGCATCCCCTCGCTGCCTATTTTTCCGAGATTTATGATGGTCTTCTCAATGTCATTGTCAACTATTCCGTCGTGTTCGCTTGCGCAGATTCCGTTAAGGGCGAGCACGGCGGATTGTATTGAACTGTACACTCCGGAAGCCACTTTCATCGCGCAGCCTACTTTCGCCCCGTCGCACACCATTCCGGTGATGTTACCGATCATATTCTTGATCGCAGCGCACACCTGCTCGTAAGAGCCGGAGCGGAGAAACACTATTCCGCATGCAGAACCAGTGGACGCAACCACACAACCACATAGAGCTGAGAGTTTCCCGAGATAGGATTTGATGTGGATAGCAGTCAGGTTGCTAAGTATCAAAGCCCTGGCAAGTCTCTCATCGTCAATGTCATATCTTAGGGCGTAAGCTATCACTGGCATACTGACGGTGATTCCCTGATTGCCGCTGCCTGAGTTGCTCATCGCAGGCAGAACGCACCCGTCCATTCTCGCGTCTGAAGCCGCAGCCGTCATCCCCATTGCATAACTCATAAAATCATCTCCGAAGACTGAATCCTGATTCTCCCTGATTGTTTTTCCGACCCTGAGGCCGTAATCTCCTTTCATCCCCTCCTCGGCGAGAGCGAGATTGTACTTTTTGTCGTCAAGAATGAAGCTGATGTCATCGAAATTAGCAGAGCTTGCGAAATCATAGATTTCTCTTACCGTAAGATGCCGGTCCGGAGACTCTGAGGAAGCGCATTTGCCATTCCCTGACTTGTGGTCTGAGAACAGCACTTTTCCGTTGAACGAAGTTTCGCCGACGTGGTCGTGATCATCCTCAACAATGGAACATGCAATGTCCGCACTTCCTTTTAAGGACACTATGGCCTTGACATACAACTTTTTGCAGGTGTCCGAGAGGCAGATATCAATATCCCCCTTGTTATAAAGCTCTTTCGCTCTTCCCACGGACTTCTCGCATAGGTCGTGAAGCACCTCAAGAGATAAAGCGGATTTGCCGCACACGGCGCCCAGAGCGGCTGCTATGGGTAGTCCTATCATTCCCGTTCCCGGAACTCCGACGCCCATTCCGTTTTTCAGAATATTCCCGCTGACTTCAACTTTGACGCTGAAATCCGCGCCGAGTCTCCACTCTACCATATCCTTAGGGCTAATTCCTATGCCGTCGGCCAAAGTCTCGACTGCCTTGGCCGTGGCAAGCGCCACCGCAATAGGTTCAGTACATCCCAAAGCGGGTTTCACTTCTTTGTGAATCAGATCAATCAGTTCTTTTTCTCTTGGTGACATAGTCAGTCTTTTTTAAAGAAATTCATCGTATCAGACATAAATGCATCCAGAACGGACTCGTTTGTAATCAACTCAAGTGGAAAACCAACGCTGATCACCTTGTAGCCTTTAGCCTTGTAGCAGACGGCAGCCGAAGTCTCCGTGTCGGAGTAACGAAGGAAAGTCGAGGACTTGTCCGAGGCAGGAGACAGAGCGTCAACGTTCTCTGCATTGTAGAGCAAATCGTTGCGTTCCCCGTGATAGGCGACCCCGTCTTTCAGTGACGAAGGGGTGAACAGAGGATTAGCATAGACATAAGTGCTTGCAGCCTTTGAGGCGAAACCAGTGAGCCACTTGTAGCCGAGAGTCTCAGTTACGAATTTTTGTGTTTCAACCCTGTAGACGCTGTCGACTTGAGCCGGATAGATCTGATCCCAGACATCCGTGCCGATGTGCGAGCCGGAGATCAGAATGTCCTTACCCTGAGAGGTGTAATCTTTGATTGCTTTCTTGACCGATTCAGGGAACACTTCATGTCGGTTAGGCATAGCCCCTCTGCCCTGCATAGTGGTGACCTGTTTTCCGCAGATTATGTCTGCCGCAAACGAATTCTTCCAAAGCGAAGCATCGCTTGTGAAAGCCTCCTTGCTCACGGAATAGAAGGCGAAACCGCCGTTGAGCAATGCCTTTCCGTGGATATATGGAAAATCAAAAGTGTTGCCTTGAGTGATTTTGCCGGCGCGATCAGAATAGCAGGCCCCGAATCCCGGATTGTCATCGTCTGTCCATTCCAAGACTCTTCGCCTCTGGTAGCAGTCCCCGATGGTGTTGGAGCTGTTGACGTAAGGCATTCCGCTGTCCGTCGTCTCATCGAGTCCGCCGTACTCGGGAGTGTCAAACCAAGTAGGAGGGGCGACTCGGTCGAAATTGTTCACGATCATCACAGCCTTGCCGGCATCAGCCCCTGAAGGAAGTCCGGCGCTCAGAATCTGAGATGGAAAGCTTTTTCCGCCATCGTTAAAAGCCTCTATCTTGAAACTGTAGATGTGGCCTTTCTCAATCGGGACGCTTGTGATGAAGTGTCCTGATGCCTTACGCAGCGAGCTGAGTATCACTCCGTTGTCAAAAGCCCCGTCATCAATCCTCGTGTACAGGATGAATCCTTTGGAAACGGCCGTCGGCTCAAGAGAATCTGCGGTCGCTTTCCATGTGAGTTCCACCTCATCGTTTTTAAGAGCGGAAGAGAATGAATTCACCGGCAGAGGCTCCACAGCGTAATGGCAGCCGTATCTGTCGCTCAGGTATTTCAGTATTCCCTTGTAAATTGCCCTGCTCACTGAGAATCTGAATTGCGGGTCCAACCCATATTTCATATCCGCGAAATTCTGGTGAGAAAGGAATTCAAGCAGCATCGCAGGCACTCCCGTGGTCCGTGACTCGCTGTAAGACTTGTCCCAAAGCTGCCTTCTGCTCCAAAGAGGTTCGTATTGAGCCCTCACGTCGTTGACGATCTGGCTCTGAACCTTGTCGCAGAGAAGCCGGCAGTTCATCCTGCTTTCCCCGTCCTGCAGTTTGTCGCTTCCGTCGCACTCTGAAGTGTAGATGGCCAGCGTGCCGACTATGGAATCGTTAGGAGTGGTGCCTGCATCGGTGTGGAAGGCGAGCGAAAGGTCGAAAGGAATGCCTTTGCCCTTCTCTTTCGGATTGACTCTCGAACCGCCTGACATCATTCTGACCCAAGGACCTCTGTCCGCGTAATCATTGGTGTAATCGTCCGGGTGAGCCCTCGTAATTGTCGTGTCCGCACCAGCCCACTGCATCCAGTAAAGCGCTCCCTCTGTGAAAGAAGGGAGACCTGAAGTCTTGTAAAGAGAAATGTCCTGATCTTTCCGGCCTCTGGCAATTTTGCCCATCCCGCCGCCAATTTTGACTGCGTCTGCCGTGACCACCTTGCCTTTTTCCGACTCGTCATCCTCGATTACAGAATTGTCAAGAGCCACGTAATTGTCAGAGTCTTTGTCGAATTCAAATGTTCCCAAATATATCCAAGTGCCGCCTCCCATCTTCTGATTGACGAAAAACTCGCTTTCACCGCCTTTGTGACTTACGGTGTAGTGGGCGTGGCTTGTGCTGTTGGGCATTGTCTTGTAAGACACGTAGACAGCGTATTGACCTCTCTCGGAAATCTCAGGAGTCCAGCGGACCGACGCTTCTTTCGCTCTCTTGCCGTGAGCTACATCTGCCTTGCGGGCCGTCCCCATTGCGAAAGGATTGTCATTGCCCGTGTAGACTATCTTGCTGTCCGAGAAACCAGTTCCGGCATCTGACCAGTCCCCGTCCTCCGAGTACTTTCCGGTGCCTCTGACAAGGCCTGTCCTTGCCTGTGAAAAACAGGGATCGTTGTCAACAATAATCTCGCGAGGCTGCGTGTCCCTTTCCCTCGGAGTCATTACGTAAGCCCCGGCCCTCTCCAGCATAGGGATAAGGAACGGCAGCACGTAACTCTGGGTGTACATATCCTCGACCGTCCCGAAAAGACAGGCTCTCTGCCATTCCCACCGCTGAGTTTTTTCCTCATAATATCTTCCGTGGCTCTGCCAAAGGGCAATGTGTCTTCCGCTTAGGCCTTTGTCGAAATCCATCCCGTGACGAGGGCTCACAAGCATAGGAGTGTCGTCACCTTTGTCATCGGCCCTGTAGCCGTTGTGCACAGGCTTGCCGTCATTGTCGAGGGCGGGGCCTTCGTATTCGTCGAGATGGTTGTCGCGGCAGAAAAGCTCGCCCACCGAGTAATCCTTGTATTTTTCCGGATATAGGCTATGAAGCATCTTTCCCAGCCAGTCGACGTCACCTTCCCTCCAAGGGTAGTCTGTCAGCGTAGTCCCCAGATAGAAGTCCAGATGCTTGCCCCTTTTCATTATCTTAAGAGCGGAAGGCTTGGAACTAACGCCGGTCCTTTCCTTCAATAGAACTCCCAATGAGTCAAATGCCGGCTTGAAATCAGACACAATGCCATTTTGAGCTTCGCAGACACCTGAGAACAGGCCGAAAGCCAAAACTGCTATACATAACCTATTAAACATTAACTATAGGCTTTTTGAACATAATCACAATCAATAGCGTCAGCGTGCTGATTGCTAAAGACAGTGCGTCCGCCCTGAAATCATTCACGTTGCAACTTCTGTACGAAGTCAGTGATTGTCCCAACTCCGTAGCACCTGCCAAAACGCATCCGGTCAGGAATATTCCGACAGCATATAAGATTGTGTTGACAGGTTTCCTGTCCTTTTTGTAGATTATCATCCCCGCCAATATCGGAAACGGGAAGAAAAGCAGAAAATGCAGAATCCTGTCCACTCTTATCCCCATAACCTCCTTTGTCATAGTTACATTCGCTCCTGCTCCCAGATGCAGGAAACACAGAAAGAAAACCAGACACAGATAAATGCAGAAAAGAATTATGACGATTTTTTTTGATTTGCTGAGCATAGCGTTATTTGAGTATCAGTTCTCCGAAAAACTCAGGTCTGTGAAAGTCCGGTTTTGGGGCGTCAATTTTGTTCCAGCTCAGAAAGTGAGGGTGGGCGGTCTTGTCTCCGCATTTGTAGAAATTGCCCATCAGTCTCAATGGAGGAAAGTCCGGGTTGATGCCTATCAAAGTCATTGGGATCACCATTCCTACGCTCCAGCCGAAAATCTTGTCGCTAAAGTCAATTGCCTTCTTAGGTAGTGTGGAGTGCCTGATGACCTCTTTCAGACGCTCCGGTTCGTGAAAAATTCTGTCATTTCTTTTCTCGCCTTTTCCGAGTCTTAAGGTTCCTATGCAAGTAAGCTCGAAATTGTAGTAGGTGCCGTCGCCGGGATCTGTGACGAAAAATTCGCAGCAGCTGTCTTCCCAAGTGTTGCCGTTGTCCTCAAGATCAGATGCTCTCAAATCGAGGCCTCTGACGTGGTAGAGCACTGCGATATGAGTTTTGCTCCTTGCCACCGAAAACACGCAGTCAGGGCAGTAGGGATAGTCTTTCGGCCAATTGATTTCGTTGATCACGCTTTTGGACGCATTTGTCTCCATCGCGAGATCAAGTTCAGAATAACTCATTCTCTCCAGCCCTTCCACAAACGGGACTATCAGTTGTTTTGTGTTTCTCATAACAAAAAAAAATTAAAGTGCCTGCATATCGTTAAGTTTCTTGTAATAGCCGTCCATCGCGATCAATTCCTCGTGACGGCCGCGCTCTACGATTTTGCCGTCTTTCATCACGACTATCTCATCCGCATTCTTGATCGTGGAAAGTCTGTGAGCTATGGCTATTGTCGTTCTCGTGGACATAAGTCTGTCCAAGGCCTCCTGAACCGTTCTTTCCGATTCCGTGTCCAGCGCAGCCGTGGCTTCGTCAAGGATAAGGATTGGAGGATTTTTCAATATGGCTCTGGCGATGGAGAGTCGCTGTCTTTGTCCTCCGGAGAGCTTGACGCCCCTGTCTCCGATGTTTGTCTCATAACCTTCTTCCTTCTCCATAATGAATTCGTGTGCGTTTGCAATCTTGGCAGCTTCCACCACCTGATCTCGCGTGGCGTTCTCTACTCCGAACGCTATGTTGTTGAATATCGAATCATTGAAAAGGATAGGATCCTGATTGACTATGCCCATCTTGCTTCTTAGCTCGCTCAATGCCATATCCTTTATGTCCACGCCGTCAATGGTGATGCTGCCGGAATCGGGATCATAGAAACGAGGAATCAAATCCACCAAAGTCGATTTGCCGGCTCCTGATTCTCCGACTATGGCCACTGTCTTGCCTTTCTCAATCTCAAGATTGACATCGAAAAGAATCTGCGCGCCTTCTTTGTACGTAAAGTTGACGTTGTTTATCTCAATTTTGTCGTCGAATTCTTTGAAATGCTTGGGAGAAGAAACTTCTTTTATGTCGTTGTCAGCGTCAAGGATGACATTAATCCTTTCCATTGAGGCAAGACCTTTCGGAATTCCGTATCCTGCCTTGGTCAATTCCTTGAGCGGATTGATTATGCTGTAAAGCATCACGAGGAACACCATAAACGTGGGAGCGTCGATGGGAGAGTGGTGGCTGAGAATCAGGACACCGCCGAACCAGAGCACGAAGGTTATCATCACCGTGCCGAGGAATTCGCTTACAGGGTGGGCGAGAGCCTGGCGGATGCCGACTCTGTTGTTCTTTTTTCTCATAGACTCGGTCACATTGTCGAATCTGTCGCTCATCTTTTTCTCCGCAATGAAGGCTTTAATGACTCTCAGGCCTCCGAGAGTCTCTTCAATCTGGGACATAGTGTCGCTCCAGAGCGATTGAGCCTCAAGAGATCTTTTCTTCAACTGCTTTCCGATCACACCCATCAGCCAGCTCATCAGAGGTACGAAAAGAATCGTGAACAAAGTCAGTTGCCAACTGGTGAAAAACAGGAACACCAGATAGAAAGAAATCAGTATAGGGTCCTTGATGAGAATGTCAATAGAACTTGTTATTGAGTTTTCCACTTCCATAACGTCTCCGCTCATCCTCGCAATGATGTCACCTTTCTTCTCCTGAGAGAAAAATCCGAGAGGAAGGGAGAGAATCTTCTTGTAGATTTTCATCCTTATGTCTTTGACGATTCCGGTTCTGATAGGGATCATTACGGCGGAGGATCCGAAATAGCAGGATGTCTTGAGCAAAGTCATAGTTGCGAAAAGGGCGCACAGGACTAAAAGCGTCATCGCCCCTCCGTGCTCCAGAGTGAAATCTGACACCCAGTAATAGGCGTTGTTGATCAGCAAGTCTTTGAAAGACATACCTTCAGTACCCCAAGGGATGAAATTGTAGACAGTAGTGTTGAGCTTGAAGAGAATCTGAAGCAGAGGGATAATTAAAGAAAAAGAGAATATGTTGAAGACTGCCGACAACATATTCAGTATAACAGAATAACTAAGATATTTTTTGTAAGGTGCCACATAAAGCAGCATCATTTTCCAGAATTCCTTCATTTTTCTAAGGGATGTGTATAATTATTGGGCAAATTTAGTGAATTTTATTTATGTTTCTTATCTTTGCCGAAATTATAGAACGTAACTAAAGCCTCGAACTGCAAAAAAATATTATTAGAGATGATTGTATTCGATTGTGAACGACTGAAATATCCTAATTTCGGTTTCTACACTTTTGCCGAGCATCTTGGCAGGGCGTTGTCCCTTGAAGCCAGAGAGAGAGGCGAGAGTTTCGGCTTTCTTGTTCCGGAGAAGAATCTGGGCATATACGGAGAGGATATGGACTATTTCCCCGTCAAGGAAATGTACAAGTATATCTTCCCGCTCCCAAAAGACGTCTCCTTGTTTCACGTGAGCAGGCAGAAGTCTCCTTACATCCCTTTTCCGAAGAGAGTCAAGGTGCTGATGACCGTCCACGATCTGAACTATCTTTACGAGAAACCCTCCTACAAGTTTCCTCGTTACCACAGGTCTTACCAGCGTTCGATAAATCATGCGGACAGGCTTGTAGCGATCTCACAGTTCGCCAAGAATGACATAATCAACAATCTGGATCTGAAAGGCAAGAAGGTGGACGTAATCTACAACGGTCTTTACGAATTCAAAGGCGTTGCTGTCCCTCCGGGGATTGTTCCTTCAAGACCTTTCATTTTCGCTGTCGGCACGGTGAACAGCAAGAAGAATTTTCACATTCTTCCGTCACTGCTGAAGGGCAATGATTTTGAGTTGATTATCTCAGGCCTGTTGTGCAGTCCGGAGTACATCGACACCATTATGGGTGAGGCTCGCAAATGGGGCGTGCAGGACAGGGTGACAATTACCGGCCCTGTTCCTGAGAATGTGAAATACTGGTATCTTCAGCATTGTGCCGCGTTCTGTTTCCCTTCAATCGCTGAAGGTTTCGCAATGCCGATTCTTGAGGCGATGTACTACGGCAAGCCAGTGTTCGTTTCCGATCACACCTGCATCCCGGAGATTGCGGGTGACTGCGCTTTCTATTTCAATCACGAATTTGACAGAGAGGCAATGCAAAAGGAATTTGCGGACGGAATGGACGCTTTCGCAAGAGGTGAGATGCCGCCTGAGAAAGTGATTGCCAGAGCGAAATCTTTCACTTGGGAACGCTGCGCTAAACAGTATTTCGACGTCTACGCTCAGATGCTATCGAGGTGAGCTTAGACTAACTTATTCAGCCAGTGGAAGATAAGCCACACCCTTTTCTTGAACACGGTCAGATCCAGAGTTTCGTTTGTGTCGAAGGTCTTGTTTGTGTTCATTGTGATGCCGGAGGTGAACATAACTGATTTTATGCCTTTGCCGAGAAAAGCTTTCTGGTCGCTGACCCTTTTGTAGAACAAGTCTGTGAAGTCCTCGCTGTTGTAGTAGTCAAACCCTATTTCCAGATTGACGTCGTATTTGAAATTGCACCTTTGAAGCAGGGAGCCGTAGTAAGAGTTGTTGCCTTGGAGCATTATCAGATAGTCTTTTCTTCCGGACTTGAATGTGGACGTAGAGCAGCCTATCTGGTCTATGTTCACCATCAGTGAGATTTTGTCAGGAGTGATGGCTCGCCCTGTTACGGGGTCGTTGAGAAGTCCTGCCGACATCATATCCACAAGCCTCTGTGACCCGTTCAGGCTCGGGCTCTTGGCATCGAAGGCTACGAATATCACGCTTCTCTTGTACTCTTTCCCGAGTTTCCTCATTGAGTGGAACATCTCTGCGAACGAAATCAGCGCGCTCACTCCGGATGCGTTGCTGTCCGCTCCAGGATAAAGATTCCCGTTAAGAATTCCCAGATTGTCGTAGTGAGCCCCGATCACAATGTACTGATCGTTCTGAGGGTCTCCGGGGATTATGCCGATCACGTTGTGGGCCGCATTGCCTTTTGGCAGAGTGAAACATTGGAAATAACTGTTGTCAATTGGTAGTAACCCGTTCATCCTCAGACTTCTCGCAATCCAGAACGAAGCTTCGACACTTCCTTTGCTTCCGGGTGCCCTGCCTTCGCACAATGAGTCTGTCAGAAATTCGACTTTTCTCATCAATGTGGATTCAGTGACAACGTATTCCGCATTCTTGCTGCTCGGGATCATTTTCTTTTGCGGAGTCTGTCCGTAAAAGGACATAGGAACTGATGCGTATGCGATTAGCAACGCTATCCGCATGATTTTTATTTTTTTAAGTTGAAACACTGATTAGGCACGATTAATGATTATATTTGCACTTCGGTAAAAGTTGTCAAAATTAATTATTTTAGTTGTCATTAGGAAATTTTCCTGTAGTTATGAAAGAAAGAGTCGTCATTTCAGCTGGTTTTAGATGCATTTTTGTCGCGGTTCTCTTTATGTCAGTGTTGTTTCCGACAACGCTTTCCGCCCAGTACGATCACGATGTCTTCTACAACAGGGGAAGGATGGCTCTCGCTGACGGGAAATATGCCGCCGCGATTGAGAATTTCAACATTCTTTCCAAATTGGACACTACCGACTATTGGGCCTTTTTTTTCAGGGGTATCGCCAAATACAATCTGGGAGATGTGAGAGGTGCGCAAAAAGATTTCAACACTTCCGTGAGGCTGGATCCGGTGTTCACCAACGGCTACCACTACCGCGCCATCACTTACAGCCGTTTCGGAAAATACGATGAGGCTCTTTCCGATCTGCAGAAGGCAATCGATCTCAGACCAGGCTTCGAGGGACTGTATTTCAGCAGGGGGGTCACATATTTCCTCGCACAGCAGTTCGACAAAGCTGTGGATGACTTCAACAGATACATAAGGAAATCGCCCAAAGACCCCGCCGCTTACTTGAACAGAGGGGCGTCTTATCTATTCCTTGGAGACACTACCAAGGCTCTTACTGACTACAACAAAGCCATCAAGCTTGACCGTTTCGATCCGGAGGGATTTGTCCGCAGAGGCAGGCTTTATGCGGCAGGAGGCAATATGGAATACGCGCTTAAGGATATGGACAAGGCAATCGCGCTTGACACTTCCAACACTTTTGCCTATTTCAACAGGGCGTTGATGTACTACGAAAAGAAAGACTACAATTCAGCGATGAAGGATCTGAACAAAGTCCTGCAAGATGAGCCCGGCAACGCTCTGACTCTGTACAATCGAAGTCTAATAAGCGCTCAGGTGGGCAATTTTGATGATGCGCTTGAGGATATGGACAGGGTGATCAACATCAACCCAAACAATGTGCTTGCTTATTTCAACCGCGCTTCTTTCTTTATTCAGATGAAGCGTTGGGAAGACGCTCTTGCCGATTACGACAAGGCAATAGATTTGTATCCCGATTTTGCCAAAGCCTATTACAACCGATCCTACGTTGAGAATATGCTCGGCTATGTGAAAGCCTCGAAAGACGATTACAAGACCGCTTCGAGAAAGGTGGCCGAGTACAAGTCGAAGACCGGTGAGAAAGACGGGTCATTTGCGGACACTACCAAGAAATACAATTCCTTGCTTGCGCTGGATGCCGATTTTGCCAAGAAGGATTTCAACGACGAGCTGCTTCAGCATCGTGACATAGACATAAAGTTGAAGCCTTTGTACGAGTTCTCCCTCTCCGCTTCAAGAGAAGAGACAGACTATGCTCTAAAGCACAGATTCGAGAATCCTCTATTTGACAAATTCCTAAAAGAGTCTCCCGTGCCGGTGGTCATAGCTGACAGTGACTCCTTGTCCGCCCCTCTTTCTATGGAGCAGTTCCAGAATATGCTTGCGTCGGCCCCGAATTCGGATCCATCTCAGGTAGCGTTCCTCAAAGGCCTTTATCAAGTTCAGGACAAGCAGTACAACGCAGCTCTCTCTTCTTTCGATGAGGCGGTACGTTTTGCGGGAACGGACAAATACCACGATCTCTACAAGGCGTTCTACTATATGAGCAGAGGTGTGCTGAGAGCGAGAATGATCGACTTCATATCCTCTATTGAGAGTAATGTGCAGACTCTTTCGATGGACACTCAGCAGACGACGAGAGTAAAGGTCAATGATCAGTTCAACAGATCTTACGACTACTCCGACGCAATCAATGATATGAAAAGGGCCATCTCCATATTATCGGACATCCCTTACGTGCATTTCAACCTTGGCAATCTCTACTGCTTGTCCTCCAAACTGATTGAGTCGATAGACAGTTACAACAAGGCGATTGAGCTGTATCCGTATATGGGGAATGCTTATTACAACAGGGGACTTGTGCTTATTTTCTTGAAAGACAAGGAAAAAGGATGCATAGATCTGTCCAGAGCCGGAGAACTTGGAGTTGCCGATGCTTACGGGGTGATCTCCAAATATTGTGAGGAAGACAAAAACAATTGATTATGACAAAAGCGCTTATATTTGATTTGGGCGGGGTCCTCGTGGATCTGGATCTTCAGAATTGCATAAGGCATTTCAAGGAGGTGCTCGGTTTTCAGCGAATCACCGAGATTCTCGACCCTTGTCACCAGAAAGGTATTTATTCGGATTTGGAAGAGGGACTCCTCTCCGAGGAGGAGTTCAAAAGCATAATTCTTTCTGAATCAGCTCTCGGGAGCACACCTGCTCAGGTGGACGAGTGTATGTGGTCTCTGCTTGTGAATATGGATGCCTACAAGGTTCCGTATCTCAATGAGCTTTCCTCAAAATACGACTTGTACATTCTCAGCAACAACAATCCCATCTCAATGAGACGTTGCCACGAGGTCTTCGCACAGACCGGCCTTGATTATGAGAAAGTGTTCAAGAAAGAGTTCATCTCTTATCAGATGAAACTCCTCAAACCGGGGAAAGAGATTTTTACGGAGACCATCAGACAAATCGGCTGCGCGCCTGAGGAGGCTCTGTTTATCGACGACTCTCCGGCAAATGTCGAGGGCGCGCGCAATGCAGGCGTCCCTTCACTTCTTTACAAACAAGGCTCGGATCTTACCGTGTCATTGAATCGGAGGCTGGCGGATGCTGAAGTTTGTTAGTTTTTCGAGTGGCAGTTGCGGTAACTGCTCAATGCTTTACAGTCACAGTGATGATCTTGCTATTGCCGATTCCGCAATCCTGATAGATGCCGGAGTAAGTCTTAGGAGTCTCAGGGCAACACTGACGAGTTTGGGAATGGGGTTCGACTCGTTGAAGGCAGTTCTTGTCACTCACGATCATTGGGATCACATAAGGAGTTTAGCCTCCTACTGCAAGAGGCTCTCTGTTCCGGTGTATGCTACAACGGAATTGCATCAGGCAATGTCAGGGCATTTCGCATGTGCGGACGTGATCGCTCCTTGCCGAAAGGACTTGCGAGAAGGTGAGTGGAATGACGTGGCGGGTTTCTATGTCAGGTATTTCATAGTGCCTCACGATGCCACTCAGACGGTTGGCTTCGCCATCCGTTCCGGGGGAAACTCTTTTTCCATAATGACCGATGTGGGACGCATCACCGATGAGGCCGTGGAGTTCGCCAGAGAGTCTGATTCTGTCGTGATTGAGTCAAATTACGACGTGGATATGCTGATGAGCGGGCCTTATCCCCACGATCTGAAAATGCGTATCTGTCAGGGGCACGGCCATCTCAGCAATGACCAGTGTGCGGAGGCGGTGAAAAGGTTCTACCACCCGGGGCTGCGCAATCTATTCCTTTGTCATCTCAGCGAGCACAACAACACTCCTTCTATTGCTTACAAGACCGTTTCTGAGGCCTTGTCGCAGATAGGTGTGCCGCAAGGCGCCATCAGTTTGAGAACTCTTCCGCGCGGAATCCCCACTCCTCTTATTAGTCTTTAGTTTTTGCAGGGCGGCTCAGACGAGTGTGAGCGGGTAGCAGATAGTCAGGGCAAGGCCGCATTTGATCAGTTTGGCGTAAAAGAAACTCTTTTTGCTCTCGGCGAGCAGCGGAAGCCCCGCGTGTCCTTCCTGTACCAGAGAATTGGCCAGCAGTACGGGGAAAGAAATTACGCCTGAGGCGAACAATGTTACGAAAATTAAGTGCGGCCCTGATTGAGGAATCAGGCCTATCAGTATCGCTATGAGGATCATAATCCTTTCGTTCCCGCTGATCCACGTGTTCAGATCAACGTAGTGGTCCAGAAGAGCGAAAATCAGCATTATGCTGAAGGTCCACCCGAAGATCTTGGGCAGGTGTTTCTGCACTATGTGTTCCCACAAATGCTCTTTGAGAAAATGAACGAATCTGTTCCTGCTCCTAACGCAGTCGCAGGGATGAATTTCGTAATTGTCGTCCTCATTGGTCTTGTCGTTCAGCAGCTCCTCCTCCCCGTGCTTGAAGGAAATGACGTAATCGATTATGATTCCGACTATTATGGCAAGAGCGAAAAGCAGAAGAAACATCATTCCGGCTTTTTTAGGGAACATCGCAATCATCATAAAGGACTCGTCTCCGGTGGTTGCGATCATCATTGCAGTCAATGCACCGAACGACAGCATTCGGTGAGTGTACAGAGAGACGGAAGCGAAACCGCCCATACATCCGGGAAGGGCTCCCAATATGGCGGAAACCACGATCTGACCGAATTTCCATTTTTTAAGTCCGTTGAAGATGTGCCCTTTCGAGCCGATGTTGAGACATTCGATCAGAGCCATCATAACTATCACCAGAGCGGTAACTTTCAGGGCTTCTACAAGCGTGGTGAGGAAAATGTGAAACACGAGGCTTATTCTATTACAAATCCTGCAAAGTACAAATCAACCAGCGGCCTCAGAGGCGAGTTGGTAGTAAGGGTGAGAATCACTACAGCCTCCCCTACGGGCAGTTCCGAGGTGTCCATTCGGAAACGGTAGTCCGCCTTGCCCCCGGGGGCTATTTCTGGGACTACGTAATTGGAGGTCAGAGGATAGTCGGAATCCACTTTGTACACGACAAAAGGGCTCTTTCCGAGATTTGAAGCCTTGAACACCGCGTCTATGGTCTTGCCTTTTTTTATTTTCCCGAATGAGCAGTTGCTGTTCTGAAACAAAGGTTCCGAGGCAGAGTCTATCTGAGCAGGCGTCCAGAGGCTGAAATTCTCTTTGGTGAAAGCCCAAATGCCGATCTCCTCTTTTCCGTTGCCTAAATTCCTGTTGATGTCCTGAGCGTTCAGCGCTCCTCTCTCGCTGTCCGGCAACTGTTCGCCGGTTTTGGTCACGACAGCTTTGAATGTCCTGCCGTTGACGGTCGGAGTTGCGTAATAGTAATTTCTTCCCCATCTGTCACGGCTTGCGGTTATGGTGAAAGACACTTTGGCTGTGCTTCTTGCCGGGATGGGATTCGGTCTTACTGACAGAGTCATTCCTGGACTCACGTTCTTGAAACCAACTTTTATGCTGCCGTTGCCGAGATTGGCCACGGTAATCTCTCCGCTTTTCTGAAGGCCCTGCTCCAGATTGCCGCATTTGATGTCAGGATCCTTGAATGCAAAATCACCGAATCTTGTTCCGTAAACCTCCTCCAGAGCCAGCTTCTTTTTGTGGCTTACTCCGCGGAGCCTGAGGATTACCGGTTTCTTAACCTCGGAGATGTAGACGGTGAGTGTCTTGTCAAAAGGTGCGGCTATACCTTCGTCGTTGCTGTAGGTCGCGGTTATTTCGCCTTTTTTTCCCGGCAGTACCGGCTCTCTGGTCCATTTCACTTCGGTGCATCCGCAAGATGACACCACGTTGAATATGACTATAGGCTTTTGGCTTATGTTGGTTACATGAAATTTGCATGAAACGGGACCTTGGGAGATTAGAATGTCTCCGAAATCATACACGGTCCTGTCAAATGACGCGACTCCGTCGAATTCTGTCTTGGACTTTGTGTCTGCGGCCATAACAGAAGTGATAGTAAGCAGCCCTATAAGAGATATGTAAAACTTAAATTTCACTGTCGTAAGATTATTTTGATAATTCAAAGATAAAATTATAAATTTGTTTTTCCAATTAAGGGAACTGTTAAGAATTATATTTTTAATATTTAATACTATGGTGTACAAAATTTCTGAAGCTGATTGCGTGGCTTGCGGTACTTGCAAGAGTGAGTGCCCTAATGACGCGATTATTGAAGGCGATGTTTACAAGATTGATCCCAACGCTTGCGTGGGCTGTGGCACTTGCGCTGATGTCTGCCCTATGGGAGCCATTCATCCTGACGAGTAATCTATCCCTTTGATTGCGATTCTTTTTTTGAGGGATCGAAATAAAAAAGGACGGCTGTTTTCAGCCGTCCTTTTTCTATTCTATGAGCCGCAGGCTATTCCGCCTCAGCCGCTTTTTCCGGTTCCATCACAACCTCGATGAAGTTGCCTGATTCAACGAACAATTTAGCAGCATTCTTTATGTCTTCCGGTTTGAGATTGTTCACAGCCTCTTCGAAGAGTTTGTCCTCGTCAATACCGTTAACGAAGTACTTGTAGATGCTTGACATCCAGTAATCGTTGCTGATTCTCTGCTCAGGGATGTTCTTTTTGAGATTTTCCACAGTCATACTGAACTGCTCGGCGGTAGGCCCGTTGGTTGCTATGCCTTTGATTCCGTCAATGGCAAGAGCGCGCAATTTGTCTCCGAAAGAAGGTTTGCACTGGAAGACCACGTAGAACATACCCAACTCCTTAGGCTGTTTGTTGAGATCGCAGAAGGTGCTGGCTCCGTAAGTGCCGCCTTCTTCCTCGCGAAGAGTCTTGGTGTAGACCATGTCCATAATGTACTGAAGTGCGTCAAATGCGACTTTGTTGGCCGCCGTGTAAGATGCGGGAGCGTTGTAGACCTGATAGACAGTGCACATAGGCGTTTCCATATTGGTCTTGAACACATTCTTGATCTCACCTTTGACAGGATCAGTGTTTCTGTCAATCCACTTCTCAGCCTTCTTGCCTTTTGGAATCGAGCCGAGGTATTTCTCGCAATAAGTCTTAAGAGTGTTGATGTCAAAGTCTCCGACAACGATTGCCGTAGCGCCCGCCGCATTGTTGAATAGTGCTCTGTAGTTTTTCTCAATTGTCTGAAGATTGGCTTTTGCCAAAACATCCTCGCTGATCATCAGCTTTCTGTCGCTGTTGTTGTAGAGCGTCTTTGTGAATTCTTCCTGCAATTTGTAATTAGGATTGTTCACGAGATTAGGAAGCACGGCTTTGATCTGGTTGATCCCTTGTTCGTACTCGTTCTGATCGAAGCGAGGCTCGGTGAATGTCAGGTAAACGAGCTGCATAGCTGTCTCAAGATCTTTCTTTGTCGAAGTTCCGTTGATTCCGTGATGCAATCCGTTGATGTACTGGTGCACGCTCAGATTCTTGCCGGCGAGCATCTTGCTCAGCTTAGTTGCTGAGAAGCCGGCAATGCCTGAGTTCTGACAGAACAGGCCGAAAATATTGTCTTCGAAAGAAGGCAGGTCCGCTGTCTCAATCAGAGACATACCTCCGTCTTTGAAGAGGTTGAATCTGATTTTGTCCTTTTCTTTGTCTGAAGCAAGAGCGATGACTCTCAGACCGTTCTTAAGTGTCCATTCGGTCGCGCCGTAAATAGTGGTCGAAGTCTTCTTGACAGGGCTGCCTTTAAGAGCGGCTGCGTCCAAAAGAGGTTCATTGATGACTTCTTCTGCGTTAGCCTTTATGTCCGAAGCCTTGACTTCTTCCATAGTCTTCAAGAAGTCGGCCTCTGTAGGGTGGCTTAGCCCCTCTTTCTTTGGAGCCTCGTATGTGATCACGATGTTTGTGTCCGAAACTACCTGAGGGATTACCTGATTGATCACCTGTGCGTTAAGCATAGTGCAGATCTGGTTCACGAGTTCGGATTCTTTCGCCGGCTCCATATAGGCGTCGTTGTCGAAGAAATTCTGATAAAGCTCAGGAACAAACTGATCGTTTGTTCTTGTCTCTGCTTTCTTGGCGCGAGACTCGTATCTTGCTTTGATGGCGTCTTTGGCTCTGTTGATCTCACCGTCCGTGAATCCGAAGCGGCGCATCTTCTCGACTTCTGTGTAGAAAGCCTTGAAAGCCGGCAGTGATTCGCCGTCTTTGCTGTCCACACTTCCGTAAGTCACTTCCAGACTCTCGCAAAGATTGCCAATGCTGAGGCTTGCGTTGATGAATGGGGAGTTAGGCTGAGCCTTTAGATCATTGAATCTCTCTTCCATTACCGAAGAAATGATGTTTTTGATAATGCTTGTGAGTTCTCCAACGAAAGTGCTGTTCAGGGATTCTGGTTCTGCCTCGCGTTTCCACATCATCGTAACGTTGGTGCTTGTGGCTTCCGGATCCGTGAATATGCCGATGATAGGTTCCTTGTTGTCAGGAATCCTGATCACGTCTTTAGCTTTAGGGTTCTCAGGCGCAGGAATGTCACTGAATGTACTCTTGACCTTTGCTATTACCTTGTCCACGTCGATGTCTCCTACAATGATAAGAGCCTGATTGTTAGGTTGGTACCATGTCTTATAGAAGTTTTCGATGCTTGCGGGCTTGAAGTTCTCAAGATTCTCCTGACTCCCGATGAGCGTGCAGGTAGCGTATTTGCTGTCTTTGTAGATGTAAGGCAGACTTGCCTCGAACATTCTCCAGCTTGCGTTTCTGCGGGATCTTCTCTCCTCAATGATGACCGGTCTCTCAAGATCAATTTCCTTTGGGTCGAGAGTTACGAAATGAGAATAGTCGTGCATAATCAGAATGCATGAGTCGACCACTCCTTCTCTGCTGACAGGAATGTTGTTGAGCATGTAGATAGTCTGCTCAACTCCGGTCGATGCGTTGATATTTCCGCCGAATGACGCGCCTATGCTCTGAAGGTAGTCCAAAATTCCTTTTCCGGGGAAATTCTTGGTTCCGTTGAAGCACATATGCTCAAGGAAATGTGCCAGTCCGTCCTGGTCAGGCGTCTCCTGAATAGCACCCACATTTGTTGCGAGATAGAACTCGGCTCTTCCTGCGGGTTTGTCATTCTTGCGGATGTAGTAAGTCATACCGTTGTCGAGTTTGCCTTTGATGACTGCGGGGTCGTTAGGCAACTCCTGATTCTGGGCGAATGTCATCACTGACATTCCTAATGCCATCGCTGCTAAAGCGAATGTCTTGAAGATTTTATTCATTATCATAAATTGATAGTTTGAGTTTTTGTCTGTGTTAGCTGAATAATACACTAAATTATTATGATACAAAAATAGATAAAAAATTCATATATCTAATAAAAAAATGATAATTTTGCCACATTCATAAGATGTTCTTATGGGATGCTGACTAAATAAATACTATGTATGTTCACTGATTTTAGATTGAGGGTGTTCCTGACCGTTGTCAGGGAGGAAAGTTTTACCAATGCGGCTAAGGCTCTCGGTGTTACTCAACCGGCGGTCAGCCAGAATGTTGCAGAGATTGAAAAGTCGGTCGGGGTGAAACTTTTCGACAGGGCGAAGGGAGAGGTGTCTCTCACGGATGCCGGCAGATCTTTTAAGAAATATGCAGAGAACATACTCTATTGGTACAAAGCGGCCGAGTCTATGTTCGGAGAAGAAGGCAGGCTCGTCAGGTCAAGACCGATCAAGATAGCGGCTGACCCGCTTGTCGCTTCTTTCGTTATCCCTGAGGCGATCATATCCCTTACCGCATCTATGGCTTCTGATCCCAAACGTCTTCCCTGCTTCATTATCAATGCTTATGACAGGCCGCAAGACGCGGTTGCTGACCTGAAGATCTTTTCAAAGCAGAGAAACGAAGGTATAGATTGGGACGGGGTCTCTTCTCTGATAGGTGTTGTGTCATCCTCCGTAATTTGCTCGCCTTCCAACAGAATTGCCTCTGCGAGTGAATGGGAATCCGCTTTCAGCGGCATCGGCAATCTGCCGGAAAGAGGAAGGCTTGCGGTTTGGCAGTCCTACGAGAGGCTCCTTTCCATAGATGTGGAGTCAAGGGTGCTTTTCTCCTCGGATTCTATTGAGGCAATCCGAACTCTGGTCGGGGGATCATCGGACTATCTCGGCGTTGTCCCTTATCTCGCTGCCAAGAAATTCAACGATTTGAGGATTCTGCCGATTCCTCTCCCGCACCTTCGGTTTGACATTCAGTACCAGCCCACGGAAGAGTTTTCCGTCACTGCCGTAAGTAAAAAATTATGCCAGGCAGTCTCGGACTCTCTGGCATAATTTCTCATCGCTCGGCTTTCCACCCGAAGATGCAGTTACGGCTTTTTTCCCATTTGTCAGGAACGTTATTTTCCTGTTGCGAACTGGCTCAGGAACCGTTCCAGCGACATATCCAGATTACCTCTGAATTTTCCTATCTTGTCCGCGCTGGCCTCAGATGCCTTGAAGCCCCATCCGTGACCGCCGTAAGGAAAGATGTGGATTTCCGAATTGACTTTGTGGTCTACCAGGGCCTGATAGTATCTCAGACTATTTTCCGGAGGCACGGTGCTGTCGTCGGCGCATAATATAATAATGGTGGGAGGAGTCTGGGAAGACACTCTGTTCTCCAAAGAGTATTTCTCCATCGCATTTTTATAGGCTTGAGTGTCAGACCATTGGCTCTCTTTGCCGATTAGCGCGTCTTTGGATCCCTGATGGGTTATGCCTTCTTCCATAGTGATCACAGGGTAAAACAGAATCGAGAAATCCGGTCTGGTAACGCTGTCCGTGAACAAAGTGGACGCGCTGGCGGCAAGATGTCCGCCTGCTGAGAATCCGGCCACGCCTATTTTGCTCACGCCCCATTCTTGCGCGTGCGCCCTGCAGTAGCGCAATGTGTTCTGCACATCTGTCAGTGGCACCGTTGAATGACCGGACTCAGGCAGTCTGTAATGCACAATGCTGACGCAAATTCCTCTCTCGAGCATCCATCTTGCCACATTTCTGCCTTCATTGTTCTGTGAGGACATCATATAGCCGCCTCCCGGGCACACCACGACCATCAACCCGTTAGGCTTGCTTGCAAGGTAGACTTCGAAACGGGCGCTGTCCCCTACATTTCTGAGGTGGCGGTATTTATTCCATATTTCCGGACCTGTGACTCCGTTGGATTCCCCAGGGCCTTTAGCCTCGCTAAGTCCTTTGTCTGAATTCTGACCTTCAGGATAAAGAAGAATCGTTTCGTCCGGTTTCTTTTCAAAATAGGCGGTCGCATCCACATTGACATTTTCCGGAGCGATCTTGCCCTCAAGAACTGAGCCGAGCCATCTTTCAAGCGCATCGGAGAACTCCTTCCTCGCGTCTCCAAGGTTGTCTTTTCCAAGTTCCGGCGTGGTGAAGCCCCATCCGTGACCGCCTGAAGGATAAATGTGCATTTCGACAGGAACATTTTGATTCACAAGAGCTTGGCTGAACAAAACACTATTTTTCACAGGTACAAGTTTGTCGTCCGTGCTTAGTGAGATGAATGTCGGTGGAGTGGAGGATGTGACGTTGTTCTGTGAGGAATATTTCGCTATAAGATCTCTGTATTCGCTTTGTCTTTGACACCATTGCGAGAAAGAGTACTTGTCTCTTTCATGCCAGCTCTCAGGCGTGCCGAGGAGGTCTTTGCAAGTTCTGTTGTGAGTTATGCCTTTCTCCATTGAGATAACAGGGTAAAGAAGCACCGCAAAATCAGGTTTTGTCACCTTGTCATTGTACATCGTCTCCACGGTCGAGCCCAGATGCCCTCCCGCTGAGAAGCCTACTATCCCTATTTGCTTGACACTCCATTCTTTGGCGTTGGCCCTGCAGTACTTGAAGGCATTCTGTACGTCAATCAGAGGCACTGCCGTGTGCCCGTTAGGAAGTCTGTATTTCAGCACGCAGGCTGTTATGCCTCTCTCTTTCATCCATTTGGCTACGTAGATGCCTTCGTTCCAGGATGACAGATCGAAATAGCTGCCTCCCGGGCAGATAACCGCCATCTGACCGTTAGGATTTTCCGGAAAATAAAAATCCATCCTTGCGCTGTCGGTCACGTTTGCTATGAAGCCGTTCTTTTCAGCTACTTCCGGGCCGGTCAGCCCGTTTGACAAAACCGGGCTTAAGTCTGTTTTAGAGTATTTTGATGGATTCTGACCTTTCGGGTACAGTAGAACTGTCTTGTCCGGTTTCAGTGATGTCGCTGGGCACCCGAGTTTGACTTCGACCGGTGCGTTCCGAACCGTCTGCGCGCGAAGAATAGTCGTGCTGACGAGGGCGAGGGCAAATGTCGTAGCGATGAGCGACACTAAATTGAATGATGTTTTCAATGTTGTCATTGTGGTTTTAGAATTAAAACTCAAAAATAGTTATTCCTTTTGCCATTTACAAAGCTGTGAGAAAAAAAAGAGGATGGACTCAAGCGGCCATCCTCCCAATAAAGCGTTTATGCGGTCTGCGGCTTATTTGCCTGCCAGACGTTTGTAAGTCTCAAGTCTGATCTTTGCGAATTCCTCAGTCTTCTCAAGCAGTTCCTGAGCTTTGTCAGGGAACAGTTTGTAAAGAGAAGAGAAGCGCACCTCGCCTTTGAGGAAGTCCTGGAATTTGGTCCAGTCAGGTTCCTTGCTGTCAAGAGAGAAAGGATTCTTGCCTTGCTCCTCAAGAGTAGGGTTGCATCTGTAAAGATGCCAGTAACCGCAATCAACCGCGAGTTTTTCTTCTTTCTGGCTTAGCCCCATTCCCGCTCTCAGACCGTGGTTGATACAAGGAGAGTAAGCGATGATAAGTGACGGACCGTCAAATGCCTCAGCCTCTTTGACAGCGTTAAGGTACTGAGCCGGATTGGCGCCCATAGCAACCTGAGCCACATACACGTAGCCATAGCTCATTGCCATCATTCCGAGATCTTTTTTGCGGATCTTCTTGCCTGAGGCCGCGAATTTTGCGATTGCCCCCGCAGGAGTTGATTTGGATGACTGTCCGCCGGTGTTGGAGTAGACTTCGGTGTCAAGTACGAGGACATTGACATTCTCGCCTGAAGCGAGGACGTGATCCAGTCCGCCGTAGTCGATGTCGTAAGCCCATCCGTCACCTCCGAATATCCATTGGCTTCTTGCCGGAAGGAAGTGCTTGTACTCCAGCAGTTTGTTGCAGTAGTCGCATCCGCAAGCCTCCATCATAGGGATGAGTTTGTCCGCAACCTCTCTGGTGATCTTGGCGTCGTTTCTGTTGTCAAGCCACTGCTGGTAAAGCTCTTTCATCTGATCTGTGCACTTAGGGCAGGAGAGAGCTTCGGTCATAATGTTTGCGACAGTCTCTCTGGCTCTGTCTGAACCAATCTTCATTCCGAGTCCGAACTCGGCGTTGTCCTCGAACAGAGAGTTGGCCCAAGACGGTCCGTGACCTTCCGCATTCTTGCAGTAAGGTGACGCAGGGAAGGAGGCTCCGTAAATGGAGGAGCATCCGGTTGCGTTTGCAATCATCATGTGGTCACCGAAGAGTTGTGTGATGTTCTTGATGTAAGGAGTCTCACCGCAGCCTGAGCATGCTCCTGAGAACTCGAACAATGGCTGGGCGAACTGAGAATTCTTCAAATTCTGGAATTTGTTGACCACGTTCTCTTTGTAGCCGATCTTTGTGTTGAGGTACTCGAAGTTCTCCTGCTCTTTCTCTTCGTCCAGTGCTGAGACAAGGCTGAGCGCTTTGTCTTTCGCAAGGCAGACGTCAACGCAGTTGCCGCATCCCGTACAGTCGTCAACTGAAATTGATATGGCGAATTTGTACTCTTTGAGATTCGCTTTGCCTTGAGCGAGTTTAATTCCTGAAGGCGCCGCTTTGGCTTCTTCTTCAGTGAGAAGGAACGGACGTATGGCAGCGTGAGGGCATACAAATGCGCACGTGTTGCACTGAATACATTTTTCCGAATCCCATACCGAAACTTGGACTGCCACGCCTCGTTTCTCAAAGGCAGCCGTACCTGAAGGCATAGTGCCGTCGGCATATTTCATAAATGAACTTACCGGAAGTGTGTCGCCGTTCTGGCAGTTGACCACGTCGGCTATGTCCTTTACGAATTCCGGAGCAAGACGATCTTTGTTAGGAATCTCGAATTTGTTGCTGATCTTTGACCATTCCTCAGGAATCTCGACTTTGGTGTACTCGCCACCGCGATCCACAGCGGAATAGTTCATATTGACGATGTTCTCGCCTTTCTTGCCGTAACTCTTCACGATGGCGTCTTTCATATATTTGACCGCGTCCTCGTAAGGGATGATGTTGGTGATCTTGAAGAACGCTGATTGGAGAATCGTGTTGGTCCTTCCGCCGAGACCGATTTCAGAAGCGATCTTCGTTGCGTTTATGATGTAAAGGGTGATGTGCTTTTTGGCAATCACCGCTCTCACATTGTCAGGAATCATCTCAAGTGTCTCTTTCTCGTCCCAAAGGCTGTTAAGAAGAAGAGTGCCGTGATCTTTGATGCCTTTCAGGACATCATATTTCTTAAGATAAGAAGGCACGTGGCAGGCAACGAAATCAGGTGTGGACACGAGATATGGCGCTTTGATCGGAGAGTCTCCGAATCTGAGATGCGAGCAGGTGTAGCCGCCGGATTTTTTGGAGTCGTAGTCAAAGTAGCCCTGGCAATACTTGTTCGTGTGGGTTCCGATGATCTTGATGGTGTTCTTGTTGGCGCCGACCGTTCCGTCCGAGCCGAGTCCGTAGAATTTGCATTCAGATGTACCCGGTTTTACGATACTGATTTCGCTCTTGACAGGAAGTGACTTGAATGTGACATCGTCCACGATTCCGATTGTGAAGCCGTTCTTCGGTTCCTCAAGCTCAAGATTGTCGTAAACCGCGACGATCTGAGCAGGGGATGTGTCTTTGGAAGAAAGACCGTAACGTCCTCCAACGATGAGAGGTGTGTTGTCTTTTCCCTGGAACATAGCCTTGACGTCAAGGTAAAGAGGCTCTCCGAGTGAGCCGGGCTCTTTGGTTCTGTCGAGAACCGCGATTCTTTTGACGCTCTTAGGAAGCACTTTCAAGAAATACTTCTCTGAGAACGGCCTGTAAAGATGAACGGTTATGAGACCGTATTTTCTTCCGTGTTTTGCGAGATAGTCGATTGTCTCTTTGATAGTCTCTGTCACTGAGCACATTGCGACAATGATGTTCTCTGCGTTAGGGTCTCCGTAGTACTCGAAAGGTCTGTAGCTTCTGCCTGTGGCCTCGGTAATCTCTCCCATATAGCGGGCAACGATGTCAGGAACCTCGTCATAGAATTTGTTTCTGGATTCAGAGGCCTGGAAATAGACGTCTCCGTTTTGTGCCGTTCCTCTTGTGACAGGTGAGTCAGGGTTGAGGGCTCTTTCTCTGAACGACGCAAGTGCTTTCTCGCTGATCATTTTCTTAAGTTCGCCTTCTTCAAGAAGCTCAATTTTCTGAATTTCGTGAGAAGTGCGGAAACCGTCGAAGAAATGGAGGAAAGGAATGCTTGATTTGATTGCTGAAAGATGAGCGACAGCCGCCATATCCTGAGCCTCCTGAACGGAGCCGGAAGCGAGCATCGCAAATCCTGTCTGTCTGCACGCCATAACGTCCTGATGATCTCCGAAGATTGAAAGAGCGTGAGACGCCAATGCTCTTGCGGATACGTGGAACACGGCCGGAAGCATTTCTCCCGCAATCTTGTACATATTAGGAATCATAAGCAGAAGTCCTTGAGACGACGTGTACGTGGTGGTCAGAACGCCTGCCTGAAGTGATCCGTGAACAGCTCCTGACGCGCCGCCTTCGCTTTGCATTTCGGTCACGGTAACTTTTTCTCCCCACAAGTTCTTTTTGCCGTGGGCTGCCCATTCGTCAATGTTTTCGGCCATCGTTGATGACGGTGTGATAGGATAGATCGCAGCATGCTCGCTGAACAAGTAGGCTATGTTCGAAGCAGCGTAATTTCCATCACAAGTAATGAATTTTTTTTCGTTTGCCATATTTAGAATGTATTTGTGTTTGTTAAAAAATTACAATTCGATGCGAATATCGTTCCACTAAAGAGTGTCGAGACCTTCTATTGTGACGCCACCGCCGGTGATTCGTTTCACAAGTCCTTGAAGGACACTGCCCGGCCCTATTTCCATAAAATAATCCGCTCCGTCAGCCACCATATTCTTTACCGACTGTGTCCATTTGACCGGAGACGTCAACTGTGCCAGCAGATTAGTTTTGACAGTTGCCGGGTCTGATGTAGGCAATGCCGTGACATTCTGATAGATAGGGCATTCAGGAGTGTGGAATTCGGTAGCCTCAATGGCTTTGCCGAGTTCAAGTCTTGCCGGCTCCATAAGAGGGGAGTGGAATGCTCCGCCCACCTGAAGCGGAAGTGCTCTTTTAGCTCCTTCAGCCAAGGCTTTTTCGCATGCCTCTTTGACTGATTCCAACTCGCCTGAGATGACCACTTGTCCATCGCAGTTATAATTGGCCGGAATCACTATGCCTTTGCATGTCTTGCAGATCTCCTCGACTTTTTCGTTGGAAAGGGATATGATCGCAGCCATTGTGCCCGCAACTTTTTCGCAGCATTTCTGCATCTGGGTGGCTCTGATCTCTACAAGTTTGAGGGCGTCATCGAATGCGACCGCGCCGCTGGCCGCAAGCGCTGAGAATTCTCCGAGAGAGTGGCCGGCTGTCATATCCGGATGAAAATCAGGATAACACTTTGCCAGAACTACTGAATGAAGGAATATCGCAGGTTGAGTGACTTTAGTCGCCTTCAATTCTTCGGCGGTGCCATTGAACATTATGTCTGTGATTCTGAAACCGAGAATTTCATTGGCTCTTTCGAGCATTTCTTTCGCGGTAACGTTATTCTCATAAAGACTCTTGGCCATACCCGGAAATTGGGCTCCCTGGCCTGGGAAAACAAATGCTTTTATCATCTGCGGTGTAGGTTTTTATTCGCGTATAATTAATTGTCCACAAATTTACTAAAAATATGTCAATTTGTTAGTTTTTTGGCTTAATAAAGTGTCAAACTTTACCTGTTGTCCCCCGGCTGACCGGCAACCTGCTTTAACTTTAATAGAGTAGCGCACACAATAGTGACATATAGAGCGAACAATGCGGATTGCCGTGCGCTACCCTTGTCAGTTCATTAAAAAAGTGCGTGTTTGTGGAGAATATTTTGGCTGACAAACGTAGAAAAAGAAATCGCAAGACGCCTACACACAGCCTCTTGCGATTATTATTGGTGCTCCCTTCCGGATTCGAACCGGAATCGTCAGAACCGGAATCTGAAATTCTATCCATTATACTAAGGGAGCGAATTCTTTTGCTTCGCGTCAACCGGAGTCAGCCATAAGCTTACCGCAAAAGTTGCGCAAAGTTAAGAATTTTTCAAACAATAGCGATAGACCGCTGAAATTTCATCGTTTTTCCGCTCCGCCATTTTTGCACCAGCGGTCAAGCCATTCGAAGTAGGACCTGTGCCAGTACAAGGCGTTTTGAGGTTTCAGAATCCAATGGCATTCATCAGGGAACACGATTAGTTTGGAAGGAACGCCCATCATCCTGGCAGCGTTGAATGCCGCCATTCCTTGCTCGTACGGAATTCTGAAGTCATTGCCTCCGTGAATGCAAAGAATTGGGGTGTGCCAGTTTTCGACAAGTTTGTGAGGCGAATTTGCATAGTGTTTTACGGCTTTTGGCGCATTGCTCCATGGAGAGCCGCCTTGCCGGATTCCTCCGAAAGTCTCTCCGTCTCCTTTAGCTCCGACAGGACACTCAGGTGTGCCCACGCGCGGGTCAGCCTCAAATTCGTGCAGGCCTCCGTTGTCCCAAGTCGGGAACCACATCTCCTCAGTGGTGTAGTACAGTTCCTCCTCGTTGAAAATTCCCGCGTGGGCGATGAAGCAGTCGAAAACGTTACCGTGTATTCCTGCGAGATAGTAAACGGAATAACCTCCGTAACTTGCTCCGCAAGCCGCCATTTTCCCCACGAACGGCTCGGCCTTCAGCTGCCGCGCGGCGGTAAGATAGTCCTGCATATTCAGTCCTATGTAGTCTCCGGAGATTTCCTCTGTCCACTCAGGCCCGAATGCGGTTGTGCCGCGGCGATTCGGGAGCACGACCACGTAGCCTTGTGCAGCCATAAGTCTGTAGCACCAGCGGTAAGACCATCCCTGACTGAGAGTTCCTTGCGGGCCTCCGAGGGTGATCAGAATCGAAGGATAGGTTTTAGTGCTGTCGAATTCAGGAGGGTAAAGCACCCAGGTCAGCATATCTTTGCCATCGACGGTTTTCATTATTCTGGCTTCCGTCTTGTAGCCGGTCAGTTGAGAAAGAATGTGGTCATTCTCGTGGGTAAGCTGACTGTAAGTAACTGTGGATGAGACGAGAGGGCAATCAGCCTTGAG
>Ga0172377_10001033_pt1 | contig 27694 bp, 22 predicted proteins | sample Pumphouse3metaG_FD_119749 | JGI IMG/M metagenome (GOLD analysis project Ga0172377, IMG submission 119749) | Leachate microbial communities from a municipal landfill in Southern Ontario, Canada - Pumphouse #3 metaG | ecosystem: Engineered > Solid waste > Landfill > Unclassified | place: Canada... | reverse complement strand
TGCGTAAGCACAAAAGTGGCCAATACTGGCGGTATTGGTCATCTTTGAGTGACGACTGTTGCAAAAGCCGAATACAGCGGCAAAGCTTGCTTTGCCATTGTTGAGGCTCGGCAACAGGACTTTAGTCCACTATTGCAATGTGTTATTGACAATTTCATAAAAATGAATTTTTAGAGGTACCCTTAAGTATATTGAACTCCGGAGGTTTAAGAATGAACGAAGTCCTTGAACAGATGAAGACGCGGAGAAGCATCCGGAAATTCAAACCGGACATGATTCCCGATGACATTTTGAATCAGATCCTGGAAGCGGGCACGTATGCAGCGAGCGGAATGAACAAGCAGTCGGCGGTCATCGTCGCGGTGACAGACAAAAAGCTGCGCGACAGGCTGTCGAAAGCCAACGCCGGGATCGGAGGATGGAAGGAGACATTCGACCCGTTCTACGGGGCGCCGGTCATTTTCATCGTCCTGGCGGACAAGGACTGCGGGACCTACATTTATGACGGAAGTCTCGTCATGGGGAACCTGATGCTCGCCGCACACTCGCTCGGAATAGGAAGCTGCTGGATTCACCGCGCAAAGCAGGAATTCGAAATGCAGGAATGGAAAGACTGGCTCGCAAGCCTCGGAATAAAAGGAAACTACGAAGGCATAGCCCACTGTGCGCTCGGGTACGTCGACGGAGAATATCCGGAGGCTCCGGCGCGGAAAGAGAAACGCATCTTTTATGCGAAATGAACCGCCCGACCGGTAAATGCAAAAAGGACCCGCGCGAACGCGAGTCCTTTTTGAAGGGTGGGTAATCGGATTTGAACCGACGACAACCAGATTCACAATCTGGTACTCTAACCAAACTGAGCTACACCCACCACGAGTGCAGCCCCAAATATAACAAAGCTCCCCGAATATTCAAGGGAGCTTTTTATCATTCGACGGACGAAAAAACTTATTCGCCGCTATTCTTGAGGCGGATATGGCGAAGGAAATCGTTGCGTTTGTAATCGTTGCGGTGTTCTTCGCAAAAGCGCGGATACACGAACTGCTTCGGGAACACCTTGATCATAAACGTATTGTTGCAACCTTCGAGACAGCACTTGAACGGCAGGTCCATCACTTCCGTGTAGTTGTGGCGGAAGATGATGTTCTTCGACTCGATGTTCTCCACATCCTTTTTCTGCTTCTGGCGCTGCTTGATGTCGCGGTGGAGTTCGCAGTACTTGGCGATAGGGTGACCCCAGAATTCGCGGCCGCAGCCCGGTTCCTGGCAGATTTTGAGCTTGATGCGCTTCTTTTTCTTGTATTTCGGTAACTGCATAGGACTCCAGGAATAGTTGAAGTAAATTTAGCAAAAAATGAAGTTTTTGCAAATTTTGCAAAAGTTTTACAGGGGAAACGGCGGTCTGTGCGTTTTAAAGAGTGAATCGCCGGATCAGCCGGCAATGTCATGGAACAAGCAGCGAAACAAAGAAGCAAGAGGAGACGCATGCTTCATTTTCTGATGAAACTTATAATGGCGGCGATATCAGCGACGGCGCTCACCGGCTGCGGAGGCGACACGGAAGCCTACCCGGAGACGCTCACCATGGAAGTACTCGATGTGGGTCAGGGACTCGCCGTGCTGTTCTCGCAGGGGGAACGCCACGCCCTGTTCGACGCAGGGCCGGATTCCGCAGGAATAGCGGATAGCCTTTGCGCACGCGGAATACAACGGCTCGACTGGGTGCTCGTAAGCCACTGGCACAGGGACCACGCCGGAGGGCTTCTGGACTGGAGCGCGGGCGGACCCGCCGTCGATACCCTTTTCTACGGGCCGGACACCGCGGGGGCCTGGATACGGGACAGCGTTTTCGCCCTTGCGCATAAGCACGGAACGGTTGGGTCCATCGCGGAACGGCCCCGGGAATGGCGTTTCGGCAGCTGGAAGTTCCGCATTCTGTGGCCGCCAGACTATGAAAAATTCGGAGAGAACGCGGCGAGCGTCGTTTTGCAGGTGACGGACGGAACGTTTTCCGCCCTGTTCCCGGCGGACCTTCCCGGGGAAGAGGAGGCGGCACTGCTCGCCTACGCGCCCGGACTCCGCGCGGATTTTTTGCAGGCGGGGCATCACGGTTCCGCGACGAGTTCCTCGCTCGCGTTTCTTGCAAGCCTCGCACCCACGCAGGCCGCGATTTCCGTGGGGAAAGGGAACGTCTACGGGCATCCGGCCCGCAGCACGCTCAAAAAGTTAGCGGCAGTGCTCGGGGACTCAGTACAAGTTCACAGAACGGACACGGAAGGGACGCTCCGCTGGGAATGGGAATACAAAAAGGGAATATGGTTTCAGGCGTCGCCGGAAAAGCCGATGCGCGTCTGGAAATGCACCACGGACGGATCCGATGCGCTCACACCGAAGATGTAGGCGTGGTGGCGGGAATCCGCGAAGCGCACCAGATTCACCGAAGTTCCGAAGGGAACCTGTGCCAAGTAATTTATCTGTAGCGAGCGGAGCGGACGTTTTTTAAGTTCCTCGAGCGAAAGGGCGTCCATCGCCCAGTCCACGTAGCGGCAGTTGTTGACGTGCCCGTTCATGTCCAGATCCGCATAGCGGGCTTCCTTTGTAAGAACGACCTTCGGGTCCGGAGGCGTCGCAAGAATGTCCAGCGTTTCGGAGAGCGCGTTTTCTTCGGGGAAAAGCTCCGGGAGGAACGGGGCCGTTTCCGGGTCCTCCGACTTCCCCGTTCTGAGATTTACGAGAAGCCAGGAGGAAGTCGCCTGCGCGATCGCCTTGCCCGAGCCATCGAAGACGCAATAGTCCTTGAGTGCGACTTTATGCGCAAAGAAATCTTTTGTCCACGTGCGGACGGTGAGCGTCTCCCCCCAGCGCGGAACATGATTCACGCGGAGTTTCATCCGTGATACGGCATAAGTATAGCCGAGTTCACGCATCTTCCAGATGCCGAATCCGTTTTGTTCCGCATCGACGATCGCCGTTTCCTCCAGAAATTCAAAAAGACTTGAAAGCCGAAGCCGGCTCATGTTGTCGCAGTCCGAAAAGCGGACCGTAAAATTTTTGGAACTGATTTCCCTTGCCATTGCATTATAATCTAAATTTCATTCCATGATTTTCAATCCCCAATTCCCGACTTTTCTCAATATTCTGCCCGTGAAGCGCTTTGAAGGGCAGATCCGGCTCCCCGGATCCAAAAGCCTTTCGAACCGGGCCTTTCTCCTCGCGGCATTGTGCAAGGGAGAAACCCGTCTGCACCATCTGCTTTCGAGCGATGACACGCGCTATATGAGCGAAGGACTGCGGGCGCTGGGAGTATCGATAGATCTTTCGGATGATTCCTCCGAAGCAAGAGTCAGCGGCATCGGCGGAAAATTTCCGGCGAAATCCGCGGACATGTTCCTCGGAAACTCCGGCACGGCGATGCGCTCCCTGTGCGCCGCAGCTTGCCTCGGGAACGGGAAATACCGGCTCTCCGGCGAAGAGCGCATGACGGAACGTCCCATCAGCGACCTCGTGGACGCGCTCACGCAGATGGGCGCGGAGATTCAGTACGAAGTAACGGAAGGCTACCCTCCTGTGCGGGTAATGGCCGCCGGACTTGAAGGCGGCGATATTTCCGTCGCAGGGAACATCTCCAGCCAGTACCTGACCGCGCTCCTCATCAGCGGTCCGTGCTGCAAAAAAGATCTGCACATCACGGTGAAGGGCGAGCTCATTTCCAAGCCTTACATACAAATGACTATTTTGACGATGGAAAAATTCGGTGTCAAAGTCCGGAATAAGGATTTCAAGGAATTTCACATTCCTGTCTGCGCGTATAAGACGCCCGGCGATTTCGACATCGAAGGAGACGCCTCCTCCGCAAGCTACCTCCTCGCCGGAGCGGCCATCCTCGGCGGTCCGGTGCGTGTGCTCGGGCTCGATTCCCGGAGCGCCCAGGGCGACGTGAAATTCGCCGAAGTGCTGCAGAAAATGGGCGCGGAAATCAGTTACGGGAACGGCTACATCGAATGCCGCCGTGACAGGAGCAAGCCGCTCCGGGCCGTGGACATGGACCTGAACGACATGCCGGATGCGGCGATGACGCTCGCCGTGACGGCGCTTTTCGCAAAAGGCACGACGACCATCCGCAACATCGGAAGCTGGCGCGTCAAGGAAACGGACCGCATCGCGGCAATCTCCGAAGAACTCCGCAAAGTGGGCGCGCACGTGGAAGCGGACATGGAAAGCATCCGCATCACGCCGCCCGATGTTCTCAGAAGTGCGACTATAGAAACCTACAACGATCACCGGATGGCAATGTGCTTCAGCCTCGTCGCCCTCGGCGGCGTGGAAGTGAAGCTCATGGACCCGGGCTGCGTTAAAAAGACATACCCGCGGTTCTTCGAAGACTTCAAGGCGCTCGCAAGATGAAAATATTTTCTTCCAATTTCTGTGCGATTCTCGCGATCCTGCTCTGCGGAAGCGCATTTGCCGCGCCGCGGGACACCGTGACTTTCTGGGCAATGCCGAACGGACCCGATTCAAGAAACGACCTCGAAAAGACGCTCCGGCGTTTTACGCAGGAGACTAGAATTCCTGTGCGGCTCGAAATCATCGACTGGAGCGAAGCTTTCGCCCGTCTGAATTCCGCCTTCGAAAGCAGGAACACGCCCGATATACTGCAAACCGGTTCCACCTGGATTTCCTTTTTTGCAGATAAAAAGTATCTAGCACAGTTGAACGCAATCGCTCCGCAGGTGGATTCGCTACGGTTCCTCAGGCAGAGCATGCGCCCGGCGCACATCGACGGGAAGCCCGGAATATATGCGTTTCCGTGGTTCCTGGACATCCGCGCTCTCTTCGCGAACAAGCGCGTCACGGACAGTCTCGGCATCCGCGCGGAAGATCTCGTGACCGAAGCGCAGTTCCGCGGCATACTGACCTACCTCGCGCAAGAAAACTTTACGACCGCGAAAGGGCTTCCGCTCATTCCCTTCGGCCTCCCCGGAAAAGATGACTGGACAGGGCCGCAGGCGCTCGCGCCGTTCCTCTGGTCCGAAGGCGGCGACTACATCAAAAAAGAAAATGGCAGATGGAGAAGCGCCCTTCTCGACTCCGCGTCGCTCCGCGGAATAGCCCGCTACGTCGATATTCTGCGGGATACGCTGACGGCGCCGAATTCGCTCCGCGAGAATTCCGCACAGAACGCGGCGCGTTTTACGACCGGGGAGCAGGTCTTTCTTTTCGGAACATCCGAAATTCTCCGCAAGATGGACATCCCTGAATCCGAACACGGATTTTCCGACCGCCGGCTCGGAAAATCCGGACTGGTCGTGTTTTCGATCCCCGGAGGGAAACTCGGAAGTAAGCCGTTCTTCGGCGGAAGCTACCTCGCGATCCCGGCCTCGGCAAAGCACGCGAAAGGCGCTCAGCGGCTGCTCCTGTTCCTGCTCCGCGCGGACAACCTAAGCCGTTATACGCACGGCATCGGATTCCTGCCGCCGGATGAAAGCGTCCTGAACGTATGGGCGAAGGATACGCGCTACAGCGGGCTCGTCAAGGACCTTGAACACGGACAGAGCTTCCCGAACATCCCGGAATGGGGCGCCGTGGAAAAAGAACTCATCGCGATGACGAATGACATCGGCGCGCATTACCGCCATGCGCAGAAAAACGCGAAGGACTCCGACGCCGCGCTGGCCGCTCTTCTCATCAGATATGACGGGCGCATAAACGCAGCGTTAAACATTCAGGACACAACCGGCCGTTCCATCGCGGATATTGCGCAGATACTCAGGGAAGATATTCCTACGCAGCGGTTCGCCCCGCACAAGGCAATAAAAGCCCCGGAACAGTCAGCACCAGCGGAAGTCCCGCACCGCAGCATATTCCAATGGATTCTCGCGGGGGGCGTCTTCGGGATACTCATCCTCACCATCATTCTGAGCAAGATGGTGCACAACCTGAAAATCAAAGAAAAGAAACGTCGCCGATAATGAACAGATCCGTATTCATTTTCATTTCCTGCATCGCCGCGAATGCATTCGCAGGGATATCTTCCGCCGAATTTCAGCACATCGCGGATTCCATCGCTCCGGGCGTGCGCTTCGGAGCTTCCGTGCGCTCCGTAAAGACGGGACAGGAACTTGCGGACGTGAACGGAGGAGATTATTTCACTCCGGCGAGCACGCTCAAGACGCTCACGACCGCGGCGGCTTTGACCCTGCTCCCCGCGAACTTCGCTCCCGAAACGGAATTCCGACTCGAAGGGAGCATCACCGGCAGGACTTTTTCCGGCGTGGTGAACGTGATGGGAAAGGGCGATCCGAACGTTTCCGCGCGCTTTTATTCCGACCCGCTGTACCTTTTGTACAACGTCGCGGATTCTCTCAAGGAACTCGGCATTGACACCATCCGCGGAAGCATTATCGCGGACACTTCCTATTTCGAAGGGCCGCGCAGACCCGAGCACTGGCGCAACAATTATTTTAATTCCTGGTACGGTACGGAAATCGCGCCGCTCGCGTTCAACGACAATTGCGTCCTTGTTTCCGTAAAGCCAGGAGCCCGCGAAGGCGACACTGCCGCCATTGCGCTTTCTCCGGACGTCGGTTACGTACAAGTGATAAACAATCTCAGGACGGTCCGCGGACGAGCCCGCAAATGGAGCTATTCGCTGAATCTGGAACTCCCGATCCTCACGATAAACGGGACAATAGGCACGAGCGTCGGCGGAAGTTTTGTAATTCCCGTGCGGAATCCGAACGCATACTTCATCGCCGCATTCCGCAAAGCGCTCAACATACGGGGAATAACCGTCATCGATGATTATTCAATTCCAGGCGGCATCGGCATTTACGAAACACGCGTGAGCGGAGCGCCCCTTTTGAGTATGCTCGATGAAATCAATCAGCGAAGTCAGAACCTGCATGCGGAAATGCTCTTCCGCGACATGGGAAAAGCCGTGACGGGTTCCGGCAGCGCGAACGGCGGGCTCAAGGCGGAAAAGCAGTTCCTCGCCTCCATCGGACTCCCTGCAGACGACTTTCAGGCTTACGACGGTTGCGGGCTTTCTCCGCTGAACAAGGTGAAGCCCTCTACGGAAACGATGCTCCTCGCGAAAATGGCACGGAGCGACCGCAATGACTTTTATATGCAAAGTTTCGCAAGTCCAGGCGTCGGTTCCGGACGTCATAGAATGCTATGGCTCAAAGCGCCGTGGCAGATCAAATTCAAGACAGGATTCATCACGGGAGCGCATGCGCTCGTGGGCTATGTGTTCACGCTCGACGGAGACACCCTTGCGATAGCGACATATCTGAACGATTCAGGCCGGCTGTCCGAAGGCAAGAGCAGGGAGCTTCTGGATGCGGTGTGGATGAAGATCATGCACGCTTCGACGGACGGCTATCAGTCTCTCCTCCGGATGAAGCAAATTTGGTACAAAGGCGAAAACGTCCACGGATTTCAGGAACGTCTCCGCTACTTTTCCGCTTCGCTCGCAGGGACTCCGTACCTGCTCGGCCCAACAGGAGAAGGTTCTGCAGACACTATCGAGCAAAAGCCGCCAGTGAATCTCGATTCCGTGGACTGTGTCACTTACATCGAGCACTCGCTCGCACTCGCTCGCAGTCCAAGTCCGGATTCCATATTCAAAACGCTCCAGGACATCCGCTATTTTAACGGCAAAGTCAGTTATGCAACGCGCAGACATTACTTTGTCGCGGACTGGATCGGCGGAGGGGGAAACGCGAAGCTGATTTCTCTCCCGGGCGACACGACGATTACGCGCATTCTTCCCAAGAATGCGTTCTTCGCGGCGAAGGGGCTGAACTACGGAAAACCCGACCCCGCGCTCACGTTCAACTACCTTCCCTACGACCGGGCGCTTGCTTTCGCAAGTACCGCATGGCAAGGGGAAAGCACCATCCGCGGAGTCGCATTCGTGGGCGTTTCCGAGACAATCGACGCGACGCACACCGGATTTCTGATTCTCGACAAAGGCGAAAAGCCGAGACTCCGCCACGCATCCCAGGTGTTCGGAAAAGTCGTGGAAATGCAATTTGACGAATACCTCGAAAGCCGCGAGGGCAAACTCCCCGGAATAGTGAACTTCGAGTTCATCGAAAAGTAGATCGCCACGGGGGCAGAGCCGCCCCGCAATGACTAATTCCACGGCAAAGCCCCACCACTATAATGCAGCAACCTCCCCCGTCATTGCGAAGCCGCAAAGCGGCTGAAGCAATCCATACCGGCATTTAAAACGCGAGAATCGCGACGAGTTCGAACTTGCCCGCGTCTGCGGTTTCGAACAAAGTAAAACCGTCCGGCGCCCAGCCGTAGACATCCATCAGCATCGCATTGCCGAGTTCATCCTCGGCGCGTTCCACATCCCGCCAGTTCACACCCGGAGGGCAGCGGTAATAGCGGAGCATTCCTTTCGCGCCCGTAAATTCAGGATGTTCATCGATCAGACGGACGGCGCAGTCCGGAATGGACGAACCACACACGCGGATCACGCGGAAAAGCCTATGCGGCGCAAGGAGCCGCGGAAGTTCCCCGAAATTGGAAACGATCTTCGATTCACCGAGGAAGAAATTGACCAGCTCCGAAAACACTTCGGAAGACTCCGCGAGAAGCGGGCATGCGTGATGAATGCGGACTTTGATTTCTTCGGTGGTCATGGCTCAAAAATAAACAAACGCAAGGCAAAAGGCATGACCTCTTTCGCACGGCACGCGGAATGGATTGCTTCGGCTGACGCCTCGCAATGACGAGGGCGCGGCAACTCCAATGTACTGGGACAATGTGGTTTGCTTCGGTGCTGTGCACCTCGCAATGACAGGGGCGATATACGCTATGACGAGGACGAATACCGCTGCAATGACGGGACGCGGGATTGTTCACGCGCAACAAAAAACGGGGCGCAGCCCGCAGGCGCGTCCCGTTTCAAAAGCAAGAACAAATTAAGCGCGGTGCTTCAGGTACCAGCGGATGATTCCGTTCGTGCTCGAATCGTGGTGGAGTTCCACGTCCGGATTCTTTTCGCCGGCTTCGAGTTCGGGGAGAATCTTCACCGCGAGCTGCTTGCCGAGTTCCACGCCCCACTGGTCATAGCTGTTAATGTTCCAGAGGATGCCCTGCACGAAGATCTTGTGCTCGTACATCGCGATGAGCGCGCCGAGGGTCTTCGGAGTCACTTCCTGCACCATGATGCTGTTCGTGGGCTTGTTGCCTTCGAACACCTTGTGCGGAGCGAGTTCCGCGATCTCGGCGTCCGTCTTGCCCGCCGCGCGGAGTTCCGCCTTCGCGGCTTCGAGCGTCTTGCCGTTCATCAGCGCTTCCGGCTGGGCGAAGAAGTTCGAAAGAAGCTTCCTGTGGTGATCGCCGATCTTGTTGTGGCTCACCGCCGGAGCGATGAAGTCGCAAGGAATGAGCTTGGTACCCTGGTGGATGAGCTGGTAGAAGGCATGCTGGCCGTTCGTGCCCGGTTCACCCCAGAGGACGGGACCCGTCTGGTAATCGACGCGGTTGCCGTCGCGGTCCACGGTCTTGCCATTGGATTCCATATCCGCCTGCTGGAAATATGCGGCGAAGCGGTGCATGTACTGATCGTACGGGAGCATCGCGTAAGACTGAGCGTCCATGAAGTTGTTGTACCAGAAGCCGACGAGGCCGAGGATCACCGGAATGTTCTTCTCAACCGGAGCGGTCCGGAAATGGCAGTCCATTTCGTAAGCGCCTTCGTGGAGCTGCTTATAGTTGTCGAAACCTATACGGAGCGCGATGGAAAGACCGATCGCGGACCACAGGGAATACCGTCCGCCGACCCAGTTCCAGAACTCGAACATATTCGCGGTGTCGATGCCGAAAGCGGCGACGGCCTTCGCGTTCGTGGAAAGCGCGACGAAATGCTTCGCGATGGACGTCTCATCGCCGTTGAACGCCTTGAGGACGGCGGCTTTCGCAGTGTTCGCGTTCGTCATCGTCTCGAGCGTCGTGAACGTCTTGGAAGCGACGATGAACAGCGTCTCCTCGAGGTTCACCTTCTTGAGCGTCTCGGCGATGTGCGTACCGTCGACGTTGGAAACGAAGTACACTTCCGGAGCATCCTTGCCGGCGTAAGGGCGGAGGGCTTCCGTCACCATCACCGGTCCGAGGTCCGAACCGCCGATGCCGATGTTCACCACGTACTTGATGCTCTTGCCCGTATAGCCTTTCCACTTGCCGCCGCGGACGGCGTTCGTGAATTCTTCCATGTGCTTAAGTACGGCGCGCACGTCCGGCATCACATCCTTGCCGTCCACGCAGACCGGGTCCTTCCCCTGGTAACGGAGCGCGGTGTGCAGCACGGCGCGCTTTTCGGTGATGTTGATCTTCTCGCCGGAAAAGAACTTGGAGCGCATCGCTTCAAAATCCGCCGAAGAAAGCAGGGCGCGGAGGTCCTTCAGCGTCTCTTCCGTAATGATATTCTTGGAGTAATCCAGAAAAATGCCGCAGGCTTCGGCGCTGAATCTCTGCGCACGGGCAGGGTCCTGCGCGAACATATCGCGCATACGCCATGTTTTAGCTTCCTTCGCGTGGGCCTCGAGGGCCTTCCATTCCTTCGAATCGGTGAGATGACTCATAATTAAACCTCATTGAGTGTCAAAATTAACGCGCAAAAGATACCTTTTTCCATATAAACCCGACAAGTCCCTTGACAAAGAGCGCGTTTTTTTCTTTCTTTGGGACACTCAAACTGAGTTTTTTTCAACCCTCTTCGGAGATTTCAATATGCCTTGCGGAAAGAAAAGAAAGCGTAAGAAGATTGCGACTCACAAGCGTAAAAAGCGCCGTCGTCGTGATCGTCAGAAGAAGAAAATCCGCTAATTTTCGTTAGCGCATATTCTTTAACGCGATATTAAAGCAGAAAGGAACACTTGAACAAAGCGTTCCTTTTTGTTTTTAAAGCCTTTTTAAAGGGGGCTCACCGCGTAAAGTCCCGCGGGCACGGCATTCCGCATCGGCCGCTCCGCAAGGCGCCCCCTGGCTTCAATGCGCTTCATCCGGCGCCGCCCGTCCGGCTCCCGTCGGTCGCCGGCGCGCCGGGCGCATTTCCGCCACCCCGCGGGAGATTCCGCGCCCCCGCAAGGAAGCGACGCAAGCCTCTCGATTGCGCTAATCTCACAGCAGACAGACATCCCGAAGAAAACATCCGCAAATTCAAATTTCACCGCCTTGTTTTTCCGGCCGCAGCGCGCAGGCAATGACATTTTCCGTCATTACATGAAAAAAGCCGCCAGGGCACACCAGGCGCAAAACTGATGCAAGACGCACTGCGTAAAATTTTTAGTTTAGGGGCCCCATGCAGATCGAAGGAATTCTCAAAAGCGTCACATACCGCAATCCGGAAAACGGGTTCTCCGTGCTGCGCTTTGAAATTCCGGGCGAGCGGGGCACCGCCGCCGTCACGGGAATGTTCCCGGAAGTTTCCGCAGGCGAATCGTTCCGGATGGAAGGCGAATGGAAAATTCACCCGAAATACGGAAAGCAGTTTCTCTGCGCGAAATGTGAACAGATTCTCCCCACGGGTGGCGAAGGGCTCATCGCCTACCTCGCAAGTGGAGCCTTCAAAGGCATCGGCAAGGCGACCGCCGCACGCATCGTCGAAGCCTTCGGCGAACACACGCTCGAAATTCTCGACTCGGGGGAAGACATTTCCGGCAAGGTCAAGGGCCTCTCGGGAAAACGCCTCGGTAAGTTCATCGCCTCGTGGCGTGAGCAGTGCGAAAGCCGCGGCACGATGCTCTTCCTGTATTCCCACGGCATCACCGGAAGCACGGCGCTCCGTCTGTGGGGCAAATACGGCAAAACGACAGAGGGCGTGATTACGCAGGATCCCTACATTCTCTGCGAAGAAGTCTGGGGAATCGGATTCCTCAAGGCGGACGAGATTGCAGACAAAGTAGGAATCTCGAAAACGAGTGCGAAGCGCCTCCGCGCGGCGCTCCGTTACACGCTCACCAAGGCCGCGGATGGCGATGGGCACACCTACCTTCCAGAAACGGAACTTCTCAAGGAGACGTCCCGGATTCTCAAGATGGACACCGCGGACGATGACTCCGCAACGGCGCTCATTGACAACCTGAAATACCTCCTCGACTCAAACACGCTCGAACGGCAGAACGGCGGAATCTGGATTCCGCAGCTCTACCGTGCGGAACAGCTCATCGCGGGCTTTATCCGCGGGCGCACCGAAGCGCAGGCGGAGCACGCCGCAGGTCTAGAAGAACTCCTGAAAAATTATGAACGCGAGCAGAAAATAGAATATGACCCCGTGCAGTTCAAAGCCATCTGCGGCGCGGTCGAAAGTCCGATATTCATCGTCACGGGCGGTCCCGGCACGGGAAAGACGACCATCCTCAAAGGCGTGCTGCACCTTGCAGATAAATTAAAAAAGACGGTCCTCCTCGCCGCGCCCACAGGGCGCGCCGCAAGGCGCATGGGCGAGGTCACCGGGCACGGAGCGTCGACGCTCCACAGGCTTCTCGAAATCGACCCCGTATCCCGCAAATTCAAACGCGGCGCGGAAGAGCCGCTCGACGCGGACATCCTCATCGTCGATGAGTTCAGCATGGTGGACACCTGGCTCTGCGCAGGGCTCATCCGCGCCATTCCCGGCAAGATGAGCCTCGTCATCATCGGCGACAAGGATCAGCTTCCTAGCGTCGGCCCGGGCAACGTGCTGCGCGATTTCCTCCAGTGCAAATGCATTCCGGGCATACGGCTCACGCACCTCTTCCGGCAGTCGGGCGGGAACGACATCGCCGAGAAAGCGCACAAAATAAACGAAGGACACAGGCCCGCGCCCATCGAAGGGCCACATTTCCATTTCCGCGATTTTCAGACCCCCGAGGAATGCCTTGGTATTCTGCAGGAGCTCGTGCTCACGGGAGTCAAGAGCAAAATGGAAATAGACATTTCGCGCGATCTGCAGGTGCTCACCCCGATGCACAAAGGGCCGCTCGGCACGGATGCCCTCAACGATTTTCTGCAGAAACTGCTCAACCCGAAAGCCGGCGGATTCGCGCTATTCGGGACGCACTGGAAAGCCGGCGACAGGGTGATGCAACTCAAGAACAATTATGAAAAAGAAGTATTCAACGGTGACGTTGGAACGGTAAAAAAAGTCAAGGCGGAGGATCAGTTCCTCGAAGTGGATTTCGACGGGCGGAGCATTCCCTTCAGCGGACTCGAACTCGACCAGATGAGCCTCGCCTACGCCTGCACCATCCACAAAAGCCAGGGCAGCGAATACCCCGCCGTCATCATCATCCTGGATTCCTCGCATTACCGGATGCTCCAGCGGAACCTGATCTACACCGCAGTCACCCGCGCGAAAGGCCATGTATGGGTGCTTTCAAGCCCCGGTTCCTTTGATGCAGCGGTACGCAACAACCGCACCGTGCGGCGCTATACGATGCTTGCGCAGAGCATTTCACAGAGCGCCGGAACGGAGAACGGCTGGGCATCCGCCGCGCAAATTCAAACGAATGATACGGATGAATTCATGGACATCCTGAACTCGCTGTAATCCGCATAAACTAAGCGCATTTCAAGACAAGCATCTTTTCTATTTTTTCCTGCGCTTATGTCAAGGAGATTGTATGGCACCCCGCGAAAACTGGAGCTCTAAAATCGGAATCATCATGGCGGTCGCAGGCAGCGCGGTCGGCCTCGGGAACTTCCTCCGGTTCCCCGTCAAGGCAGCGGCCTACGGCGGCGGCGCGTTTATGATCCCCTACCTCATCGCGTTCGTGTTCCTGGGCATTCCCCTCGCCTGGATGGAATGGACGCTCGGCCGTTACGGCGGGCGCTACGGGCACGGCACCGCCCCGGGAATACTTGACCAGATGATCAAAAAGCCGTGGGCGAAATACGCCGGCTCCCTCGGACTTTTCGCACCCGTGTTCATCAGCTTCTACTACGTGTTCATCCAGTCGTGGCTCCTCGCCTTCGCCTGGTATTCGCTCACCGGAGAACTCAGCGCGGCAGTGCACGCAGGACAAATCAACCAGTTCTTCTCGGATTTCATCATGCTCCGCACGTGCTTCGGCCCCGTGCCCTCCGCAATTATCTTCTTAGTCATCACCTTCGCGATGAACATGGTCGTCATTTCCTCCGGCGTGCGCAAAGGCATCGAGCGTATCAACAAGATCGGAATGCCTGTTCTCTTCATTATGGGGATCATCCTCGTCGTCCGCGTGCTCACCATTCCCGGAATCAGCCGCGGACTTGCCTACATGTGGAACCCGAATTTCAGCGCACTCAAAAATCCACAGATGTGGCTTGAGGCTTCGGGACAGGTGTTCTTCACGCTAAGCCTCGGCATGGGAATCATCCTCTGCTATGCGAGCTACCTCAAGCCGAAGCAGGACTTAGTGCTTTCGTCCCTCACGGCGAACGGGGCGAACGAATTCGCGGAAGTGATCCTCGGCGGCACGATCGTCATCCCGATGGCGGTTCTCTTCTTCGGGTCGAACATCACGGAAGTTGCGAAGCTCGGCACGTTCGGGCTGGGATTCCAAGCGATGCCCATCGTATTCGGGAAAATCCCGCTCGGCAACATTTTCCAGTTCCTGTGGTTCGCGATGCTTTTCTCCGCGGGCGTCACGAGCGCCATTTCGATTCTGCAACCGCTCGTGAGCTTCTGCGAAGATGACCTCAAGTTCAGCCGCCGCAGTTCCGTGACCGCCGTGGGAGTGCTCACGTTTCTCGGCGCGTTCATCGCCGTATTCGGGCTTTCCGCGGGCGCAGTGGACGAGATGGACTTCTGGGGCGGTTCCTTCATGCTCGTGTTGTTCGGAACCATTCAGGCATTCCTGTTCTCCTACGTGCTGGGAATGGACAAGGGCTGGGAACTGATGAATGAAGGCGCGTCCTTCCGGCTCCCCGCCTGGTTCAAACCGATTTTCAAATACGTGACGCCGTTCTATCTCGCGATCCTCCTCATCGCCTGGACGGCGACGCAGGGATGGGACATCATCGCGCTCAGGAACGTGAGCCACACCGCGATGGTTTCGTTCTGCGGCATCCCCTTCCGGCAGGTGACCTTCATCTGGATTTCACGCGGATTCCTAGTGCTCACGGCGATCTTCATCAATGTCTGTATAGCCTACGCGTGGAAGAGCGGGCGCGCGACCCGGGGCCGCGAGACAGCGGTCCACACAGTGGAAGCTGGCCATGCGGAAAATACGGAGGGCAGGGTATGACACAGACGCTTACAACCGGCGGCACGGTATTCATGGTCGTCACTTGGGCGGCGATCCTCGCGCTCAACGCGTTCTGCTTTTACAAAGTGTTCAGAAAAAAATAGCTCAGCGCAATCCGAAGGTTTGCCACGGCTCCCGCAGAGGAATAACAAGGAAAGCTCTTTTTCTCGTCATTGCGAATGAGCGGAGCGAATGAAGAGCAACCCAGGAAATAATTCTTCTTACAGCATAAAAAAGCCGGTCTCCGCAGGGGAAGCCGGCCTTGAAATGATTACTTGATATTAACTGGCTTTAATGTCAATTAACATCGGTGCAACTCATATCTGAAGAATACAGATACACCGTTCCATAAGAAGTACCGGTGCAAGTCGAGGTTGCCGTTGACGTTTCACAGCCATTCGGCTTATAGGTATCGGTCATACTCGCTTTAGACGCTAGCGAAGAGCAATCCGATTTCGACATAGAGGCAATGCAGAATTCTATCCCGGTAGTGCTCAAGTCGCAGCCGCCATTACTAGAACTAGAAGAGGATGTATTCGTTGAAGCAGCCGCCGCAGCAGCCGTATGAACGATAATGCCCGAGGGACTGCCGGAACCATAATCAGCACTGCAAGCGGAGAGTGTAGCAGCGGCAAAGAGCGCCGCAGCAGCAACCGCCAATAACATTTTCTTATTCATAAAAACCTCCCAGATATTCTGGTTTTAAATGTTTTTTATACCCGATTAGAAGTAGAGGAATCCACCGAAGGTAACGAAAGTGCCTTCGCCATTGAAGATGGCCTTCGTATCGGTAAATACCTTATCGCCGAGTTCAAATTCGATCGCATAGCGGTTGTCTTTCTGATAGCGGAGACCGGCGGAAGCCATCGCCGTATAAGAATGAGATTCGAGGATTGTGTAATCATCCTTAGCTCCCTTCACACCATCCGTGCCGCTGCCGAAGCCGAACACAAGCCAATTATATGCCGCTTCACCGAAGACGATAAAGTTATCCGTAACAGCGACTTCGCCGAGGATATTGGGAGAAACCCGAAGGCCGAGTTCAAAGAGGCTCGCTTCAGATTCCGCACCAGTCTTGGTAGAATCATAGCCATCAACGATTCTCACCGGAAGGCGATTGTTCGCACCAATGAACACATGAGCCTTTTCGTTACCAAGGACCTGAGCACCTATGTTGAAATACGGCACGGCCTCAGTATAAGCAACAGAACCGTCATCCGTTGTCTTGCTGCCGTTCTTGACTGAATGACCATGATGTAAGAAATTCAGTCCGAGAGTCCAAGTATAAGCTTCCGCACTCGGAGCATTGTTCAAATTTCCATTCAAGGAAAAATCATTGTAGGACTCATCTTGCTTCGTACCTTTATCGGGATCCGAAGTGGTTTCATTGGCATAAGTATACCAATCGCCGCTAAAAGCGAGAGTATAGCCACCCATCGGAGTGGAGAACGTCGCACCCCAGTCATCACCGGCATTGGTCAAGCCAGTGCTACCAGCATCATCACTTCTGTGCCACTGGCCAAGAGCAAGGCGGACATCCAAACCCCAGCCGCCCTTGTTCGCCATACCGAGAGTAAGACGACCGAGATCTTCTGAATTATCAAACTGAGCAAAGAACGTGCGATCGGTGCCGAAAGACACAAGGCCGCGTTGACCTGCCGGTTCGATGTACAGCATCTGCACACCGCCGAAATTGCTCGGACGGGCGAGATAATCGTCGATAGTGCTCGGAGCGGCTTCGTTGCCGACTGAATTGAACGCACTGCCGCGGACGCCATCAAAGACGCCAGCGGAAGCCGTGGTCGCCTTAGCCGCAGGAGCAGAAGCTGCAGTAATAGGAGCAACAACGGGAGCGGCAACAGCAGCCGTTTCATCCTGAGCCATAGCTGCGCTCATAGCAAGCAGTCCAAAGCCCAACATAACCTTAAAGTTCATAACTCCTCCAAAAAGAGAGAATCCAACATGGATTCCTTGGAACAGATAGAAAAAAAGAGCGGCTTTCGCAAGAGAAAGAACACCAAAAAAAATTCACAAAGCACAAATTCTTCCAATTTTCGTAATATTAAAGGCAGTTTGTGACAAACATTACTCTAAAGGTAAAATGAAGTTTTCTATTTTATAAAAAATAGTATGACTTTTAAATTATCCGTTTTCTGCACAATTCCGCTGATTTATGCGATTTCCGTCAACGCACAGAATGTCAGCGCCCCCAAATGGGACGAATACCGTTCCCCCTCCGCAGGCGATTTCCTGCGGGCAAAAAAGCTTTCGGACAAATTCAACGAGACCTGGACTTATCAGTTCACCCTCGACAACGGAACCAAGGCATATATAAATTACGCGACTTTGTATATCCCGGGGAGCGGCGAAAAAGTCGGCTGCGACCTTTCCTTCTGGAATTTCAAAGGCAAAAGCTACAGCGTCGGGCGCCAGTACCCGCCGGAGCGCCTCAAGGAAGACCGCGCGAAGCGGGAAATAAACATCAAAGACGAATACTTCATGAACGGAACGCCTGGAAAAGGACACCACGTATTCTTTTCCGCGGATAAAGGCGGAAGATTCCTTGTGGACCTGACTTTCGAAAGCGCCGTCGCGAGTCTCATTCCCGGTTCCGGCGTATGGAAAATCGGGAGTGAAAAATACGCCCAGTACATCCTGATCCCCTACGGCCGCGTCTCCGGGAAAATCGCCCACAACGGGGACACGCTCACCGTGAAGGGATACGGCTACATGGAGCATACCTGGCAGACCGCCCAGGCGACGGACATCGCCGTGCGCTCCCTGAACTTCAGCGCGAACTCCGCAAAGAAATTCTACGCAGGGCGCATCGGTTTCACCAAAGGGGGCACCCCTTTCGGATACGCGATCATGGCGGACAGCGGAAAAACGAAAATCGTCGTTCCGAAATCCGTGACGGACAACGGCCAGGCATACACCGGAAAAACATTCCCGAAAGGCAACATCGGCATCACCTGGCGCGAAGGCGATGCGGAGTCCCTCACATTCGACATGGGGCACCCGCAGCAAAAATTTTCCATTCTGAACAACTTTGACGGATGGTTCGCGCAGAAAGCCATCAAGCTGATGATGGGCGGTGAAGTGTTCTTCTACCGCGGCCGTTCACAGGGCCCCGACGGTTCAAAGCTCGACTGGTCCGTCACCGGAATGCAGGACTGATTTTATGACCGTGTTCCGTCCCTGCATCGACCTCCACGAAGGCAAAGTCAAACAGATCGTGGGCAGTTCCCTCAAGGATACGGGAACGGGCCTGCGCACGAATTTTGAAACGGACAGATCCCCGGCGTACTTTGCGAAGCTGTATCAGAAAGACGGACTCAGGGGCGGTCACGTGATCATGCTCGGCAAAGGAAACGAAGCCGCGGCAAAGGAAGCGCTCTCCGCCTACCCCGGCGGTCTTGACGCCGGCGGCGGAATCAATCCGGATAACGCGAAAGAATACCTTGATGCAGGTGCCGCGCACATCATCGTCACGAGCTGGCTTTTCGTCGGCGGAGAACTGGACATGGGCCGCGTCCGCGCACTGTCAAAAGCTGTCAGCAGAAGCCGGCTCGTCCTCGATTTGAGCTGCAAGCGCACGGGCGACGGCTGGAATGTCGCGACGGACCGCTGGCAGACCGTGACTTCATACAAGATTACAAAAGAAGTTCTGGAAACGCTCGGCGGGTACTGCGACGGATTCCTGATCCACGCCGCAGACGTAGAAGGGATGCAGCGCGGAATGGATGAAGAGCTCATCGCGTTCCTCGCAAAGGAAAGCCCCGTGCCCGTCACTTACGCGGGCGGCGCGCGCGGAATTGAAGACCTGGAACGCTGCGCCCGGATTTCAAAGGAAAAAGTAGATCTCACGATCGGAAGCGCACTGGACATTTTCGGAGGAAAGGGAATTCGTTATGAAGACTGCGTCAAGTTCAACAACCGCCGCCGATAACCGCTACGACTCCCGCCCGCCTGTATTCGGGCGCACCGTCACGAGCGTGTTTCCGCAAAAGCCCGCGATGAAGCACTGGGGAACAGGCCGCATCAAGGCCGGGTTCATTCTAGTGATGCTCGCGTGGGAAATTATCTCGAACCTGCCCGGGCTTCTCTCGCTCCGCCTGTTTTATACAAAATACAAGAAGAACCGCAGACCGGGTCCCATCCGCATGGTATATTCCGCAGACTGCCTCGATGAAGTGAACGGCATTGCGAACAACTTGCGGCAAGTGGGCACCTACATCCGGCGCAGCGGGCACCAGGTCGCGCTCGTCGGGAACGTGTTCAACACGCGCACGCGCGGCGTCATCGAGAACGGCTATGTGTTTCTCCTGCCGCGGCTTTTCAGCATGGAAGCCATTGGTTATGCGAATACGGAGCTTTCCATTCCGCGCGTCGAAACGGTATTCCGGCTTCTGCGCCGCTATCCCGTCGATCTGATTGAAATGGAAAGTCCATCCGCGACGAACTGGACGATACTCCTATGCGCACGGATCATCGGGATAAGGACAATCGGGCATTACCGCACGGATGCGATGGGTTACGTGCGCATGCTCGTTCCGGCAAAATGGATTCATTTCGCGGTTCTTATCCTGACACGGGTGTTTTACCGCATGGCCCGCCCCGTCATCAGTCCCTGTGAGGCATACAAGAAAATTCTCATCGATGAAATCAAAGTTCCGGAAGACAAGGTCGTCATTCTTCCCCGAGGCATAGAACTCGCCCTTTACAGCCCGTCGAAGCGCGGCAATGGCGTCTGGGAAAGCATCGCTGGCGAAAATGCCCCCCGGCGGACGCGCTTCCTGTTCGTCGGACGCATCTCCAAGGAGAAAGACATTCCATACCTTGAAGATCTATGGCACGAATTTCACAAAGGCAGAAACGATGCGGAATTGATGTTCGTGGGCGACGGCTGGTATCTACAGAAGCTAAAGGAACACTTCAAGGATTCCCCGGAAGTGCATTACGCAGGGATCCGCGGCGGCAAAGAACTCGCCGGGCTTTATGCGGACGCGGACTTTTTTGTATTCCCTAGTGCGACGGACACATTCGGGAACGTAGTCGTCGAAGCGCTTGCGAGCGGAACTCCCGCGATCGTCACGGACAAGGGCGGACCGCAGGATATCATCCGTGGCAAAGACTGCGGATTCGTTCTGCCTTTCCACGATAAAAAAGCGTGGCTCGAACAATTTGTAGAGTGCACAGAACTTCAGCACAGCGGAAAGTCGGATTACGAACAAATGCGGAAAGATGCATACAAGCGCAGTCAGGATTTCACGCTTGAAATTTCCGCATCCGCGCAATGGAATTTTTTCAATAGTTTAGGAATCGGAGACAAGAAGTGAAGCAGAAGTTTACACCGGCGGAACTGGACTCGCGCGAACCTATTTTCGGAAGAACGGTCACAAGCACGTTCCCGCATTATTTCGCTTTTCCGCATCAGAAACCGGGAAACATCCGCACATGCATGATTCCACCCATCGTATTGTGGCAAATCATCCGCAACCTGCCGGAGCTTCTCCGGCTGCGCCACGCGATGAAAAAGCGCCATGCGGCTATGGATCCGCAAAACATCCGCATCGCGTTCTATTCCGATAACCTCGACGAAGTGAACGGCATCGCGAATAATCTCCGGAACGTCGTCGGCTATATGCGCGCGCAAGGCTACAAGGCGGTACTCGCCGGGAGCGCTTTCCACACAAGGCCCTGCGGCATCATCGAGAACGGATACACGATGCTCCTGCCCCGGATTTTCAGTATGCAGCAGCTCGGCTATGCAAACAGCGAGCTCGCCATTCCGCACGTGCGCCCGCTCCTGCGATTCATGAAGCGCTACCCGATAGACCTCGTAGAACTCGAAACGCCGAGCCCCGGGGCGTGGGCTATCGGCATCTGCGCAAAAATCGCGGGAATCAAGGTGATCAGCCATTACCGCACGGACGTTCCGACGTACACCAAAATGCTAGTGAAAGCGAAATGGATGCACGTCTACGTCCTGCAATTGATGCGCATCTTTTACCAGTTCACGCGGCCCGTGGTGAGCCCGTGTGAAGACTACAAGAAAATTCTCATCCGCGACATTCACATTCCGGAAAAAGACGTGCAGATTCTCCCGCGCGGAATTCCTCTCGAGAAGTTCAGCCCGGAACACCGCGGCAAAGGCGTCTGGGAAAAATTCGGCGGAACCGGCAAAGTGCGCTTTGTATTCGTCGGACGCATCTCGAAGGAAAAAGACATTCCGTTCCTGGAAAATCTGTGGTTCGAACTCCGCAAAAAGAATCACGACGCGGAGCTGATGTTCGTGGGCGACGGCTGGTATCTTGAAGAACTCCGCGGGCATTTCAAGGACTGTCCCGAAGTGCATTTCACAGGGAATCAGGCCGGAGACACCCTCGCCAGTCTTTACGCGGATGCGGACTTCTTCATCTTCCCAAGCGCAACGGACACCTTCGGGAACGTCGTCGTCGAAGCGCTCGCAAGCGGAACCCCTGCGATCGTCACGGACAGGGGCGGTCCGCAGGACATCGTACGCGACAAGGGCTGCGGATTCATCCTGCCGTACGGCGAAACAGATCGCTGGCTCGCGTGCATCGAAGACTGCATCCGGATGAAAGCAGAACGCGCCGCGGAATATGAAAGCCTCCGCACGCACGCATTCAGCCGCAGCAAGGACTACACGCTCGAACGCGCCGCGAAGGGACAATGGAAATTCTTCACAAGCCTCTGCAGCCGCGTCTACAAAAAATGAGCCAAGCGGAAGCGGCGCTCAAGCGCTGGTTCCTGAAGCACAGGGCAGCGCTCCCGTGGCGCGCCGGAGATCCTTACGCTTTCCGTGACCCTTACGCGGTCTGGATAAGCGAAGTGATGCTGCAGCAGACGCAGGTCGAAGCCGTCAAGGAACAATTCATCCGATGGATGCGGGACTACCCCGGCATCCGCGCACTCGCAAGCGCCGGCGAAGAAGCCGTTCTTTTGCACTGGCAAGGGCTCGGTTATTACAGCCGTGCGAAGAACATTCATAGAACGGCACAGATATTATTACAACGTTATAACGCAGCATTCCCGGAAACGCGCGGAGAAATAGAAGCGCTCCCCGGAATCGGGAAATACACCGCGGGAGCGATCCTGAGCTTTGCAAGGCACAAGGCCGAAGCGATTCTCGACGGGAACCTAATCCGCATTTTTTCAAGACTGCACGCATGGAATTTTCTGCCTGATTCCAAAAGAAACGCCGATGCGTACTGGAACGAAGCGCGCGCCTGGTGCGCAGGGACGGAATCGTTCATCACAAATGAAGCTCTGATGGAGCTCGGGCGCACCGTATGCAAGGCAAAAAATCCCGGCTGCGATAGCTGCCCGCTCTCCGCTATTTGCAAGGCTTATGCAGAAAAAAGCACCGGGGCGTACCCGCCGAAAAAGAAAAGCGTACAGAAAAACTGGACGGGCGTGGTCGCCGTCATCGAAAGCGCCGACGGAAAAATTCTCGCGGTGAACGGAGCGCCTCCGTTCCTCAAAAATCAGCGGACGCTCCCCCTCTTTGAATTTTCCAAAGCGCACGCGAAAGGACTCCCCGGAGCCATAGAAACTTTTATTCCGGCGGAAGATGTTTCGCATTACGAATGGGTCGGCAGCTTCCGTCATTCCATCACAATTCATCGCATGGAATGCGCCGTGCTTTATATCCGTTCCAGAAAGCGGGCGGATAATCTCCGGGAATGGATTCCGGCGAAATCCGCCGCAACAATGTTCGCGAACAGCCTGAGCATCAAGGCTTTGAAAATCACAGGATTCGCCCATTGAAAAAGCGGCCCCGGATGACCGCTTCTGAAAAAGACTTTGTTCGAAAAAGTTAGAACGTCTTGCTGATGTTGCAGTAGAAGCGCGTGCGGTCATAACCACCGTTCGGAACAAGGACCGCATCCCTTGAAAGCGTATGCAGAATGGTGCCCGTCAAGGAAAGACCGTACTCCGGAAAGAGCTGTGAGAAGCTCGCGTTCCAGTACCAGTCGCCCTTGATGACCATCGGATCCTCCGTGCGGAGATTCCATTTGGCATCGCTCCGGTACGCCAATGACTGATCGACTGTGAAATGACGGAGAAGGAACCAATGCGCCTTGAATTCCACCCATTCTTCGGAAGGGTTCACTTCAAAGCGCTTCTCATCCCCGCGGATACGTTCCGCGCCGGCGCGCGCTCCGAGGGAGAATTCATCGCTATAGCGGATTTCCACGTTCGCCTCGCCGGTGAGCCCGCGGATCCAGGAATCGATGCGGCCCATGTTCCCCGTGCGGTACGTGAGCGGGCCATCGGTCACGAATCCCGTAGTATCAAAAGTTTCCGCGCCCTTTTCGAACCAGCCTGCGACATTGAAGCCCATGCTGAACCAGTCCGCATTCCGGCGAAGATCGAAAAACAACCGGTGCAGCTGCATATAGCCGTCCGCAGTGAGATCGAGAGTGTCGCCGTCAAAATATTCATAGGTGTCGCCAAGCGGATTCAGCGTCGTTCCCAGATGATTCTTAAAACCCACCGAGGGCTTCACGCCATAAGGAGCGTTGAACGATAACCGCACGCTATCCTTCACAAGCCAGTCACGGTTATTCACGCCGCCGAAGCCCGAAATTTCAAGGCGGTCCGTGGGCTTCAGTTCGAATTCAGCGAAAGGCCAGACGACATAATCATCTTCCAATCCGAAATAAACAGTGCCATGACTCTGCGCGCTGCGGAACGCGACCCCGCCGCCTATCTTAAGAGGATCCGCGGAATCCGGGCCTACGGGCGCCGCGCGGACTGTTCCGCTGATCTCATCGCGGGTACCGGATTCACCGGCTGCATCATTTTCAAAATCTATATTCTGATAGGAGAACGTCGCCTGAACGGTTTTATAATCAATGCGTCCTTCGACGCGCGGATTCGTATGGTATGGAATCCAGCGGCCGCTCTCGCCCATCACCCACAAATACTCATGGCCAGTCAGCACCGAAGTCTCCAAACCGTGGCCGGAATAACCGAGGCCGGCGTAAACGCTGCTCTCGAACGGGAGATTCGAGCCGAACAGGGAATAATCCGTGCCATCAACCCATTTTTCCCGGGCGCTCATTGTCCTTTGACTATAATGATCCACCTGTATGCCCCGCGCAGTGACCCAGAAACCTTTATACGATTTTGAGCGGAAACCGCCTTCCATCATCGGCGTACGGTTGCCGCTCCATTTCTCCCTGTCGTCTGAGCTCAAATCATAAAGCAGCAAGTCACCGATTTCATTACCCGTCGACGCCCAGACCGCCGGGGCGGCGATGTCCCACGAAGGCGTCAAAGAATAACGGTTCAGAAGCAAATGCATCCGCAATTTTTCCGGGGACCATTCTTCGCTTCCAGAATGGATACCTCCCTGCATCGAAGACCGGTCATAAGAATATGTGGGGCCGGCCATGAGGAACGTGCCGTCACCCCGGGTATCCGCTTCCATTCCTTCGGTTTCAGGAGCTATATCCGCAAAAGCGCAGCTGACAGCGGCGAGAACGATCATCTTCATTAATTTATACATCATCGTCTCCTACCAGAGTTTCCGTTCAACGTAAATGCCGACCCACACGATATTCGAAATATCCGGTTCAGTCCAAATTTGTTCAAAATAGCCATGGACGCCCGCGCGGTATTTTTGCGTAAGAATCACAGGCAAGTCCAGACGGGCATACCAGCCAAATTCCGTTTCATTGTCATTGAGCGTAGAGTTCTTGATTTCTTCGTCAGAGCCATCCGCGCGCATCAAATCGCAGCTGAAGCCCGCGCCGATGGAAATGGGCTTCACACGGGAAAGCGGGAAATCCAGGCCGACGCGGCCATTGAACTGATGCACGCCGGGGAACGCCACGGAATCCCCTTTCGTGTGGTAGTACGCATAACCGAACTGCACCACGCCCGATATGTTTTCAAAATAGGCGTACCGGAATTCCAGAAGGCTGAAATAATTTCGGCGCGTAACGACGTTCTGTTCATCATCGAGGGGGTACAGCGCACCGCCTTCGAGCGAAACATACGCATGTTTCAGGAGACCGGACGAATCCGCCGGAGCGTCCGCGGCAAAAGCCGAAAACGCCAACGCGAAGATTAACAGAAATGTTTTTTTCATTTTGCTTTTTCCAGTGCCTGTGCGAAAAAGTGATCGAGACCAAGATCGTTCGCGCCGATGCGCACGGGTTCCCCCACCGCCTTGAACGCTACGTTTTCCTTGAAGAAGCGGTCGATGACGCGGGTAGTCTCCACGCGTTCCGGGCTGCATGTCGCATACACCAGGCGACCGCCGGCCTTGAGCGCCTTGGACGCTGCGGTGAGGATCGCAAACTGCATTTCAGGGAGCGTCTTAAAATCTTCCGCCTTGATGCGGTAAAGCGCTTCCGGGCGGCGGGAAAGCACCCCCATGTTTGTGCAGGGAACATCGAGGAGGACCCTATCGAATTTATCTGCAAAGCCGGAGTTCAGCGCATCCACTGCGGCGCACTTCACGTTCTTAAGTCCGAGGCGCTTTTCAATGTCGTCCATATCGCGGAGGCGTGCGGCGGAGATATCCGTCGCGAGGATCGTCGCCCAGGGACACATTTCCGCGAGGAGCGCGGCCTTTCCGCCGGGAGCGGCGCAGGCGTCCCACACCGAGTTTCCGGATTCGCACTGAAGAAGATTCACAACGTCGTACGCGGCGGGGTTCTGCACGGAGAACAGTCCCTTCGCAAAAGCGTCCGACTTAAGAAGCTTGCCCAGGTGAACATCCTTGCCCGCGACTTCGAGGTAGCGCCCCGCATAATCGCGCCCGGTGAGTCCGAGTTCCGCGCGGAGTTTTTCCAAAGTCGTCTTCGCCGTATTCACGCGGATCCACTGCACGGGCGTCGCGAGAGTTTCCTTCGCGCGGTTTTCCGCTTCCGCGGCGCCGCCTTCATCGAGCCAGCGGCGCACGATCCAGTCCGGCACGGAGTACTGAATGCTTATGCGCTGCACGTTCTGCGGCGGGAGCGCCGGAAGTCCGTTCCGCGCAGCGTTCCGCAAGAACCCGTTCACAAGGCGCACCGCGCCTTCGCCGAGCGCCATGCGTGCAAGTTCCGCGCTGGTGTCAATCGCCGCGTGCTCCGGAACGCTGTCCATGAAGAACAACTGAAAGAGGCCCATCTCCAGAATGGTCTCCGCCTTTTCGCCCGGGTTCTTCGCAACGCCTTTGCGGATAGCGTGGAGCAGCAGCAGATGTCTGCGGCACACGCCAAGCGCGAGTTCCATCGCAAACGGAGAAAGGGAATGTTCCCGGAGGAACGTGCCGTTCGCCTTCCAGTCCACAAGCGCGCGGTAAACGGAAAAACGCTCTTTTAAGCTATCGTCTTGAAGCAAAGTGCATCCTTGGCGTGAAGGCCCGGGAGGAATTCGCGCACGGACATCGAGCGCTTGCCTTCGAGCTGGATTTCAATAATTTCAAGGACACCGTCCGCGGTGCCCACATACAAATGACCACTTTCGATACGGACCTCGCCCGGAGCGAGGCGGAACGGAACCTGCGCGACGACCGTCTTGCGGAGGTACGCCGTCTTTCCCATAAAGGACGCATAGCCTCCAGGCCACGGGCTGAACGCGCGGATCTGATCGTGAAGTTGTTTCGCCGTGTGCGAAAAATCCAGGCGGCCATTTTCCTTTTTGATTTTCGGAGCAGGACTTGCGAAAGCGTGCTCCTGCGCGGGGAGTTCCGAAAGATTTCCGATTGCGATGCGTCCGAGGGCACGGTCCAAAGCGTCACAGCCCGGAGCGACCATTTTATCCAGGAGCGTCGCCGTGGTGTCATCGTCCGCGATGGCGACCTTGCGCTGTTCGAGAAGCGGGCCGTGATCCATCTTATCGTCGAGGAGGAACACGGAGACGCCTGTTTCCGCGTTGCCGTCCGCAATCGCCCACTGCACGGGCGCCGCGCCGCGGTACTTGGGGAGAAGGCTTCCGTGGACATTCACCGCGCCGAGTTTCGACGCCGCGAGCACGGCCTTTGGGAGAATGGAAAAAGCGACGACCACGAAGAGATCCGCGTGGAGCGCGGAAAGCGTTTCCGCGAAGCCCGGATCCTTTACGGATTCCGGCTGCAGCACGGGATATCCGAGTTCCTGCGCGCAGGTTTTCACAGGCGGAGGTGTAAGCACGCGCCCGCGGCCCGCCGGGCGGTCCGGCTGAGTGACTACGCTCAGAATGCGATGCGGGCCTTTGTGCAAATGGAGCAGAAATCGGGCCGCAAATTCCGGCGTACCCATAAAGACTATATTCATACGGGGAAAGATAAGAAAAGTGAGGGCCGCCGTTTTGTATATTGCAGCCATTCCATTCGTTTTTAAAACCAGATGAAACCGGGCCGAAACATAGTGAAAAAACTGCCGTTCTTCCTCGCGCTCTGCACGCTATTTACCGCAGCGTCCGCAATTCCTTTTTACGGTAACCAGAGCTATATCCGCTGG
>Ga0172377_10001031_pt1 | contig 27701 bp, 23 predicted proteins | sample Pumphouse3metaG_FD_119749 | JGI IMG/M metagenome (GOLD analysis project Ga0172377, IMG submission 119749) | Leachate microbial communities from a municipal landfill in Southern Ontario, Canada - Pumphouse #3 metaG | ecosystem: Engineered > Solid waste > Landfill > Unclassified | place: Canada... | reverse complement strand
CACCACAACAAAAAAAGCACTTCCGTGCTTTTTTGTGGTGCGCCATAAGGGATTTGAACCCCTAACCTTTGGTTCCGTAGACCAACGCTCTATCCAATTGCGCTAATGGCGCATATACTTTTATACTTTTGGCAAATCTTTTATCAAAAGTGTATATTTAGTATATAATATAGAGGCGTTAAAGTCAATATAATTTCAAAATTATTTACTTAATTTGTAAAATTTTTCCTGTATAAACACTATAAACTTGCATTAAAATGGTCAATTACAGATTATTAAATCGTGTATCTTGTCAAATAATACATCTAAAATTTTCTATTCGGGTATTGAAATTTTGAAACAATTATGATATACTTTTTCAAATTTAAAGAAAAGAGGTATTATATGGCAAACACTATAAGACAATTACCACTAACGCTCACTTTACCAGAGGGTTACGAAGCAACTAATGAACAATTTGAAGAAGGACGACTAGTAGTTTTAAAAAATACAGATACACAAAGATTTTATTTAGGCAGAATAGACAGTAATGTTGCTACTAGAAGTTTCAAAATATTTGTTTTCAAATATACCGCATCTGTTGAACCAATTAAAATTGATGATGGCGTATTAGTAATAAAAGGCGAAGCACAAACTCAATTTGCACAAGACGCTAATGGAAATGCTTATATCAGCAACATAATTTTTTCTAAAAGCGAAAAACAAAAATTTTATGATGCAGAATGTAATGAGTTATTACCAAAACAAGTGTCTTTTTACAGAGAAGTAAAAAATAAATACAAAACTTCAAAAGACTACAAAGAAGCATCAAATATATTTGAAACTCTATCTTTGACAAAAGAAGAAAAGAAAATTGTTTCCAAATGCAGTAATATACTAATGAATGATTTGTACTTTGAAAGTAATGCAATTTTTGCAGATATCATTAATTATCATCAAAGCGATATGGAAAAATTAGAAAGTGACTATCAAGAAAAAGCACAGCAATTAAATTAAGTTACTAATAAAAAAAGCACTATTAATAATAGTGTTTTTTTATTTAAAGTTTTCTTATAAATATTATTTTAAAATACTAAAATGATTATATCCTAGATTATAAACTCATTGCTTGCTTTTTGTCTTTAAAAATCAATTTTGGTGGTGATTTATTTGCAATACAATCGCTATTGATTACTATTTTTTGCAAATTGTTTTCACTTGGTGCAGAATACATTACATCTAACATTGATTCTTCCAAAATTGTTCTTAGCCCCCTTGCACCCATATCTAGTTGCATTGCTTTTTTGGCAATTTCTTTTATTGCAGATTTATCCAGTTCCAGTTCTACGCCGTCCAGTTTAAAAATAGTTTTAAACTGCTCTAAAATGCTATTTTTTGGTGCAGATAAAATATTAATTAAAGCACTTTCATCCAAATCATCTAGTCCAACAACAATAGGCAGTCTACCTACAAATTCTGGAATTAACCCAAATTCAATCAAGTCATTTGGTCGTGTTTGCTTTACAAATTTGTAATTTTCCTGTTTGTCATTATCCCCTGATTTTTTAACAAATCCCACAGGTTGTTTATTTTGTCTTGCTATGACAATATCTCTCAACCTCACAAAAGCACCACCACAAATAAACAAAATATTGTTCGTATTCATCTGTATTGTTTCTTGATGAGGGTGTTTGCGTGTACCTGTTGGCACAACATTTGCGACAGTACCCTCCAAAATTTTCAACAATGCTTGTTGCACACCTTCACCAGACACATCACGGGTAAGATTGCGACTCTCTGGCTTGCGTGCTATTTTATCTATTTCATCGATGTAAACGATTCCCATTTCTGCTTTTTTGAGGTCAAAATCTGCATTCATTAGTAACTTTGCCAAAACGCTTTCTACATCATCACCGACATAGCCCGCTTCGGTCAAGGTGGTAGCATCTACACAAGCAAAAGGAACTTTCAAAATATGTGCCAAAGTTTTTGCAATCAAAGTTTTGCCGACACCAGTAGAACCTATTAGCAAAATATTACTTTTTTCCAACTCTACTTTATCTTTATTTAGGCTATCAAAATTATAATTCAAACGCTTGTAGTGATTATAGACTGCTACCGCCATAGTACGCTTTGCATTTTCCTGCCCAATAATATATTCGTCCAACTGCTTTTTGATTTCCATAGGCGAAGGAATAGACAATTTTACCTGTCCTCTTTTGAACTCGGTTTCTTTTACTATTTCCCTGCAAATTTCTATGCAACTATCACAAATATAAGTCATTCCGTCTGGACTCGCCACCAACCTACGCACTTCATTATGTGCTTTACCACAAAAAGAACAAACCGCACTTTCCATAAAAAAACCTCCTAGATATATTTTCATCTTTTGAGGTTAATTTATTCAACCAATTTGTATAATTAACTGCCATTTTTAATATTAACTTATTTCAAGAAAATTAAAATAAAAGCATTTTATAGTTTATTGTAACTAATTAAAATTTTATGCCTTTTGTTTTGCTTATTTTTTATTTGAACGGTTTTTTGTGGTATTTTTCTTTTGTGGTTTTTTCAAATCAGTTTTATTTAATTGTTTATCAACAAGACCATAAGCAATGGCTTCGTCAGCAGACATATAATTATCTCTTTCTATATCTTTTTGAACTACACTATCTGGTTTCCCACAAAATTCAGCAATAAGTGTTGCATAATTATTTCTGTCTTTTAACCCTTCTTTGTAATAAATTTCTATTTCAGTTATTTGCCCCTGCACGCCTCCCCACGGTTGATGTATCATCACCTTGCTGTGAGGTAATATATAGCGTTTCCCGGGCTCTCCGCCTGCCAAAATCAAGGCAGCAGCACTAGCACACAAACCTATACAAATAGTACTAATAGGAGAAGATACAAAACGCATAGTATCTAAAATAGCCAACCCCGCTTGCGACACTCCCCCAGGTGAATTTATATACAAATGTATATCCTGAGTGTTACTCTTACTATCCAAGTAAAGTAACTGTGCTATAACGGTGTTGGCTACTACATCGTTAATTTCTCCTGTTATAAAAACAATCCTATCTTCCAGCAATCTGGAATATATATCATAAGTGCGTTCTCCTGAATTTGTCTTGTCTATAACAGATGGAATTAACATTAAATTTGCCTCCAAAGAAGTTTTATTTTGCAGTCTTTTTTACTGTTGACTTTGCAGTCTTTGCAGTTGACTTTTCGGCTTCTTTGGTAGTTTTTGTTGTTGCTTTTTTTGCTGGGGCTTTTTTGGTTGCCTCACTTGTTTTTGCTGTATCTTTTTGAGTATTAGATTTGACTTTTTTGCTTTCTTTTACTTTTGGTGTAACCTTGTTATTTTCTTTCAACAAGCCCATAACCTTGCCCATAAGTATATCACTATAAATGTAATCTAATCGGCGTTGCTCTAAGGTTTTTTTGTAATCTTCTAGCGTTTTGTTTGAGATTTTAGCGAATTCTTCCAACTTCTCATTTATTTCTTTTTCATTTACTGATAATTTTTCAGCCTTTACCAAAGCCTCTAATACTTGCTTTGTCTTTGCAATCTTTTCAGCATCTTTACGGTGCATTTCTTTTAATTCTTGCATTGACTTACCTATATAATTAGCATAATCCTCTATTTGCATACCTTGATATTGTAATCTGTAACCCAAATCTTTCATTACAGCATCAAGTTGCTCTTCCACAACTACGCTAGGCAATTCAATCTCACTACCATCTACAATGGCGTCCAAAATAGCATCTTCCATAATTTGCTCATTACGGTGTAATAATTCGTGCTTTATTTGGTCCTCTACATCTTTCTTATATGCTTCAATGTTTTCAAAATCTCCCATAGTCTTTGCAAATTCATCATTTAGTTCTGGTACTTCGGGAACTTTTACTGCTTTGATATCACATTCAAATACTGCATCTTTGCCTGCCAAAGTTGGTGCGTTATAATTTTCAGGAAATTTCACTTTTACTGTAACATGTTCGCCTGCTTTGTGTCCTGCCAACTGCTCCTCAAAAGTGTCAATAAATGATTTTGAGCCAAGTTTCAATTCATAGTCCTCTGCCTTACCACCATCAAAAGCAACTCCGTCCAGTGTACCCAAAAAGTCCAGCACAACAATGTCGCCCATTTCTGCCTTTCTATCTTTTACTTCGTTAGCGATTGTATAATGCTCTCTTGCTTCATCTAATTCGTGATTTAGCATATCTTCTGTAAATTCCGCTAACTCAGCCTCAATATTCAAGCCTTTGTACTTACCAAGTTTGACTTCGGGTATAACTGTCAAAATAATCATACCATCTAATTTTCCTTCCACAAACTTTTCTAATTTTATCTGTGGCTCGCTAACTGGATTGATGTTGACATCTGCTTTTAAAGCACTTGCATATGCCTCTTCCGCCAAATTTGTAAAGGCGTCTTCAAAAAACACACCCTCTCCATAAGTCTTTTCAATCAACTTGCGAGGTGCTTGACCACGGCGAAAGCCTTGAATATTATAATTTGCCTTTGTCTTTTCATAAACGGCTTCAACAGCCTTTTCCCATTCATCTTTGTTAGCAGAAAATTTAATTTCTACTGTTGTTTTATTAGGTTTGTTAATAGTATACATAAATTCCTCCGAAAAATAATTGTAAAATAGTTTAACATAAATTCAAAAAAAAGTGAATAGATATTGGTCGAATTTATAAAAAAAGAATGGAAAATATACCATTCTTTTGCTTTTAATAGTATTATATGCAAAAACTAACTAAAAACTATACGAAAACTAATTAATATTAATAAAATACTTAAAATAAATATTACAACAGGTGAAAACATTTTTAACCACTGTTGAAATTTATCTGCACGCAAATGCCTTTCTGTTTTTGTTGAATATGAAAATGTATCTATTGCACTCAAATCATTTTTTTCTTCCGCAAATAAATAAGCATCTTGATAACGCATTTCTGCTATTCTTTTTTTGTAATTTATATATTTTTTGATAGCCAAAATACTGAATGTACCCGAAGCAACGGCTAATGCTAAACTTGCAAATATTGACATTATTGAAGTAGCCCAAATAAAACAGGAGCATAAAACAAATACTCCAAAACTAATTAAAATTATTAAAACACTTGGGCGTTTAAAATCCATATATTTTTCCTTTGCAATAAAAATTTGCTAGAAAATATTTGTTACAACAAGCAATACAATAATAACCAAAGTGGCTACTACCTGTGCTACCATATACCAAACACTTCGTTTGCTTTTTGCATAATTAAAACCTGCTATCAACACCATTATATAAGCAATAGCATTTGCAATTAATACTATGTCAGCAATTATCCCGCCAAATTCAAAACCCGGTATAATAATACCTGCTGAATCTCCGCTTGCAAGACTCACAAACAGAGCAACCAACAAAGCAACTGAAATCAACATTGAAGCCACAAACCCCAACATATTCATAAATCTTCTAAAATCGTAATTTGCCATAAATTTATCTCCTATAAAATTATATAAATGAATTAATTTTTAGTCAAGTTATATATTCAAACTTTTTTAGTCTAGTTTTTTTATAACATCTTCAAAATAGTCTGGTAACGGTGCTACAAAATGCAGTCTTTCTTTGGTTCTTGGTTGCGTAAATTCAATATATCTTGAATGTAATAATTGACCTCTAAGATTAAAATTATTCTTGTTTGGATTATACAAGACATCGCCTACGATAGGGTGTCCTATATGCCTTGCGTGAACACGAATTTGATGTGTTCTACCCGTACCCAGTCGAAATCTAACCAAAGTGAAATGCTGGTATCTTTTTTCTACCCAAAAATGAGTAATTGCAAGCCTACCTCTATTTGCTGGTAATACTGACATTTTTTTTCTGTCTTTGGTATCTCTACCTATATGTGTAGTAATTTCACCTTCATCTTTTGTTACTACTCCTACAAGCAGTGCAACATACTCACGAATACAGGTTTTTGTGGAAATTTGTTTTGCCAAATCATTATGACTAAAATCATTTTTTGCTACGAGCATAAGACCTGATGTATCTTTGTCTAATCTATGCACAATTCCTGGACGCATTTCTCCATTTATCCCTGACAAGTCTTTTACCTGATACAAAAGAGCATTTACTAGTGTCCCACTATGACAAGTATTTGCTGGGTGAACTGTCATTCCCTGTGCTTTGTTTATTACCAATAAATCATTATCTTGATAGACTATATTCAAAGGCAAATCTTCCGCCTCAATAGTTGTTGGCACAGGATTTGGGAAATTAATTTGGATTACATCATCTAAATGCAACATATATCCCGCTTTTTCCGCTACGCCATTTACTAATATCTCACCTTTTGTGATTAAATTTTTTATATTACTTCTGGTATGCAAAGGATATAATTCACTTATAAATGTATCCAGTCTTTTTTTCTTGTGCTCTTCTGTAATTTTTATGTTTTCCACCGCTTTTTCCTGCCTTTCTTCGTTTATTTCTTATTTTGTTCTATAACAATTTTTTTGCTTGGCTTTCCACAGAAAAATATTAACCATACAATTATACAGGCAGTACCGACACAAAGTGCTATATCTGCTATATTAAAAATAGGGAATGTCATAAAGTCTAAGGATACAAAATCTCTAACATAACCAAAGGCAATTCTATCTATCAAATTTCCAAAGATACCGCCAATTAATAGGGTAAATCCTATATAATACCAAGCATTGAAATGATAATCTTTTGTATTTAAGAAATCAAATAATAGCATTGCCACAATGGCAACCGTTGCAAGTATTACAAACAACCAAGTCGCTCCCAGTAACATACTAAAACCCGCACCAGTATTTTGTACGGAATTTATACTAAATAATCCATCTATAAATGATTGATGTAAACCATATGTTATTATTTTTGTAAACTGGTCAAAAATTAACACGCCCAAAGTAACCAAATACCAAAATTTTACTTTCACTTTTTTCTCCTTTCAGTAGGTTTGACTAAACGCACGCCTTGCGGAGCATACAAATAAAGTCCCTCACTTACTTTTTCCATACTGCCTTTTAGAGCAAAAACCGCCCCCGACAAAAAATCAATACTTCGTTCTGCACTACTAGTAGCCAGTTCATTAAAATCTACTACCGCAGTTCTACCGCCTGCTATAAAATCCACCAAATCCACTACATCTTGAAAAAAACGCGGGCAAATTATTGCCACACTATCTGTATTTTGCACTTCTTTCGGGTTGTTCACCTTTTTGGTAGTATCTTCATTGTCATAAACTTGCATTTTAGTTTTTTCTTTCGCTTTGGTTTCATCAATCTCTTGAATACCGAGATTTTTCATTACAAAATTAAAAAATCCCATAATTTACCTCGCTACAAATCAGTCTATCAAATATAGCACTGCTTGACAACAATTATTCAAGAAATTTTTTGTTTTATATTGTCTAAATATTCTACATAACCTACAATATTTAAAAGAAAAATAGCAAAGTAATTCGCTATTTGACTTATGACTGATATATTCCACCACTATTAAAGTTTCTAAATAAATCACAACTATTTGAACTATCTGCGGTAATAATTGAGTTACTACCCAAAATAGAATTTGCAGTTTTTCCACTCACACTGCCATAAAATCCACAACAATAAAGCATTGATTTTACAGTAGTAGATACAGAAGCACCTACTATACCACCGACTACCCCTGAACCATTTGTATCTTTTACTGCTATATAACTTACACATCTACTCAATAAAGCATTTTTAATAGTAGAAGCAAAACTGCCCGCATATGTACCACTAGTATTAATAGAACCGCTACTAATAATCAAATTTTTTATTACAGCACCATTTAGCGAACTAAACAATCCAGCATTATTACTTGAATTGATAGAAATGCCATAAATCTTTTTACCGTTTCCGTCCAAGATACCCTGAAATTCTCCCATTGCTGTAAAAGCACTTAGGTAAACATCATTCATCATTCTATATATCTTACCACTTGTGTTCAAACTACTGATATCACTTCGAATTGTATCCAAACTGGTAATATTAACCACATTAGAATTTTCAATAAATACTGGTGTGAAATTTGCTTTTGCGGTTAATACTACTTTTATGCTTGCATCCCCTGAAACTTTGACATTACTAGCATTTACCCAGTAACCAAACTGATATCCCACATCGGCAATAGCAGTTATTATGCTAGTAGATTCTGTGGAATTATCTATTGCAGTAATACTTCCACCTATTATCTCACCCTCTAAATTGGGATTGTTTTCTATTACTCCCAAATCGTTTTCATCTCCGGCATAATCAAGCGTAAGTGTTCCCATTGTATTATCATTATTGTTATGTGGCAATATAATAACTGCACCTATTACCATCACTAATGCCAAAGAAACAATGCTAGCCAACCAAATTTTTATACTCGTATTGCTCACAATATGTTCCCCTTTTTATTATTTTTGATAAAATTACAATATTTATTCTTTTCGCCTCGTATATTACTATACATAATTTTAATGAATTTGTCGTAACAAGTCAAATGTTTTGTAGGCTTTTCCAGTTTTTAATTGACAAAACTATTCATTTAAGATAGCATTTTAATAAAGAGGTGTAATTTAGTGTTTAAAATCAAAAAAATTACAAGTTTAATTTGTATGAGTATCTTGTGTTTAATTTTTTGCACAGGTTGTTCTTCCATTGTTACTGGAAATACTGTGAATGCTGACGGTTCTAGGGTTGATTACTTTTCCTTTTCACTAGACCAAACCGCTCTTGAAACAAAGAATATTGACCCTATTGCCTCAATGACTGCAATAGATAACATTATCAATCAATGGTGGCAAGATATCAGCATATCAAAAGACTTGTCCGCAATAACATTTTCAAATACCGCAGGCAGTACCGCTTTGAGTAGAAATATTACTATTAATTTTCAATCCTTTGAGGCGTGGGCAAATTTTATGAATTACTCCACTACTGCAAGTCCAAGTATAGTTATTGATGGATTTTTTTATGACAAAAGAATAGTTTATGACGGTTATTTAGACTTTGATACTTATTCCGCCGTATATAACCTTAATGGCTTGTATGACGATATAATTACCTATTTTAGCGACACATACTTTGAAGGTGATAATGCACAAATAGAACAAACATTAAGCGATATAACTATTCATTTTGTAAAAGCATATCCCGCAAGTGCATTAGTTCACTCAAACGCAGATTATGTTACCAAAAACTCAAACTATTCAATTCATTTATGGTCAACCAGTTTACAAAATTTGAATAGTAGTGATACTGCTAATCAAAAACAAATATTTATATATCAAGCAATCTACAACGCTCATAACATTGCAAACTGGTATTTAGTTAGCCTTTGTTCCGTAATTATTTTTGGTATTATTCTAACACTATTGCTAATAAATAACAAAAGAAAATTATTATCAAAAAACGCACCAGATGAAACAAATATTATAAGTAAATAAATATAAAATGAAGTCAATTTTTGACTTCTATTTTTATTTTATTAGTATATTGACATTTTTACATTTTGTGTTATAATTTTTATATAAAAACCGAGGTGATAGTTATGAATTATGACTTTATGTTTGAAAATCTTGAAGGAAAATTTTCTTCTAAGTTTAAAGGTTTAAATCAAGCACTTGGGGTAGAAGAAAATTTATTTAATGTCAACACTGTTCTTTCAGTATATACGCCTTCTATTTATTCAAATTTTGCTAGAAATCAATATAAATTCGCAGGCTCTCCAAATAATTCACCATTAGAGAGAAAAACAAACGAAGTTCATAGTGACAAAATGGGCAAATACATCTCAAAATGGGTAGTTTATGCTATGAATGGATATATAGACAACCGTATTCCTGAAAGAATTTTGGAATTAATTAGTACAAAGGAATATACCCGACTAAATAACTGCGGTGTATATTTAAACTATCCAAAAATTGACAATCAATTAAATTACTATATGAATTTTATGAGAAATCCCAAAAATAGTGATGGGCAAAAAGCCTATGAGGCAGAGAGATTAACAGGTCTTATGTTAATTGCTCTTGACAGAGATACAAATGTACATCTCAAAATGTTAGATTTTTATAGAGCCGTAAATACTGGATTTCAATTCAAGACAGAAATGGAAATGCAAATGTTTGATGATGACTTCATTGATACCCTAGTTTATACTCTAAAAGTAACACCAGGAGTACCACTTGATTTAGGCAATCACAAAGAATTAACCGCAAACTTTGAAAATTCAAATAAACAAGATGCAAATTACTTAAAAAATACACTGAAAGTAATAAAAAATGAAATAAAGAAATCAGAAAGTGTAACAGAAGAAAAAACAAATTCTTATTACGAAACGACTTTTAGGCAAGTTGCACTTTAAAAGGAGCGAATATGTCAATAAGCAGAAAACCATCTTACATAAAAACATTTGAAGTAGCCGAACAAGTTGAAATCTTTCATTATATTGATGAAAATATACCAGATTTCTGGTCAATGCATGCACCAACCATTAAAGGTGATATTGAAGCTTTGTCGCCAGCATTTAATTCTGCTACTTGGGCTCTTGCATATAATATGGACTTTGCCCCTGCTAGACTGCGTTTGGGTGAAGCAATCAAAAAAGGCAAAATAACAAAAGAAAGGGCCGACAAACTGGACGAAATATCAAAAATGGTGTGCAGTAATCAAAATGATACCGCTTTGTGCAGAAAAGGAATATACTTAAATATTGGTGATTTTTATGATTATATAATTCAAAACAAAAATAACGATGCAGATAAAGTAATAGATAGGTATCATTTCTCTGCTGAAATTTTTGAAATATATGTTTATGCTCTCTTTAATAAACAAGTTACTGGCGAAGAACTTTTTAAACAAGCACACAAGGCCGTTTGTACTATCAAAGCAGAACCTTTAACAGTACATTTCGTATCACCTAAAATACCAAAAATGCCTATGGAAAAGGGTGATTTTATCACAATTCCAACCGCATTTAGAATACATACTTATCAAAATGGTACTACAAGAAAAACCCCTATAAACCCAGATAATCCTGCTGATAATGGCTTTGGACAAGGTTTATTAAATGAATATCAAAAAGCAATGGACAAATCAATAGCAGAAAGTCCACAATATACTGATTACCTTACTTTTTCACATTAAGTAAATAAACTATGCATAATGCATAGTTTATTTTAAAAATATCATATTGACTAAAATCTCGAACTATGGTAAAATATAAATAATAAATTAAACAGAGGTAAAAATTATGAATGTACCAAAATACGCACTAATCAATGGGAAAGCCCCTTTTGATGATATGGTTCAATTAAAATTTGCTGACCCTAGAATTCCAAGTTATATAACCGTATCAAACAAAATTTTAAATACAGAATGGGATGATGTGAATCAGGTGTCTACACCAAATCAAAGGAATTTACCTCACGATACTGGGCATGATATAGCAAAACCTTTGATGTATGTTTTATTAGAGTATAAGAGAAGTCAACCCGAAGAAGACTATTTGGCACTTGCGTTACCATATATTTTATTAATGAAATGGAACATATATGATTTTGCACCTTCAAGATTAGGTATATATTACAATTTTGATGACTTTAATAGAGATATGCAACTAAGAGTGAAAAATGGTGAGCGAGAAGAAGTAATAAAAATCGAAAAAAGGTACTGTTCCCTTGGAGCAGCATGCAGTTTGTTTGTTTTGGCTTGTGCAGCATCTGAACCACAAGCAAAATTATATAAACCAGCAATAAAGAACATTATTAATAATATTTTATCACTACCGCTAGATGTTGTGATTAAACAACCCGTTATTATCAATGAACCTGAATCTGCTTATAGTTTTAACGAAGTAGAAAGGGAAATAGGCATAAAAGCCGAAAATGAAAGGAAATTAGTATTTTCTCCATACAGTGATTATACAATGTATGACAGTGATGGTTCGAGTTTGTTTGTAGATTATTTTAATGCTTTAAACAATGAAGTAAATAATGCCGTACAAATTAGTTCTCAAATCAAGAAATAAAAAGAGATGACTTTCGTCATCTTTTTTTATAATTTTAAATTTTTTAATAATTAATCATAAAGAAATATTAAAATTATTTTAAAGGCGTTAATGTTGGGGACTCCTCTGTAACACCCAAAATACCACCTAACTCCTCTAAAACAAAAGGATTTGCAGACTCTGGTGTTGGGGCTGGCTTTGGCTTTGGTGTTTGAGTAGATGATTTTTTATAGGCAATAAATTTTTCAGGTGAAATATTGTAATCATCTTGATTAATGTTTTCCTCTGCTTTTACTGAATCGCCCAATCCACCGTCTGCTGTTTTCCCATTTTTTGCACCCTTTGGTATTTTGTATTTATCAGGTTTGGGTACACTTGGACCTTTCGATTTGCCAGATTTTTTAAATGGCTTTTGCGTATTACCCGCTTTGACATTTTTATTTAATTTCATAGGGTTTATTTGAATACCAGTTTTTTCAATAACCTCATTTTCTGCAAGTGCTTTTGCCACTTCGGCAGAATGTTTTGCACTTTCATCAATTTGCTTTACTGTTACCAAGTATTTTTTGTTGGCATCACCCATTTGCCTAATATATTCTTTATTTTGCTTTAATTTTTCGCCACTAGGACTATCTAGAATAGCAGAAAGCAAGTCATTGAGTGCTTTGTATTTTCTTCGTGAGTTACCTACAAAATATTTTTCAATTTTTGCTCTCTCTTTATTAAACTCGGCAAGTACCAAAGCACCTACTGGCAAATCATTCAAAATCTGGATACGCCTATTAAAATAAGCCTCATCTAATCTTTCATATAAATCAATACTAACAAGAGCCATAGCGTCTAAGTAAGCAATTCTTTTAACGATATTATCGCTATCCAAATATTTACGCCCGCCGTCATTATCCCCGCCATCTTGGTCAACATTGAAAGCAATCTTTACATATTCTTCAAAGCCGTCTTGAAAGCGATACTCATATGTTGCAACAACAGTTGTTTTTGTATCTATGACATATCCATTTGTATAGATAACAGGTTCTAACAATTCCAAAAAGCAGTAAGCCGTACCATCTTCTTTTTTTACATAAGGGGTTACACAAAAATGCAAAACTTTTTCTTTCAATTTTGTATCACAATAAGTACCATTTTTATCTTTTCGTACTGTAAATTTAGGAAGATTTGCGAGTTCCTCAATGATTTTTTCATCTATTGTATATTCACCATCATCATTGAATTCACCCATCATTTTGTTAAAAATTACATCAGTCAGGTGCGTTGCCTGTAATTGAGTAATTTCCACTTTGTCATCAGTAAAGCCTTTATCACAATCTGGCTTTACATAATTTGAAACAACTGGTTGAGATACTTGCTCATCAAGTTCTTCTTTTTCTTGCTGTGTAGTTGAAACATTTTTCACAATTTTCTCAACCTGTTGTAATTTATCTATCGATTGAGCCATAAAGTATCCCTCCTTTATCTAATTTATTTTAACACAAATATTTGTAAAAGGCAAATAAAATTTATCTTGTTTAAATTATGAACTCTATTTTAAAAAATGCTCACATTTTAAGTGAGTATTAAAATTTTTATCTTGTTCGAGCGGTACTGTCTTTTTTTCTGTCTACTGCACTGCTGGTCTTGCTTTCTTTTTTTGCATTAAATTTTGCTGAAACGCTAAACATCGTTTCCATTTTTTCTTTTCCAGCCCTATTTCTAAGAGTCCTTGTCCCGCAAATTTGTGCTTTTGTTTTCTTTGGTAACGCCTTGACTTCCTCATTTGCTTTGTAACAACTTGCGTTGGTTATAGGAGCACAATCAACATAGTAATCTACTTTTTGTTGAGGAGTACCTTTTGAAATTATCAAATTCTCTACTGCTTTACCCAAATTTTGATTTGGTACAGCACCTAAGTTTCGCAACTTAACGGTATTTTCCAAGGCTTTGTTTGCGTCATTATTCAAAACGGCCTTGTGTATTTCCGCTTCAACAATAGGCATTTCCTGTTTTGCTTTTTTAGTGTCTTCCAAAATACCCTTAAAATCTATTGCATCTTCTTTTGCCATAACTATTAGCCCTCCTCGAACTTTTTTCAACTATAATTATATTGCAATTTTTCCTAAAATGTCAACTGTTATGCTGATATTGTCAAATAGATTTTTAATTTCAAAAAAATTTGTATTCAAATGAATTACAATTTATTTTTTGTATGTTATAATATTTATATTGTAAAAGTTTGTACATTTAGTTTTTAAACCGAGGTAAAGATATGTTTGATAACTTAAAGAAGAATTTGAAACGCAGAATGAATTATTCTCAAAAATATATATTTGAACTAGATGAAAATGGCGATTATGTTTATGATATAGGAGTAGAAGCAGGACAAATATATTCTTCCCTTACGACTGAAAAACATAAAATCTTAAACCCTGAAATTGTAGAAAATTTGGACAATGTGGCAAAATGTTTAGGTTTAAAAGACTCACTTTCAATCAGGATATATTCGCCCAAAGAACATACTGCTGATGCAGGAAATGTCAAAGATGCTTTAAACGATTATTATTCTAGACAAATTGCAAAAGTAAACTGGGAAATCAGCAGATATATGCACCAAGCATTTTTCACTTTACTAGCCGGTGTAATATTTTTCTCAGCCTATGTTTTATTAAAAACTTATTTTATGAGTAACTGGTGGGAAATAATTGATATAGTTTCTTGGGTGTTTATTTGGGAAACCGTTGATTTATGTTTTATTGCCCGCAACACCAAGAGGCTGGAACAAATCAGTTACCAAAAAATTATAAATGCAAAAGTATCTATTATACCAATAGAAAAGAAAATCAAAATAAAATCACAAGGAGAATAAATTGTTAAAAATAGAAAATCTTTCATATCGTGTTGAAGAAAATAATTCTATTAAGTCAATACTTGAAAATATAAATTTAACCATTCCTGATGGAACAAACCTTGTAATTACAGGTCCAAACGGAAGCGGTAAATCTACGCTTGCAAAAATCATTATGGGAATATTACAGCCAACAACTGGAAAAATCTACTATAATGACAAAGATATTACAAATATGAATATCACAGACAGAGCAAAATTAGGTATTGCATACGCCTTTCAACAACCCGTAAGGTTCAAAGGTATCACTACAAAAAGCCTTTTGGCAAAAGCCTTGAATGAAAATGCTAATATAAACAATACCTGCGACTCTTTATCAAGCGTAGGTCTATGTGCTAGGGATTACTTGGATAGAGAACTCAATCAAAGTCTATCTGGTGGAGAATTAAAAAGAATAGAAATTGCAACGGCCCTAGCCCGTAACTGCCCTTTGACTATTTATGATGAACCCGAGGCTGGAATAGATATTTGGAGTTTTGGCGGGCTTATAGATATATTCAAAAAATGCGGTGGCAAAGATAAGATAAATATTATTATTAGTCATCAGGAAAAAATCTTTGAGGTAGCAAATAAAATGCTTCTTCTGCGTGCAGGCAGAATTGCCGAATATGGCACACCAAAACAAGTCCTCCCACTTCTCAATCCAAATGCAGTATGCAAAAAACTATCAAAGGAGGACTTTTAAATGGATAAATTGGATAGCGAACTCCTAGCAAGTATTGCCGATATGCACAGCGTTCCACAAGGTGCATACAATATACGAAAAAATGGTAAACTCCTAGGTAGAAAAACCTCCGCAAATATTGAAATTGCAACAAAAACTGATAAACCCGGGATAGATATAAGAATAGCAGATAACACTCAAAATGAAAGTGTTCATATCCCCGTAATTATTACACAAACAAACTTAAACGATTTAGTTTACAATGATTTTTACATAGGTGAAAATTGTAATATAACTATCATAGCAGGTTGTGGAATTCATAATGACGGTGCAGACACAAGTCAGCACGATGGTATTCATTCCTTTTTTGTAGGTAAAAATTCCAAAGTAACATATATAGAAAAACATTTAGGAACAGGTAAAGGGACAGGCAACAAAATCCTCAACCCTGTAACAATTCTCAATTTGAATGAAAACGCACAAATGACAATGCAAACTATACAACTAGGTGGCGTAAGCAGTGCAGTACGAGAAACAAAAGCACATCTAAACAATGGCAGTAAATTGGAAATAAATGAAAAAATATTGACCGAATTTGAACAAACGGCAAAAACTTTGTTTGAAGTCGAATTGAATGGCGATGACAGTAGTGTACAAGTAATTTCCCGTAGCGTTGCAAAAGGCAATAGCCAGCAAATTTTTGCTTCCAAAATTCAAGGCAATGCAAAATGCTTTGGACATGTAGAATGTGATGCAATAATTATGGACAACGCAAAAGTGCAATCTGTACCAGAAATTACAGCAAATAATGTTGATGCGTCTTTAACTCACGAGGCAGCAATAGGAAAAATTGCAGGCGAACAAATTTTAAAATTGATGACATTAGGTTTAACAAGTCAGGAAGCCGAACAAATGATTATAAAAGGCTTTTTAGATTAAAAAAAAGTACGGATTTTCGTACTTTTTTTAATTGTTATTTGACAACCAAACTTCGTATGGTGTATAAATTTCTTCTTTCTTTGATATAGGTACTTTCTTTGAGTGTTTGGGATTTTCCAACAAGATTTTTATAAAAGCAATAGCAGAAGATAAAATAGTGGCACTTTCAAAGGCAATATTTACATATCCGCTGAAAAATGAATTGTAAATTATTTGGGTAGTAGATAATATAATAGCAGTTATTAAAATAATTTTTCTGTTGTTTTGCCAAGCACCATATGTGAATATACAAGTTCCAACCGCTGGCAAAATATCCAGCCAAGTAGTAAAGGTTAATCCAGCAGTCAATATAAACAAGAATTCAAAAACCAGCAACACCCACAGGTTTTTTGTATATCCCATTTTATCACAAATCAAAAAGGCTGACATACGAATAGTAGCAAGTAGCAATAATGCAAAGCCTGTCCACGCATTTAGACACATAAAACTAAGGGCATAAAAAATGTTACCAATTATTTGAAGCAAATAAAAGTTGGTTTTATCTTTGACTTGCAATGACAAAACTATAAAGACAACCATTATTATGCTAAATACTTGTGCCAAAATAAAAAAAGTCGTCAACGCCTTTCCCCCTATTCAATTAATATTATTTTAGCAAATTTAATTAAAATTGTGAACTATTTTTGCACAAGATTTGTTTTTATTTAAAACTTTTATATCAGCAACTAATCTTGACATTTATTTTTTACAATGTTAAAATTAATAACTATTATGGAGGGAAATATGATATTAAAAAATTTGCGTGGTATTATCATCAAGAACGGGCAACTCGTTGTAATGGAAAGGTGGAAAGATGACAATCACTTTTTTGTTTTTCCCGGCGGACATTTAGAAAAAAATGAAACACCAGAAGATTGTATAAAGCGTGAGATTTTAGAAGAATTTGGAATAATCATTGAACCTGTCAGGCTTTTATACACATATTGCTATAACGAAAATGAATATCAAGGTTTCTTTTTATGTAAATGGACAAAAGGAAAAATACACAAAACAGATGCCGATGAATATAATAGTCAGCACGATTTTAATGGCAAATATTCCCCTACCACTATTCCATTAGATAATATCGATGAATATACTCTATTTCCAGAATGCGTAGTTACTCAACTTAAAAAAGATTTACAGGAATTTGGTTTACCATTAGACAGAGAAACAATTTCCATAAAAATAAATGAGGCTTAAAAAAAGTCTCATTTTTTTATATTATTAATATGTTATCATTTTAATAAACTCAACATTCTCGATTTCTTTTCGTGTTTGATATTATAGTAAATAGAAATGCAAATAATCAAAACCAAACCAACTACCAAGATAACCAACCAAGAAATTATTGTATTCAATTCTTCTCTTGTAGCACAAGGAGTAGCAATAGACAAGTTATCAAGTTCGTTTGTACTAAATGTCAAAAATCCGTTTGCCATATTTGATGAATATGAAGTGATTGCATCTTCATTTGATATATCACAAATGGTAAGTCCTCTTAGATAACTCATTTCTGTTGTATAAGTAATTTTTATCATTACATCATTTGATAAATTTATTTGTTCGCCGTCCAACATAATTGATATTTGATAAATGCTTCGTAAGTCGTATCCTTGATTTTTTGCTGACTCTAATAAATCCGCAGATATATCACTTGAATAGTTTACTACCAAAGTCATTCCCTCAACATAGTTATTACCCAAATCCACCAAAACGCCTTTTTCTACATAGATTATAGAAGTAGCAGATTTTGTTATAGTATAAGTACCGTTTACAAATGTAATATTGTAATTTGCATTGTTCCAAGCACCTCTTATTTCGTATTCACCCAAAGCCGAAGAATTTGTAGCACTAGTTGTCAAAACAATTCCCAAATCATCATTATAATAAATTTGGCCTGATGTGATTTGATAAGTCAAAGTTTCCATTGCTTCACTAAAATTTGAAGTCTTGTTATCTATACTAACACTCAAACAAGCAGGAATAATTTCATAAACTCCGTTTACAAATGTTACAAGGTAATTTGTACTTGTAAATGTTCCAGTGATATTATAAGAGCCGACAGTTGTTCCACTGTCTTTACTCAAAATAATCTGCAAATTGTCGTTTCCATATATTTCACCAGCAGATACGGTATAAGTTAAATCTACCAAATCTTCTCCATAGTTACTGGACTGATTATCTATATTTATAGTTACGCTTGCTTTGTTAATTGTAATTGTTGCACTGCCGTAAATATCATTATAATTTGTAGCAGTTATGTGATAATAAATTGTGTAAGTTCGTGCGGTATAATTTTTGTACTTGTTATCCGTTATACTGCTATTATAAATATAATTCCCCGCTTCTATTCCATATGTAATAGTAGCATTGTAACTCTCATTTACATCTACACTAATAAAATGATATGCCCCGTCATATGAACCATTAAAGTTTGTAGCAGTATAGGATAGAGTCCCATTTTGAATAGTATAAATACCATTAACAAAAGTTACCAAATAATTAGTATTGATATAATTACCTGTAATATCATACTCGCCTACATTAGCACCCTCCGCTTTTATAAGAGTTATACCCAGACTGTCCCCCAAAAGTATTGCAGGTGTATATGTACTTGTGATTCTATAAGCGGTTTGTCGAACGATTATAGTTTCCCCATATGTTCCTGTCTGGTCGCTGATTGTAATCGTAACCGGACGAGGAGTGATAGAATAATAACCGTCAACAAAAGTAACATTGTAATTTGTGTTTGTGCTTTCACCAGTTATAGTATAAGTACCTACCGTTATCCCATCTGCTTTTGTTAAACTAATGCCCAAATCATCATTATCATTATACAAAGTACCCACAGTAATAACGCTAGTCAAATCAACAAGACTTTCACCGTAAATACTAGATTTATCTGTAATAGTTACAGTTATATCTTTTGGTAAAATTGTTATTGAAAATTCCGCCAACATTTCCTTACTTAGTGTAGTATCCGTTGCTTCGATAATAAAGGCGTACACACCAGTAGAAGTTGGAATACCTGAAAGTGTCAAATTATTTAATGCTAGACCTGCGGGTAAAGTTTGATTAGCATACAAATTATAAGTAAAATTTCCACTGCCATCACTTGCACCATTTAGAACTATACTATAATTACTGCCATAAACTCCCGATGTCAAGGTATCACCTTCAAAAGTAAATGGTGCTGTTGTAATAGTTACCATAGCCACATTAGATGTTACTGTCGCACCGTCCCAGTTTGTCAAAACAACATAATAATAATATGTAGCAAGACTAGAAGTATCTACGGATAAATTTTGAGTGTAAATATTTAAGTCCGTTCCATTTTCGGTGGTATTATCAGTGCTTTGATACCATTTATAAGTAACTTCAAAACCGTTATTTAAAACGCCCAAACTGTTTACACTACCACTTTGATAAAAGTCATAATTATCATCAAGATTAGCAATTATACCAAGGCTAGAAATAACTACAAACTCTATACTTTGATTTTCCGCATATGTTTGTATTACAGTACCTGAATATCCATATATAGTCAAATCAGTATTTGTCGGTAGTGAACTTACCGAAGTAATATCGCAACCAGTTACCAATTTTATTAAGCCACTACCAGCAAAAGCGTTTGAAGATATTGTTATAATCGCTGGCAGATATACAGTTTTAATATTATAACAATTATAAAATGCTTGTGCTCCTATTGTGGTAATGTTGTCTGTGTCAATACTATTTAATTTATAACAATTTGCAAAAGAATTTTGATTTAATATCTGTAATTTAGCACAACTAACACTTGTCAAATTGAAACAATTTAAAAAAGCATTATCTCCTATTTGAGTTACATTTGGACTATTGACTTCGGTCAACTCATCACAACCATTAAATGTGTCAATATAAATTCCAGTCAAACTATTAAGGTTCACGCCCCACAATGAACTACAATCACTAAACGCACCTGCTCCTATTTCGGTAACATTTTGTAAATTAATAACATGCAACAAAGTACAATTACTAAACGCATTTACTCCTATTTTTGTAATAGAATTAGGCAACTCTATACCTGAAATAAAAGCACAGTCCATAAAAGCCTCATCGCCTATTTTGGAAATGGTATAACCATTATAACTGCTAGGCAAAATAAGATTTCCAGTTACATTTTTGTCAACCCAAGCAATATATATTTCCTGTACTCCGCTATTGTCATAATAATTGTAGTAGTATCTGCTCAAATCATTAAATATAGCATAAAAAGTTATACCGTGATTAGTGGCATAAGTTTCTGCCACTGTTCCTTTGTATCCATATATAATAAATGTTGGGATAATACCACTTTCTGTATTTTCATATCCAAGAGCATAATCACCGATTGAACTAACATTATTACCAAAAGCAAATTCCAGTAATGCACTACAACCATAAAAAGCATAATTCCCGAGCGTTGTAATTTGATAAGCATCAACGCTATTAAGAGCCGAACAACCAGAAAATGCATAAGCACCAACACTAGTTAAATTTGGAGTGATAATAGATACCAGATTAGTACAATTCAAAAATGCGTTAGTTTCAATTTCCACCAAATGCGACATATTTAATTCTGTAATTTTTGTACAGTTTTCAAAAGCATTTGCATTAATTTTTGTTACAGGCAAACCTTGAATATATGATGGCACGATTGCATCATCTGGAAGACTTTCAGTAAAACCTGTTATATATATCTCACTGTTGTTTACTACTACAAAAGTAAAGCAAGAATTTGACAGAGCCAAGTCAGTGTAATTATAATTGTTCTTTTTTACATAACTTTCTGCCACTGTTCCGCCGTAAATTTGAAATACACAATTTGAGTTTATTGCACTAAATGAAGTATCTGCAATTTCAATAATAATTGCGGATAATTTTACACTGGTTAAATTCAAGCAATTATTAAAAGCATTTTCACCTATATTGATAATACCACTCAAATCTAATGTTGCCAGTCTATCACAACTAGCAAAAGCATCAAGGGAAATATATCTTAATTCCGTAGCACTAAAAGTGTTCAAATAATCACAATCATAAAATGCGTAACTACCCAAATTTGTTAGACTAGGTAAATTCACATTAGATAAGTCATCACAATTTGTAAAAGCATATTTACTGATAATCAATAAGTTGGGAGCAACCAGACTACTTAGATTTGTACAATTTCTAAAACACTCGCTACCCACAAATATAACCGAAGGCAAGTTTGCAGAAATCAATGAAGTATTACCAGAAAATACTTTGTTACCCAAAAATTTGGTATTTTGTAGAGTTAGGTTTTCCACGCTACAACCATAAAATGCTTCACTACAAATTGTATAAGCATTTGGAATATTTATTGTATCCAGATTTCTACAATTATAAAACGCCTGCAATCCTATCACAATTACACTAGGAAAATTAATTTCAGTTAAATAATTAGCAGTATTCAAATTTAAAGCATTTTCCATACTAAAAGCAAAATCATCAATACTTGTTAGATTAGTTAGTGTCAAACTGCCCAGTGAATAACAATCATAAAAAGCATATTTACCTATTGTTGTCAGTACTGGGAAATAAAAGTCTGTTAAACTAGAAAATTCTAAACAGTAAGCAAACGCATACATATCTATTGTGTTAACCTCTGGGGCAAAAACGGTAGTAAGATTTGCACAATTCCAAAAGGCTTGTTTACCTATTTTTGTTACTGTTGTAGGCAAATGAATAACCTCTACACCGCTATCTTTAAAGGCTTGTTCTCCTATTGCTACTACTGTAATTCCATTTACAACAGAAGGTATAGTTACATCGGTCAAATCGCCAGTATAAGCAGTCAATTCACCATTTGCATTTACGGTAAATGTATCAATTACATCTGTACCATAATAGTAATAAGTGATTGATTTTGTTTGACTGCACTTTGTCATTTCACCATTTTCAATTACATATGCTACCGCTTTTACTGTCGTGGAAGCATTTATATTTACAGGAGCGGTATACAAAGTTCCATTTGTATTCGTTGGTGCAGAACCGTCCAAAGTATAGTAAATAGAAGCAGTTGCATCACTACAAGTGATAGTCAAATCAAATGGTTCAGTAAATACTGTATTTGTTACGCCAAAAGTCAACGATTCCAACATATCGGCATAGACATTCCCTACATTAACCATTCCATATCCATAGTAATCGTCCCAGCCAGTATCGCCCAAATCTATTGCATAAAATCCTAGCATATCTTCAACATTTGTCATTGTATAGTTTTGTGTACTGTCTGACCTAATGAGTGCAATACTAGCAGATACATGAGGTGTTGCCATTGAAGTACCACTCATAGAAACTGTACCGCCACCCATTTTGGCACTAATTATATTATAGCCAGGTGCACATACATCAACATAAGTACCATAATTTGACCAAGAAGGGTGATAATATGTATTGTTTGAATATCCCACGGCGGCAACAGTTATTGCCTTACTAACATTTGCAGGCGTATAATTTGTTACATCTTTACCGTCATTACCTGCTGCCACGTCAGAAAAAATTCCCGCATTGTAAGCATCATTAATAGCATCAGCATAAGCGTTGTAGTCTGTACTATTAATGGCAGATACTCCCCCTAGACTCAAATTTAAAACGGAAACATTGTAGCCCGCTGATTTTTGTTGAATAACATACTCAATACCAGCAACAATTCCACTTGTATAACCATAACCTGTATCATTTAAAACTTTTACTGGCATAATTTTTACATTGCTAGGAGTCAAATCACAAATAGTACCCGAAACGTGAGTTCCGTGTCCAAAATAATCTTCGTACGAATAACCTGTTGTATGCGTACTGCTTGAAAAATTTTTACCGTTTGAAGTAATACGATTTGTAAAAAATGCGTGGTCTGTATCTATTCCTGTATCCAAAACTGCCACTACCTGATTTGTTAAATTCCCCGTTCCCACAGTATTAGTCAAATATTCCGTATAATCTGCTACGCCCATAGCACTTGCACCCCAAGAATAATAACTACCGTCCGTGGTTACGCTTGTAACATTTGCATTACTCCCCTCGGTATCATCTGTATCATCTTCACAAGTTACTATCATATCAGGTTCAACATATGTAATATTTTTATTTAATAAAAATTTGTCATAAGCATTGCTGGTTTCTTCTTCACTTCCATATTGCAAAATGTACCAGTTATTAAAGCCACTAGCGACAGCAACCGCCCCCGATGTATCTATACTTACGCTAGATTTTACAATTAACCTTTTTGCCTGAAATGTACGGCTAAGTGTAATGCTATCATCTGTATTGTTTACAGTATAACCCAGTGCCTCGGCTACTTCGTTAATATTAATATTTTGATTTGCGCTATCATACACATTTTGTGTGCTATAAACAAATCTGCTATCATTTACATTTACTAAATTACTATTGGAGGTCAAATACACATTTGTCTTACCGTGAATAAGTTGCAAATTATCACCATCTGCTACAACTTCATCACCTGTTTTGTCTGTAAAATCATTTAAACTAACAAAAAAATTGCCTTCTGCGTTTTTTACTTCGGTTTCCAAATTGAAAGTAATATCTTCCATACAGTCAGTGCTGTAATTAGATATCATTTGACTAACTTCACTCGCAAAAGCCTCAAAATTATCCGTATTAGGTTTGGTGAAATTTATATTCAGCCCCATACTGATAACAGACAACAAAAATAAAAGACAGCAACTTAATGTCAAATATTTTTTATTTTTTTTAGTCTTTTCTTGTGTAACCATTTTACCCTCCATAAGAACAACAAGTTTAATAATTCAAATTATAAACTTTTTGGACTTAAAAAGCAAACAAAAGGCAATCAAAAACTTTATTTGATATTTTAATAATATTTGGTCAATATTCAAAATTCTTAATGATTACTTGATAAATTTATTATACCTCCAAATATGTCAAAATATACTATTAAGGACATCTTTATAGTCTATAATTTTTTAAATAAAAAAATTAGTAACTTTGTTCTAATTTTACTTTCAAATAACTTGTCAACTCTGGGGCAATTTGCTATAATCAATTTGATATATGGGAGGCTTTTCAAATTGAAAATAATACATTGTGCAGATATTCATCTAGGTAGCAAAATGTCCACCCACTTTTCTAGTGTTCAGGCAAAGGAAAGGCAAAACGAAATATTAACGACTTTTGGGCGTATGATTGATTATGCAAAAGAGGAAAATGTAGAAGCAATAATAATCGCAGGCGATTTACTTGATACCGACAGCGGTAACATTCGTGCCTGTGATTATATTTTGAGTGCTATATTAGCAAATCCTAATATAGAATTTTTGTACCTCTGCGGTAATCACGATGAAAATAGTTTGATTTTGCAGAATAAAAATTTACCCACCAATCTACATACATTTGGGAAAAACTGGCGTAGTTACAGCCTAGGAGATGTAACTATTACAGGTGTTGAAATAGGTAAAAGTGATATTTACTCAAAACTCAAATTAGATGCTTCAAATCTAAATATTGTCGTTTTGCACGGTCAGGAAATAAAAGGGCAAAAACAAGATGGCGAAGTTATCAATCTATCCGCCTTAAAAAACAAAAACATAGATTATTTGGCACTTGGGCATATCCACTCCTACAAACTCTCAAAACTAGATACAAGAGGTGTTTATTGTTATTCTGGTTGTTTAGAAGGTCGTGGCTTTGATGAATGTGGTGAAAAGGGGTTTGTATTACTGGAAATTGAAGAAGGTAAAATTTCCCCTACTTTTATACCCTTTGCCTCACGGGAATTTGTAGAATTAAATGTTGATATTTCAGGTCTTATTTCTATTCATCAAATAAAAAATGCTATTTTGGAAAAATTGAAAGGCTTAATTAAAAATAGTATTATTCGTGTTAATGTTATAGGCTCTTACACTATGGAAACGCAAAAATATTTTGACCTGATAGAAAAGGATATTAATCTTGACTATTATTATGTACAGATTGTAGATAAAACAAAATTATTTTTACCACAAAAAGATTACAGCAAAGATATCTCACTTGCTGGTGAATATGTCAAACTAATACAAGATAGCGATTTAGATGAAGACCTCAAAGAACAGACTTTGGTTATAGGACTCAAAGCCCTGAACGACACGGAGGTGGACTAGATGATTATTACAAAATGTTATGTGCAAGATTTTGGTAAACTACATAATTACACTGTTGAATTAAACAAAAATCTAAATATAGTTTTACAGGAAAATGGTTGGGGCAAAACAACTTTTGCTAGTTTTATCAAAGCCATTCTTTTTGGCTTGCATTCCACCACAAAAAAAATACTAGATGAAAATGAAAGATTAAAATATACACCTTGGCAAGGTGGAAAATTCGGTGGATATGTGGATTTTGTTTTGGACGAACACTCTTATCGACTGGAAAGATTTTTTGCGGAAAAAGAAAAAGATGATACCGCAATACTTTATGACCAAGTTACACAAAAACCAAGCACCAAATATACCGCAAATATTATGACAGAATTTTTTAATATTGATGCGGATACTTATGAAAGAAGCACTTATATTTCACAAGGTAAAATCAATAATAATGTCAATGATGGACTGCGTGCAAAACTAGGAAACATTTTACAAAATGAGCAAATGAACAACTATGAAAAGGCAAAAGAAAAAATAAAAGAAGCACGAGCAAATTATAAATTATTCCGTGGCAAAGGCGGTATGATTGATGAAGTACAAAATAAAATCAAAAATACAATAGAAGACATAGAAATTGCAAAAAATGCAAAAGCACAAATGTTGGATTATCAAAAACAAAATGTGGAACTTCAAAAGCAAATTGAAACAAATTCGACTAAACTTCAAAATATTGAAAAGCAAATTCAAGAAGTAAACAGTTTTAATGTACAAAAAGCAGAATTGGAACATTTTGATGACCTCCAAAAAGATTTGGAAACCACAAAACAAGAATATACCGATTTACAAAATTTCTTTCACGGACAAACGCCTAGTACTCTACAATTAAATGAGTACAACAAAAAAATAATAGAGTTAACAAAAATTAAAGAACAATTAAAAGCATTGCAAAATCTGCAAGACGATAGTGAAATCAAAAGGCTAAATAAATATTTTACCCGTCCTACATCTATGGCTGAAATTGAACAGTTTAATTCAAAACTAAATGAACTAAATGAAGTAAAGGCCAAATTACTAAGTATTCAAACAAAACTTCCCTTGCCTACTCACCAAGAAGCAATTACTCCCACAAAAAACAATAAAGTATGTTTTTTAGCCTTTGGAGTACTTTCACTAATAGGTATTGCCTTGATACTAGCAAATATTACTTTGATAGGTGGAATTTTGACGGGTTTAGGGGTAATCGGTATCATTGTTTGTGAACTTATACCGCAAAAATCAATGCCTCAAAATTTAGAAAAAACTGATGAAAAAGTCAATCAAGATGAGCAAAACATTAAACAAAAATTACAAACGCAAATCAATGAATTTACCAACGACATTAATAACTTTTTGAATGAGTATCACGAAAGTAATACCAGTCCAAATATCAGTTTACAAAACATTCAATTCAATCTAAATTCATTACAAAAAATTAATGAAAAGGACTCAAAAACAAAAGCGGAAATTGATAAGTTAACTAATAATATAAATAATTTACAGCAAGATATCAGTTCATTTTTATTAAAATATTTTGAAAAAACTGACAATCAAAATGAACAAATAAATGAATTGTTATTGCAAGTAGAAAGGTTACAAAAATTAACTACCACAATTCAAAATAAAACCAAACAGTTACAAGACTTTATAAAAGATAAAAAAATAACAGACAACAAAATAAGTGAAAAAGATTTAGTCGATTTGAGCATTTTAAATGCCTCAAAATTAGAGATAAATAATGATTTAAAGTCTTTGAATGAAGCAAAAACCACAAATCAGGCAAACATTCACAAACTAAGTGATACTGCTGACAATTTGCCAAATTTGAGCAATGGTTTGGGGGAACTAAAAAATCAACTTTTAGAATTTGAAAAGAAAAAAGAAGCCCTGGACCAAGCCTTAATTTTTCTTGATTTGGCAAATGAAAACTT
>Ga0172377_10001027_pt1 | contig 27762 bp, 21 predicted proteins | sample Pumphouse3metaG_FD_119749 | JGI IMG/M metagenome (GOLD analysis project Ga0172377, IMG submission 119749) | Leachate microbial communities from a municipal landfill in Southern Ontario, Canada - Pumphouse #3 metaG | ecosystem: Engineered > Solid waste > Landfill > Unclassified | place: Canada... | reverse complement strand
CTCTTTGAGCGCTGGGACTCCTCCACCGTCTTATTAGATGTGAGGGGGCAACAAAAGGGGGCCCTTGCCTACTCTTTAGATGGACCTCGCTCCTATTTTGGCAACTTCACCATGTTCAAGGAGTCACTTAGCCAGTTTTTAGAGAATGGGTATAAGGTCTTTATTTATGGTGGCTCTCAACTTCAAAAGAGTCGTCTTACTAACATGCTCTCCCAATTCCCAGAGGTGACTATCTTTGAGGAGAGTATCAGCAGTGGCTTCTCGATTATTGAGGAGAAGTTGGTTGTAATTTGTAACCACGAGATCTTTGGCAGACGCAAAGAGGTTGTTAAGACCCTCCATAAAGTACAAACATCTCCCCTCGACTCCTTTGTTGACCTTGAGGAGGGGGACTATGTGGTGCATGTCAACTATGGGGTGGGGCAGTTTATAAAGATTGACCGCATTACGATGGCGGCTAAAGAGCGCGATTACATCAAGATAGTCTACGCCGATGAGGAGTTCCTCTTTGTCCCTATTGAACAAGCCAACCTTATTCAACGCTACGTAGGGGGAGGGGGAGTTGCCCCCCGACTCGATAAATTGGGAGGCCAGGGGTGGGAGAATAAGAAAGCGAGAGCTCGTAAAGCGGCCGAAGAACTGGCAACTAGGTTAATAAATCTCTACGCTAAGCGGAAGAGTTCAAAAGGGTTCCCATTCCCTAAAGATACCGATTGGCAACTCGAGTTTGAAGCCTCTTTCCCCTTTGAAGAGACCGAAGACCAGCTCCTCTGTATCGAAGACGTGAAACAAGATATGGAGAGCCCCATGGTGATGGATCGCCTCATTTGTGGTGATGTGGGGTATGGGAAGACCGAGATAGCCTTCAGGGCCGCCTTTAAAGCGGTAATGGCGGGCAAGCAGGTTGCGTTTTTAGCACCAACAACCATCTTAGCGGAGCAACACTACACCACTCTTGTCGAAAGATTGGGTCACTACCCGGTTGAAGTAGCCCTCCTCTCGAGGATGGTCTCAAAGGGGGAGCAACGTAATATTGTCAAACGCCTTAAAGAAGGGGAGGTCGATATCCTTTTGGGGACCCACCGTATTATCCAAAAAGATATCCATTTCAAAGATCTAGGGCTTCTAATAATTGATGAAGAGCAACGCTTTGGAGTTAAAGATAAAGAGAGGATTAAGGAGTTAAAGACCAATGTTGATACCCTCGCCCTCTCAGCTACCCCCATTCCCCGCACCCTCTATATGTCGCTTCTAAAGATTAGAGATATGTCCCTTTTAGCCACCCCACCCATGTCGAGGCGCCCCATTAAGACTATCATAGGGGAGTTTAACTTAGAGAAGATAGTAGAAGCGATAAGATTCGAAATAGGGCGAGGTGGGCAAGTCTACTTCCTCCACAACCGCATTGAGAGCCTTAATGAGGTGGTGATGATGATTCGTCAGCAACTCCCTTCCCTCCTCATTGAGTCGATTCACGGGCAGATGGACCCCATCCTAATAGAGGATGTGATGCACCGCTTTGTCCACCAAGGGATCCAAGTTTTAGTCTCTACCACCCTAATTGAGAACGGAATTGATATCCCCAACGTCAATACGATTATTATCGACCGCGCCGACCGGTATGGGATATCGCAACTCTATCAACTGCGGGGGAGGGTGGGACGCAGTGACCAAGAGGCGTTCGCCTACCTCTTCTATCCAGCTCAAACAGCTTTGAGTGAAGTGGCTATCAAAAGGTTAAAGGTGATTTCAGAAAACACCTCACTTGGCAGTGGCTTCAAAATTGCCCTTAAAGATATGGAGATTAGAGGGACCGGGAACCTCTTAGGTAGAGAGCAGAGCGGCCAACTGGCTTCAGTGGGACTCGACATGTATATGCGTATCTTAGATGAAACAATTGCCGAGATGCTCAAAGAGGGGGAGATAGAGGAGTCAAAAGAGGTCTACCTCGAACTCGATTACAGCGGCTTTATCCCCGACAGCTACATCGATGAGCCCTCAATTAAGTTTGAGATCTACAAGAAATTGGCCTCGATTAATAGCGATAGTCAGCTCCAGAGTTTAACAGCTGAGATGGAGGACCGCTTTGGCCCCATGCCCGAAGTTGTGGCCAACCTCCTCTATATTGCAGAGTTGAAGATTATCTCTCAAAAGCTCTCTATTAGCCACCTGAAAGAGCGTAATGGGGTCGTTACCATCGAATTTGCCAAAGTTAAAGATGTCGCTATCGATAAGTTGATGGAGCTAATTAGGCTCAGCAATGGAACTGTCCGCTTAAATCCCAAGCGGATGAATGAGTTAACACTCAACACCGATGCTGTCTCCCTCAAGGATAAGTCACTCTTTATCCTCGAGACACTACAGCGTCTGGTTTAGGAGGGGTGATGGGAAAGGAAGAAGTGAGTTCTAAGCGCGATGTGAAGAGTTTTGTGCTACGCCAAGGGCGACTCAAGAAGAGCCAAGAGGAGGCACTTACCCTCTACTCTAAAGAGTATGTTCTCCCTTTTAAAGAGGAAAAGATAGACTTTGAGGAGCTCTTTGGTAACCCAAACCCGGTCGTTATCGAAATTGGGTTTGGGATGGGGAGCGCCACTTTCCAAATAGCCCAAGCGAGGCGTGACTTAAACTTCTTAGCAATTGAGGTCTTCTTAACCGGTTTTGCCAAACTCTTAAATTGGGTGGGGCAAAGTGAGTTAAATAATATTAGACTTATCCGCTTCGATGCCGTTGAAGTCTTAACTTCTATGATTGAAGATAATTCAGTAGCTGGCTTTCATATCTTCTTCCCCGACCCATGGCCCAAAAAGAGGCACCACAAAAGGCGCTTAATTCAACCCCCTTTTGTTGAGTTACTAACTAAAAAGTTAAAGAGTGGAGGCTATATCTACGCCGTCACCGACTGGCAAGAGTATGGGGAGCAAATTTTAGAGGTGTTGGGAGGAAACTCTCAATTAGTTAACCCCTCTAAGGGGTTTGCGGTGAGAAAAAATTGGCGCCCCGTCACCTCTTTTGAACGTAAAGGGGTGGCTCAAGGGCACCAAATATGGGAAGTTTGGGTTGAGAAGCCGGGAGATTAACCCCGGCTTTAACCATTAATCTTCGGCAGCCTCTTTAGCGGCTTTAATAACGTCATCGGCAATTCGGCCACTGATAGTCTCGTAGTGGTCAAATTCAATCTCAAATGAGCCGGTACCACTCGTCATCGACTTGAGGTCGATAGCGTAGTTGAGCATCTCCGCTTGGGGTACATCGGCTTTAACCATCTGGATACCGCCACCCATATCTTCTTGACCCAAGACACGTCCCCGCTTTCCGCTAAGGTCGGAGAGGATATCGCCTAGGTATTGGTCTTCAACATAGACTGAGAGCTTCATAAAGGGCTCTAATAGGAGGGCACCAGCCTTCTCCAGTCCCGCTTTCATTGCCCCTTTGGCAGCTAGCCTAAAGGCCATCTCACTTGAGTCGACTGGGTGCTCTTTTCCATCAACAATGGTGATTCCGATATCAACCATCGGATAGCCGGCTAAGAATCCTTCAGCCATAGCATCTTGCAGTCCCTTCTCAATCCCGGGCATATACCCTTTAGAGACGTTACCACCGCGAATAGCGTTGGTGAAGGAGTAGAACTCGCCTCTTTCGAGGGGTTCAATCTCAATAAGGACCCTACCATACTGGCCATGTCCACCCGATTGTTTCTTATGGGTATACTCAACAATCCCCGATTTCTTGGTAATTGTCTCACGATAGGCAATTTTGGGGAGTTCAGTATTAATTGTAACCTTCTGCTTCTCTCTAATCTTGTCGAGAATCATGTTGAGGTGGAGTTCACCCATTCCACTGATGGTCGCCTGTTTTGTCTCATCGTTGTAGGAGCGTCGCAAGGTGAGGTCCTCTTCAATCATTTTCGAGAGGGCTTCGTTCATCTTATCTTCCGACTTCTTATCACCAGCTTGGATAGCGAGTGAGTAGACAGGTGAGGGGAGGGAGAGGGGGGCAAAGGCAAATCCAGCATCGCCCGTTAAGAGGGAAGCGTTGGTGTAGGTGAGGTTTCCTTTGGTAATTACCCCTACATCGCCGGCCTCAAGGGCATCAACTTCTACCAGTTTTTTACCCACCATTCTAAAGACCTTTCCAGGGCGCTCCCTTTTGCCCATCTCTGGGTTGGTAAGTTCACTTTCACCACTGACTTTCCCTTGAACTACTTTCACAAAGGAGAGTTTTCCAGAGAACTGGTCAATGGTTGTTTTAAAGATAAATGCCGCTGCTGGCTCGTTGGGATCAATTAAAACAGTCTCCCTCTCTTCCCCTTTAATGATGGGGAACTCTTTTCCAGCGGGGTGGGGGAAGTCGTCACGAATAAAGTTTAAGAGGGTTGTCAGTCCCGATGAGTGCTGGGCACTTCCGGCAAAGACGGGGACAATACGGTTGGTATTGAGCCCTTCGTGGAGCCCCTTTCGAATATCTTCTACCTCTAAGGACCCCTCTTCAAGGTACTTCTCAATTAACTCATCCGCCCCTTCAGCCGCGGCCTCAATCAAGAGCATGTTGTACTCTTCCACTAAATCGTTGTACTCAGTGGGAATCGCCCCCTCTTTCTCAACGCCATTGGCGTCGAAGAAGTAGGCTTTCTTATCGATTAAATTGATAACCCCTTTGAAATCTTCCCCATAGCCCATCGGAATGGTGATTGGGACATAGGTGGCGGGTAGTTGCTCCCCAAGGTGGGAGAAGGCGTTGAAGAAATCGCCCCGTTCACGGTCAACTTTGTTGATAAAAACAGCGCGTGGCTTGTCCATATCATTCAACTTCTTCCAAAGTTTAATGGTCTCAATTTGTGCTCCGTCGCGGGCATCAACGATAACGAGAGCCGTTTCAGAGGCACTCAATCCGCTGATAACTTCACCAATAAAGTCGGCTGTTCCAGGTGTGTCAAAAAAGGTTAAAATTTTCCCATCAAAGTCGAATTGCACCATCGAAGTGTGAATTGAGATCTGTTTAGCAATCTCCTCTTCAGTGTAGTCGCTGGTTGTTTTCCCAGACTCAATTGTTTCGGCACGGCTGATTAATCCACGTTGAAACAAAATATGTTCTAATAGGGTTGTCTTTCCAGTTCCATTGTGTCCAATAATGGCAATGTTCCTTAGGTCAGTGGTCGATACGCTCATAACTCCTCCTGCAGAGAGAATCTAGTAATAGTCAGAGGACATGGTAAAGAAGTAGCTCCTTTATGTCAAACCTCTGGTCATTTGGTTCTATGTTTTTTGGGCAAAATGTGAGAATTCCATCGTAAAAGTTCCTCGCCCTTGGGTTGAGGAGCGTAAGTTGGTGGAATACCCAAACAGTTGTGCTAAGGGTGCCTTAGCTAATATGTGCTCAGCAGTTGCCCGACTCTCAATACTATTGACTATTCCACCCCTCGCCGTCAAGCTCCCAATAACCTCTCCCACATATTGATTGGGGACAATTATATCTATTTTCATAATTGGCTCAAGAAGAATAGGGTCTGCCTCACGGCAGGCAGCCTCAAAACAGAGGGTAGTGGCGGCTTCAAAAGCGAAGGGGGTGCTGAAGAGCTCACTATAATCGACCGCTTCAAGGGTCGCCTCGATATCGACTGCTTCATAGCCAAATTTAATACCTGAGCGACGCGAGTTATCAATTCCCCTCTCAATCGCCTCAAGCATCGGCGGTGGAAGCTCTTTATGGCTAACTTTCGAGATAAACTTAACTCCACTACCGGTGGGTAGGGGTCTCACCTTTAGGGTGACTCCTCCACTATTCTCTTTTCCAGCTAACACCTTCGAGAAGTATTCACTCTTCACAACCTCTTTTAGAATCGATTCGCGGTAGGTGACTTGAGGATTACCGACACGCGCTTCAACTCGCATCTCTTTAGTGAGCCTAGTAACTAGAACTTCGAGGTGGAGTTCTCCCATCCCCGAGATAATCAACTGTCCAGTATCTAAATTCTCGCGCCAAGAGAAGGTGGGGTCCTCCTGCATTAGAATCATCAAAGCAGCCTTCAACTTATCTTGATCACTCAAGGTTTTAGGCTCAATAGCCACAGAAATTACCGGCTCGGGGAAGTTCATCTCCTCTAGGAGGATTTGGACCCCTTCACTACCAATAGTATCACCAGTTTGGGCCACCTTAAAGCCAACTATAACGCCAATATCACCGGCGGAGAGGGTCTCAATGGGTTGTTGGCGGTTGGCGTGCATCCTAAAGAGGCGGTTGATCCGCTCCCGTTTCTTCTTTGAGATGTTGAAGATTGCACTCCCTTTTTTAATAACACCTGAATAGACCCTTATAAAACACAAAGGGCCCGCCTCGCGGTCGTGAGTAATCTTAAATATTAGGGCCAAAGGGGGGCCATTGGGGTCGTGCTTAACTTCAACCGCCTCGTTGTTCTTCACCGTTATACCCCGCATGGGGGGGATGTCGAGGGGGGAGGGGAGGTAACGCACTATCCCATCAAGGAGGGGTTGCACCCCAATGTTTTTAAGGGAGGCCCCCACAAAGAGGGGGACTAGGGTGCGCTCAAGGGTACATTTGCGCAATGTCTTAAAAATTAACTCGTGGGGAATCGCCTTGCCGGCAAAGTAGAGCTCGGTAATCTCATCACTGTAGATGGCTAATGCGTCAATTATATTCTCATACCACTCCTCACTCTTATCGACCAGGTCAGAGGGGATGGGGTGGGTAACCATACTGCTCCCCCAATCGGTCTCTTCAAAGGTGACCATATTCATATTGAGGAGATCAATAATCCCATTAAAGCTCGACTCAGCGCCCACAGGGAGAAACAGAGGGACAGTTTTAATGTTAAATTTAGATTCAAGCTCTTCCACCACTTGGTAGAAGTTGGCTCCGAGGCGATCCATTTTATTGACAAAGATAATACGGGGTACTTTATAGGTATCAGCTTGGCGCCAGACAGTCTCGGTTTGGGGCTCAACACCACTAACGCCACAAATGACAGCTACCGCTCCATCTAAGACCCGTAGTGAGCGTTCAACTTCAGCGGTGAAGTCGACGTGCCCTGGGGTGTCGATGATATTAATCTTGTAATCATTCCAAAAGCAGGTGGTAGCAGCACTGGTGATAGTAATACCGCGGTTTTGCTCCTCTTCAAGGAAATCCATGAAAGCTTCACCGTCATCCACCTCACCGATGCGGTGACTCTCTCCTGTGTAGAAAAGAATCCGCTCAGTGGTTGTGGTCTTACCGGCGTCAATGTGGGCCATAATCCCTATATTACGAATATGTGAGTCATCCATGGTTCACCCCTTGTTCAGATACGCCACTGATAATAGCACAAAAAAAGGAGTGCTTAAAGACGTTTAAGAGCCCTAAGCCCATTTAGGATAGCCAAGAGGGCCACGCCGGTGTCTCCAAAGACCGCCATCCACATGGTGGCCCACCCTAACGCCCCTAGAATTAAGATGGCACCTTTGACAATTAGAGCGAGGGCAATGTTTTGACGCACAATAGAGAGGGTGCGACGACTACTCCTAATAGCTTGCGGGAGCCGTTTTAAATGGTCCTCCATGATTACCACATCTGAGGCCTCAATGGCTGCATCCGACCCTAGTTGTCCCATTGAGACTCCAATGTCACTTCTCGCTAAGACAGGGGCATCGTTGATTCCGTCCCCTACAAACACGAGGGATGATTTGGGTGATTTTTCACCCAAAAGGCGCTCAATGTGGGCCACCTTATCTTGGGGAAGGAGACGTGAATAGTACTCCTCAATACCTACTGCCTGGGCCACCTGAGCGACAGCTGGTGCGCTATCACCCGAGAGGAGAACTACCCTTTCAACGCCTAGTTTGCGTAGCTCTTCAACACTCTCTTTAGCCTCCTCTTTAATAGAATCGGCTACAAAAAGGGTCGCTTCCACAACACCATCAACACTGATTGAGAGCTCTTTTCTCTCTCCTAAACCTACTTTGACATAGTGCTCTTCAAAGTGCCCCTCAATTCCTACACCGGGAAGTTCAACTACATTAGTAACCTCTAATAGGTCTCCATTAAAAGAATCAACAATGGCCCGCCCTATGGGGTGGGTTGAGTTGTGCTCTAAAGAGGCTGCCCATTGGAGGAGCTCCTCTTCACTATAGGGGGAGTTTTTGCGAACTTTCATCCCATTGTAACTAAATTGTCCTTTAGTGAGGGTTCCAGTTTTATCAAAGACGACCACTTTAGTCTCACTTAAGAGTTGAAGATAGTTACTCCCTTTCACTAAAACTCCCATCCTCGCTAATGCCCCTATTCCGGCAAAGAAGGCGAGGGGAACTGAGACTACCAAGGCACAAGGGCACGAGATTACTAAAAAGACGAGAGCCCGGTAGAGCCAGAGTGCAAAGGGGAGAGGTGAGAAGAGGGGAGGAATGGTAGCTAACAACAGAGCGAGTAGGACGACGATTGGGGTGTAGACCTTAGCAAACCTTGTTATAAACCGCTCTGATTCGGTCTTACGACTTGTCGACTCCTCAACCATCTTTAAAATTAGGGCCACCGTCGACTCGGCGTAGGTGCCACTTGCCACCACTTGAAGAGCACCACTACCATTAATTGATCCACTTAGAACCTTGGAGCCAACGCTGACCGCCACCGGTAGCGATTCACCCGTTAGGGCGCTGGTGTTTAGGAGGGAAGAGCCACTCTTTACAATCCCATCGAGGGGAATTTTCTCACCGCTTCGCACAACAAAGGTCTCCCCTTTCTCAATCTCTTCAACGGGGACAGTTACATATTGTCCCTCTCTTAGCACTGTAGCAGTAACAGCTTTTAGGTCTATGAGGGCCGAAATTGACCTCTTTGAGCGGTAGACAGCTAGGCTTTGGAAAAACTCTCCCACTTGGTAAAAAGCCATCACAGCGACAGCTTCAGAGTGTTGCCCAATGGCAAAAGCCCCTATGGTAGCAATGGTCATGAGGAAGTTTTCATCAAAGACAACCCCCCTAAAGAGGTTTTTGAGAGCTTTTAGGAGGATATCGTAGCCACTGGCTAAATAGGAGAGTAGATAGAAGAGGTAGGCTAAATTAGAATTTTGAAAGTAGATAGCAAGGCCTAAAAGGGTAAGAGATACAACAACTCTAGCGGGAATTACTAGGAAGCTGGTCCACTCTCTTTTTAATGGTTTATCGCCATTTTGAGTGGTTATCGCGGGATCAACTTTAGCAATTGTCTCTTTAACAAGATTATCGAAAATACCAACTTCTTGATGGGTTGTAGAGACCTCAAAGCGGCCATTAAGAGGGTTTAAATTGAGTGATTCAACTCCATCAATTTTTTTAACCGCCTCTTCAATCTTTATCGCACAAGATGGGCAATCAATCCCTTTTAAGTTGTAGACTCTAATGTTACGCATAGCACTCCTCTAATATTCATATATGAACAACTGTTCATATATAAGATAGGTATTTGTGCCCCTAGTGTCAATAAGATTTAAGCTCTCAATTAAGCAATAAATGAACCTACTTAAAAAAGAACGCCTAGAGAATTCTCTAGGCGCCCAGATAGAGGGTTTACTTCTACTCTAACTTAAAGGCTTTGTTGATGGCTACAATCTCTTCATCCTTAATGTGGACCACCTCTCCAACTGATTGGGAGATGTAGAGACTGGCAGCGGTTGCTTCGGCCACCTCAAGGCGGTCAAAGGCTTGGAGGAGCGATTCCCCGGTAGTAATAATTGAATCGTTGTCGATGAGGAGGGTGGGGCTTTGGGGTGAGAAAGAGTCGGCAATCGCTTGGTAGTCGGTATAGAGCATCTCATAGGGGACCCTCTTCACATCTCTCAGTAGGATATAAGATTCGGGAATTGTGCGGGGGTCAAGTTTTGCCCCTGTTATAGCGAAGGCCATTAGGTGCATTGGGTGGGCAACTAAAATTGCTTTAATGTGGGGATTCTTCTCATAGATCTTGGCGTGAAGTTTTATAGCCCTAGAGGGGGTTTTGCCCCGTTCTTTCATCCCATCTTTCACCCTCACAATATCTTCAACTTCAACATAGGCTCGATCTTTATTGAAAGGGGTAATCAAAATAGAGCCGTCGGCTAGCCTGACCGAATAGGTCCCATTGGTGGCATTGAAGAGTCCTAACCGGTAGGAGCGCTGAATAAGGGTCACCATCTCTCTTCTAGCCGTCAACTCCTCAGTTGTCCGCAGCTTGAATTCGATGTCATCCATTAAAAGGTGGTGGCGGGTGTCAGAGAGGGAGAGCTGTGTTGAAGTTAGCTCTTTTACAACTCCAAGACGGTTAGCGAGTGACTCTAGACGGGCACTCGACTCGAGGGTCTCAAAGGTCATAAAGGCTTTAAAGAGGTTATCAGCCCCAATTACGACTCCGTGGTTCTCTAATAATACAATATCGCTTCCAGAGGCAAACTCGTGGGCTATTTTAGCGCCTAGACCATCACTGCCTGGAAGGTCGTAAGGGGCCAGCTTTATCCCCTTACAGGTACGGGCGACCGAGGGGAAGAGGGAGAGGGAGGGGATTTTCCTCACAATAGAGAAGGCAACTAAGGCATTGGGGTGGGCGTGAAGCACCGCATTAATGTCGGGGCGTGCCTTGTAGACCGCAAGGTGGAAAGGTAACTCCGAAGAGGGGCGATGAATCCCATCGACACTGCCATCTTTAGTAATTCTAATAATATCACCGCGAGTGAGACTCCCTTTGTCAATTCCGGCTGGGGTAATCCACACATCACCCGAGTCGTCTTTAATGGAGAGATTGCCTCCGCTAGTAGTTGTCATACCACGACTATAGATACGATTCATAATCATCACTAATTGATCAGCTGGATGTAGTAGTGAAAAGTCCATATTCTTCCTCCCTGATAAGAGGAGTATAATACATTACCCCCCTAAGAGACCACACTCTGTTGACAAAGAGTTGCCCATTATGGTAGTTTCTCACACGAAACGAGAGGGGGGTTAGCTCAGCGGGAGAGTCCCTGGTTTACACCCAGGTTGTCGTGGGTTCAAATCCCTCACCCCCCATTTTACCCCTAATAGAGTATTACCATATAGTCCTCTTCTCCCATAAAGAGGAGGACCATGGGGATTTCAACGACCATCAATTTATCTTGTATTATGACATTAACCCCATCATCTTCACCCAAAAGGTAGTCATCGCCAACGTAAACTTCAGCATGCCTTATATCACTCAAAACATCGGTGAGACTCAAGATCATCCTATACTTTGTCCCAGAGAGGAAGTCAATGGTATCTTCATCCATCTCATCACCCCCTAGTGAGGGGAGGGTGACAATAAAGTAATCGCCCACCTTATGGGGGACAAAGGGGACATCATCGTCGTAGGAACTTATAATGGTAATCTCGGCTCCAAAGTCGTAGGGGCTGTCTATTTTCCTTAAAGAAGCGAACCCCTCGGGGATATCTTCGAAGATCTCCTCTCCTATGTCAAAAACATCACTGGCGTTTACACCATCAGTACTAAATAGTGATAACATGTCAAAAAGGTACTTTTGCGCTGTATAGCGGATTTGGGTAGAGACCACTCCGTTGGCGATAGTTATCACGTGGATAACTTCAATACAACTCGTTAAAGTTAAGACCACTAAGGCCATAACTATAAATAGGGCAACTTTTTTCATAATTCCCTCCTCCAACAACCCTTGTGGCTTAACTATAAACCATCTTTCTATAAAATAAAGGGTTAAATAAGTAACTTGCTAACCAAAGGTCTATTCGCTATGCTACCCATTAAGGAGTGCGCGGTGTACAAAGAGATAATTGCTAAACTGCTAGAGGAGATTGCCACAGCCAGTGAAGGGAGAAAAGTTGATTTAATGGCTGTCTCAAAAACCCACCCTATCACCACTATTTTAGAGGCTGTCAAAGGGGGACAACTCCTCTTTGGGGAGAATAGGGTGCAAGAGATTGAGGAGAAGTTCACCACCGACCGCAGCGGTTATTCTCTCCACATGATTGGTAATCTCCAATCAAATAAGGTGAAAAAGGTGGTCCCATTAGTCGACTCAATCGATTCGGTTGACTCGCTGAAACTTGCTAAGAAAATTAGTAGTGTTGCCCTCTCACTCCACAAAGTTATGCCCGTCTTAATTGAGATCAACACCACTGAGGAGGAGTCTAAGGGGGGTTTTAAGTCGCTTGATGACTACTACCGACTCCTTGAGGAAGTCCCTAATCTTAGGGGAATCAAAATAGAGGGGTTGATGACAATAGGCCCCTTGGGGGGCAGTGAGAAGGCGACCAGGCGCTCTTTTGCCTCCTTACGAAATATTGCACAAGAGAGTAGAGTACGTTATCCTGAACTTAACTTTGAAACCCTATCGATGGGGATGAGTGGTGACTACCTCTGGGCGATAAAAGAGGGGTCGACCCTAGTGCGTCTAGGGAGTGCCATCTTTGGAAGACGAGGAGAGAGATGAAAAAAGTTATTGCCCTCCTTTTAATTGCTGTATTTTCTCTTCAAATGGTAGTAGCGGCCGATTATGAACCCTACCGGAGTGATGAGTTTCCCCAGTGGAGTATAAAGCTGAGGCGCGCAGAGACCCTTTTTTTTGGGGCCATCCCCCTAACGTTAGGGGCTACCGGGATAGTCTACTCTGTAGCGCGCTCCTTTGGAGCCGGTCAACTCCATACCGACTCTAATAAAGAGACTCTAGCCCTCCTCGGCATTGCCGGAGGGGTTGCTCTCATAGTTGCCTTAACCGATTTCATTATCGGTGAGGTTCAAAAGTGAGTTCTAATCATCTAGAGAGAGATTCCTTTATTGTCCCCCCTGAGGCTAAAGGTGATCGAGTAGATCGTCTCTCTACAATTTACCTTTCCAATTTTAGTCGCCCTTTAGCTTCTGATTTCAGAACTATTTTCTCCATCAACGGTGTAAGGGTTAAGAAGGGCAAAGTTGCTAACCCCGGTGATAGAGTAGAGGTTGAGTGGTGGATTGAGGAGGCTAAAGCGCTAAGCGGAGAACCTATCCCTTTAGAGATTATCTGGGAAGATGAGTCGATTGCCCTTATAAACAAGAGTGCCGGTCTTGTGGTCCATCCAGCGGCTGGAAATTCCCATGGAACCCTCTTAAATGGATTAATTTACCACTATGGGGGGGGGTTCTTTGGAACAGGCGAGTGGGAACGAAACGGTATTGTCCACCGTTTAGATAAAGAGACTTCAGGTATGTTGGTGGTCGCCAAAACCTTAGAGGCTCAAACATCGCTCTTAGCCCAATTTAAGGGGCGTAGTGTCGAAAAGGGCTACACTGCAATAGTGAGAGGGCGCCTACTGCCTATGCAAGGGGTCATTGATGAGCCCATTGGGCGCGATCCGAGAAGCCGACAGCGCTATAAGGTGAGCGAGGAGGGGAGAGCGAGCTACTCTGAGTTCAGAGTGTTGCGCCATTATGGTAGTACAACGCTAGTGCACTTAAATCTAGTTACCGGACGCACCCATCAACTTAGGGTCCACCTCAAACATATCGGTTTCCCTATAGTGGGAGACACCCTCTACGGAGGACGCAATGAGCAGCTCCCCATGTTACTCCATGCCACCCAAATAACCTTTAACCACCCCTTAACCGCTGAGAGGCTCACCTTTAGGGCACCTCTTCCCGCCACTTTTAAGGAGTTCCTTAGTAGTGATAGAGAATAGAAATTCTCCAACTCATCAAGTGTTGAATAGCTATAAAAGTAAAATTAGAATTGGTTGCACACCGTTGCAATTATGGGTAGAGTAGGGGCATGCAGACGTACACTGGGGTTGTTACACGGGGAATTAATAACATCTATTCAGTCATCCCTTTCGATGAGTTAAAGCTACTTTCAGCTGAACGCCTCTTTGAGTGTAGGATTAAAGGGAAAGTGCTCCAAGGGGTTGATGATACCTATAATCCACTCGCTGTTGGCGACAAAGTTGAATTTACTGTTCACCACAAGGGAGAGGGGTTAATTACTAGTCGCTTAGAGAGAATTAACTCCTTTGAGAGGTGGAATGCGAAGCGGGAGATGAACCAAACTTTGGTGGCCAATATGGACCAAATATTAATTATCACAAGCAGTGACGATCCCCCCTTTAGACCCAGGTTTCTAGATAGGGCGATTGTGTGTGCTGCCAACACTCCTCTCCTTTTAGTTCTCAACAAGTGTGACCTTCCTATGCGAGAAGATATGATTGAACGCTTTGAACACTACAAAGCTTTAGGTTACCAAACCTTCGCGATGTCGGCCTTTGATGAGGAGGGGATAGTTGCCCTTAGAGAGCACCTTAAAGGGAAGGTGAGTGCCTTCATAGGGCAGTCAGGGGTGGGTAAGTCAACGATAGTCAATGCCCTGTTGGGGGGAGAAGAGGTGCAAAAGGTGGGCCAAATTTCCCATAAGTATCAAAGGGGACGCCACACTACCAACCACGCTGTTATGTTTAATTTGGACGATTCAATCATTGTTGATACCCCTGGTATGCGAGAGATTTTAGTTCCCCACAACGACCCGGTTCTTTTAGGTCATTCCTTTCCTGAATTTAGAGAACCGTCACAGAAGTGCAGTTTTCAACCGTGTTTGCACTACCATGAGCCCGATTGCCACGTTAAAATTGCCCTAGAGAAGGGGGAAATTCATAGCGATCGTTACGAGAGTTATTTGAGGATGTTAGATTCGATTACACAGAGGCCAAAAGAGTGGGAGTAGTAGTACCAAACAGAAGTCTGAGTGACTTAGAATACAATACCATTTTAGAAGAGGTATCAACTTACTGTCTCAGTGAAGAGGGGCGCGAGGAGTTGGTCAAACAAGGCTTCAGTGCTGATAAAACTCTAATAGAGGAGCGCCAGCGGATTATCGACCAGTTCCTCTTTGTAGCGAGCCGTATAGCGAATCGTCCCCACGCTTTCCCCCCTATCGAAGAAATTTGTGACACCCTCAATCTTAAAGAGAAGAGCTTAGATGGCATTGAGCTCTACACCTTAGCCCTCTACCTAAAAGCGGGGGAGGCCTTTATAACCTATTGTCACAGCCACTCTTCTGAGGAGGAAAAGGACCCCCTATACCACCTTTTTAAGCCATTAGACCAAGTTTTGAGAAACCTCTTAAAAGAGATAGAGTCAACTCTGGAAGGTGACGGGAGTGTTAAAGCTAGCCATCCAGCTATCGCCCACTTGATGAAACAAGTTGACCTGCGTCGAAGTGAGAGAAGCAGTTATAGCAACGACTTCTTACGGCGTCACGCGGGGGAGGCCGCAGCCCAACTCCCAGTCTATCGCGATGGGCGAGTTGTCCTCCCCATTCGAAGTGACCAGAGTTCACAAGTTAAGGGGGTTATCCACTCCAGCAGTGCTTCAGGGGCAACCCTTTTTATAGAGAGCTATCGCCTAGTAGAGCTCAACAACCAAGTGATCCTTGCCCAACAAGCGATTGCCATAGAGACAGCCCGTATTTTGAGAGAGTTAACAGCTAAAGGACGCTTAGCCCTCGATGCAATCTACACCTTAAGGCGCGAGGTCGCCTATGGAGACTCCCTCTATGCCCGCTCTCTATGGGTGGAGAGGCACGGGTGTGTTAAACCCCTAATAACCCCAGAGGGGGACTTAATACTACGCGAGGCGCGTCACCCCCTATTGGGAGTGAGGGCCGTTCCCATCTCTTTAGAGGCCGACTCTGCCATTAAAGCGGTTGTTATTAGTGGCCCTAATGCTGGAGGAAAGACCGTTACCATTAAGACTGTAGCCCTCTTTGTCCTCCTCCATCAAAGCTTCTACTACATCCCTGCTAAAGAGGGGAGTGCGCTTCCCCTCTATAAGAGCCTCTATACCGATATAGGGGATGAGCAATCGATTAGTGAGTCGCTTTCAACCTTTAGTGGCCACATGCGCAATATTAGCTCTATTTTGAGGAGTATTGATAACAACTCCCTCATCCTCCTCGATGAGCTCGGTAGTGGCACCGACCCCCTCGAAGGGGCTGCCTTAGGGAGGGCTATCTTAGAGTACTGCGTTGAGAAGGGGGGGCTCACCTTTGTCAGCTCCCACCACAACCTCTTAAAACAGTACGCCTATGGTGATAACCGCCTCCTTAATATGGCAATGGAGGCCGACGCCAAGAGCCACCAACCCACCTTTAGGGTGATTAAAGGGGTTCCTGGCGAGTCGTATGCCCTCGAGACCGCTAAGAGGATGGAGATTCCCCCTCCGGTCTTAGATAAAGCCTCCTCTTATATTGGGGCCGAAGCGGCTGAAATCTCCTCAATTATCAAGGGGCTTCGCCAAAAGGAACAAGAGTTCATTATTCGTGATAAAGAGATCAAAGAGAGAGAGAAAACTATCGCTGAGAAACAACGTGAAGTGGAGTTGAAAGAGCTCTCATTAGACCAGAGAGAACATCTAATACGAAAGGGACAACTGGGGGATTTAACCCATTTCATTGCTGAAAAGCGCTCTGAATTGGAGAATTTAGTGGCACGGCTGAGAGAGGGAGAAATTACCCGTGATAAAACAAGAGAGGTTAAGAGTTATCTTAACTCTCTCGATCTAAAACACGAGGAGGCCTTGAAACGGGCTAATACCCTTAAGGTCAAAGAGAAGCGGCAACCTTCTAAGCTCCCTTTGGGGGTTGGCTCTAGCGTCCTTGTCAAGAAGTCTAAAAGAGAGGGGCGCATTGTACGCCAAGAGAAAGATGGGAAGTGGGTTGTCGCAGTCGGTGCGATGAAGTTTACCCTCTCTGAGGGTGAGATTGAGGCGGTTCAAGAGCGTGAAAAGAAGCCAATGGTCTCCTATGAGACGAGTTCTGTTAGACCGATGACTCAAATTGATGTGCGTGGTCTCACCCTAGATGAGGCGCTCGATAGGGTCAACCTCCAACTAGAAGGCGCTTTAGTGCACGACCTAAAGAGCTTCTCGATTATCCACGGGCTGGGGGATGGAATCCTCTCTAACGGAATTCAAACCTACTTGCGAAGTCTCGCCTATGTCTCTAAGTTCTACTTTGCCCTCCCAGAAGATGGGGGACACGGAAAAACCTACGTTGAGCTCTAAAAGTTTGACAACCTCCCTCCCTAGTGGTACCTTTTTTTCAAGAGGGGGAAGCTATGAGCGTCTATATGGATGATAAAAGCCTGCAGTACCATCTTCACACCCGTCGTGGTGATGTTGGTCGTTATGTAATTTTGCCCGGCGATCCCAAACGGTGTAAGAAGATTGCCGCCTACCTGGATGACCCCATACTAATTGCCGATAGCCGTGAATTTGTCACCTATACTGGTTATCTTAACGACCAGATGGTGAGTGTCACCTCAACCGGAATTGGAGGCCCTTCAGCTGCTATTGCCATGGAGGAGCTCTTCCAGTGTGGCGCTGACACTTTTATAAGGATGGGAACCTGTGGTGGAATGGCACTAGAGGTCCTTGGCGGCGATATTGTAATTGCCACCGGGGCGGTGCGCCAAGAGGGGACGAGTCACGAATATGCCCCTCCTGAGTTTCCCGCAGTGGCTAATATTGAGGTTGTTAACGCCCTAGCAAAAGCGGCTGAGGATCTGGAGCGCTCCTACCATGTAGGGGTGGTGCAGTGTAAAGATTCGTTCTATGGACAACACTCCCCTGAAACTAAGCCCGTCTCTTACATGCTAGAGGCAAAATGGGAGGCCTACAAGCGCTTAGGGGTTTTAGCGAGTGAGATGGAATCGGCGGCCCTCTTTGTGGTAGCGAGTTACCTTGGAGTGCGCTGTGGCTCAGAATTTGTGGTGGTGGGGAACCAAGAGCGGGAGAGGTTAGGATTAGATAACCCTATAGTGCACGAAACAGAGGCGGCAATCGAAGTCGCCATCCAAGGGGTACGCAACCTGATTGCCGCCGATATGGCCTAATTAAGCTTTAGCGAGTCGTTTCCCAAATTCTCGAGCGGCCTCAAGGTCACTCAAATTGGGGTTCCAAAGCTGTTTTAATGGAACATCGACAACTTCAAGTCCCGCCTTTGTGAGAGCCTCGCCAATCTTGGCAGGGGCTTCTCCTGTCCAGCCGTAACAACCAAAAGAGGCCCCTTTCTTCTTCTTCATTTTGAGCATCTTAAGGAAGTGGATGAAGCTGGCGACACTGTCGAGCATGTCATTGCCTACTGTTGGGGAGCCAACAATCAACATCTTTGACTTAAAGACCTCACTCATGATGTCGTTTTTATCGGTCTTAGAGATGCTGAAGACTTTGATGGCAACCTCGGGGTCAGCTTCGTGAATGCCGGCTGCAATGGCATCAGCCAAGGTGCGCGTCCCATCCCACATCGTATCGTAGGCGATAGTGATTTGGTTCTCTTGGTAGTCGTCACACCAGGCAGCATACTTTTCAACAATCTGGAGGGGGTTATCACGCCAGATGACTCCGTGACTCGGGGCAATAATGTCAAAGGTGAGGTTTAATGATAACACTTCGGCCAGTTTTCTCTTCAAGATGGCGCTAAAGGGGGTCAAGATATTGGCGTAGTACTTTAGGGCCTCTTCAAAGAGCTGACACTGGTCGGCGGCGTCGTTAAACATCGTGTTACTGGCATAGTGTTGCCCAAAAGCGTCGTTACTGAAGAGGATATTATCCCCGGTTAGGTAGACAGCCATGCTGTCGGGCCAGTGGAGCATCGTCATCTCAACAAAGATAAGTTGTTTACCGTTACCGATATCGATGGAATCACCGGTTTTAACCACTCTGAAGTCCCAATCTTTGTGGTATTGTCCCTTAAGAGAGTCGACCCCCTTAGCGGTACAATAGATTGGTGTATTGGGGATCTTCTCCATCAAAGCGGGGAGGGCACCACTGTGGTCCACCTCACCGTGGTTGGCAATGATGAAATCGATCTTTTTTAAATCGATTTCACTTTCAAGATTTTTTACAAACTTATCGGCAAAGGGGAGCCACACTGTATCGATTAGAACAGTTTTCTCCTCCTCGATTAGATAAGAGTTGTAACTAGAACCCCGGTGGGTTGAGTAATCGCTTCCATGAAACTGTCTCAATTCGGTATCGATTTGTCCTACCCAACGGACATTATTTTTTATTTTAATGTGCATAAATTTCCTCCTCGCACCAGTATATACTAAATAATAGTCAATTTGTATATTAAAAGAGCAGGTTGTATTTTTAAAATCAAACCGTTATAGTTATCTATCTATTTAAGGCAGGACAATACATGGAACTTCAAATTCAAGATTTGGTAGATTCAATCAAACGAGAGGGAATCGAAGTAGCTGAAAGTGAAGCTACTAAAATTGTTGAGCTAGCGCGTAAAGAGGCGGCAGATTTGGTAGCTGCCGGGACCAAAGAGGCCGCTCTCATCGTAGAGAAGGGGAAAAAAGAGTCCAATCTTATGGTAGCCAGTGGCAAAGCTGCTCTTGAGCAAGCTGCCCGCGACCTGATTCTCTCCCTCCAAAAGACGATTGAGGGGCACTTTGATCGCCTTCTAGAAGAGAGCGTTAATAACAGTTTCTCTTCCGATCAACTAGTTGCCCTAATTAGCGACGTGGTGAAGGCTAATATTGCACCAATTAAGGAGTCGGTAGTTGACCTTAATCCTGATACCTTTAAGAAGCTGGGCAACTCCCTTAAAGAGGCCCTTGCCAAAGAGCTAAAAGAGGGTTTAGAGATTCGCCCCCTTGAAGCGGTCTCAAGTGGATTTCGCCTCTCTCTGAAGGATGGCTCCTCCTACTACGACTTTAGTACCAATGAGATCTCAATTATGTTGAAACATTTCCTCAATCCTACCCTCCAAGAGATTGTCACTGCTAAGAGTCAAAACAAGTAGAGGGCGCTGTGGCTGCATACTACTATCTAATAGCATCACTACCAATGCTTAAGTTTAATGACTCCCCCCCCATCTCTCGTGAGAAGTTTCTTACAGAGGCCCAAAAAGAGGTTGCTCAACACCCCTTTGCCCAACTTTGCTCCCTTTTTAGTGATGAGAGGGCGATTGATCACCCCTACTTAAAAGAGTGGGACACCTTTAATGAAGAGGTTAATTCACTTCTAGCTCATTTAAGGTCCCAGCGCCTCAACTTCACCCATAAGGAAGAAGTTAAGCGGGACCCCAAATTAGAGGCTAAGCTGCGGGAGATTGTCCAAAACCCCAATCCGTTGGAGGCTGAGACCCAATTGATGCAACTCTACTGGGAGAGAGCCACTGAGTTATCGCGGATGAAGGTCTTTACTATTGAGGTGTTGTTCACCTATGCAATTCAATTAAATATATTAGAACGAAAGGCTCTCTTTACCCAAGAAGCGGGCAATAGGGAGTTCAATCAGTTGTTTACAACTTTGCAATCAATAATCAAGAGCATATAAACGGAGTAGAGTTATGGCAGAGAGATACGGACTAGTCACTGGCGTTGATGGAAACATGGTGAGCGTAGAGTTCGAAGGCGATATTTTCCAAAACGAAGTTGGTTTTATTTTAGTAGGGGATCAACGCCTCAAGAGTGAAGTTATTAGAATTACCGGCAAGAGTGCCTCTCTACAGGTCTTTGAGATGACCGGAGGGATTGGGGTAGGGGACAAAGTTGAGTTCTCAGGCGAAATGCTCTCAGTTGAACTGGGGCCTGGACTTTTAACCCAAATTTACGACGGACTCCAAAACCCCTTGCCACAATTGGCGGCTCAGTGTGGGTTCTTCCTCCAAAGGGGGGTCTACCTCAAGCCAATCCCCGATAAAGAGTGGCGCTTCACCCCTGTCGCAAAGAAGGGTGACAAAGTTATTGCTGGCTCTACATTAGGCACAGTCCCTGAGGGGATTTTTAGCCATAAAATAATGGTCCCCTTCGACCTCCCTAAGGGGAATTGGGTGGTAGAATCTATTAAGAAAGAGGGCTCTTACAATGTACGTGACGAGATTGCTACTATTAGCGATGGGAAGGGGGGGAAGCGAAGCCTCTCAATGGTCTTCTCTTGGCCTATTAAACGCCCCATAACCGCCTATGTTGAGCGTCTCCAACCGCGGGAACCTCTCATTATTCAAAGCAGACCGATTGACACCTTCTTCCCGGTAGCCAAGGGGGGTACCTACTGTATCCCTGGACCTTTTGGGGCTGGTAAGACAGTTTTGCAACATATGACGAGCAGAAATGCTGCTGTCGATATTGTAATTATTGCAGCTTGTGGTGAGCGAGCCGGAGAGGTTGTTGAGACCCTCAAAGAGTTCCCTGAACTGCTTGACCCTAGAACGGGACGCACCTTGATGGAGCGTACCATTATCGTGTGTAACACCAGTAGTATGCCGGTAGCAGCCCGTGAAGCTTCAGTTTATACCGGTGTGACAATTGCCGAATATTATCGCCAGATGGGTCTAGACGTCCTCCTTTTAGCCGACTCAACTAGCCGCTGGGCTCAAGCAATGCGTGAGATGTCTGGTCGCCTTGAAGAGATTCCGGGCGAGGAGGCTTTCCCCGCCTACCTCGAATCGGTTATTGCCAGTTTCTATGAGAGGGCTGGTTTAGTTGTTCTACAGGACGGCTCACAAGGCTCAGTTACTATTGGAGGGACTGTATCTCCGGCTGGTGGAAACTTTGAAGAGCCGGTGACCCAAGCTACTCTAAAAGTTGTTGGGGCGTTCCATGGCCTCTCCAGAGAGCGCAGTGATGCCCGTAAATACCCGGCAATTGACCCCTTAGAGAGCTGGTCAAAATATCCGAGTCCTATTAATTACGATAAAGTGGAGTGGGCCAGAGATCTCCTATTTAGGGCAAATGAAGTTTCACAGATGATGAAGGTCGTTGGTGAAGAGGGGACCAGTTTGGATGACTACCTCCTCTACCTCAAAGGGGAGCTCCTCGATGATGTCTACCTCCAACAAAACTCTTATGACGAAATTGACTCAGCTTGTCCTTTAGATCGACAAGTTTTGGTTTTTGACCTCTTGTTTAAGGTCTTGGGCTCAAAGTTTAAATTGGGCTCTAAACGAGAAGCGCGCTCTTTTATCAACGACCTGCGACAAATGTTTATCGACTGGAATGGGACCGCGCGCGATGATAAGAATTTTGAAAAATACGAAAAAGAGATAAACCACCTTATAGATGAGAAGTTTATTGAGTATGAGCGGCAGGTTGCCAAAATTGTTGAAGGTTAGATAGGGGACTAGAGATGCAAAAAGTATATACAAGAATCGATTCTATTGCCGGTAACGTTATCACAGTGAGAGCTGAAGGGGTGCGTAACGGCGACTTAGCGGTTGTCACCTCGGCCCATGGTGAGTCGCTGGCCAACGTTATTAAGCTGAACCATGATGTGGTCTCCCTACAAGTCTTCTCCGGAGCTCGGGGAATCTCTACTGGTGACAAAGTGCGCTTCTTGGGTGTTCCCATGCGGGTCTCCTATAGCGATGACCTCTTAGGGAGAATCTTTAATGGTGCCGGTAAGCCACGTGATAACGGGCCAGAGCTGACCGAAAACTTAATTGAAATTGGGGGGCCTTCGGTTAACCCTGCCAAGCGGATTATTCCCCGCAATATGATTCGTACCGGTATTCCGATGATTGACCTCTTCAATACCTTGGTAGAGTCACAGAAACTCCCCATCTTCTCAGTCTCAGGTGAGCCCTACAACGAAGTCTTGGCCCGTATTGCAATGCAAGCCGAAGTTGACCTCATTATCTTGGGAGGAATGGGATTAAAGTACGATGATTACCTCTACTTCAGAGATACCTTGGAAGAGAGTGGTGCCAAGAATAGAACAATTTTCTTTGTCCACACGGCCAGTGACCCCACCGTTGAGTGTCTCCTTGTCCCCGATATCTCGCTCGCTGTGGCTGAGCAATTTGCCCTTGATGGGAAGAAGGTCTTGGTCCTTTTAACCGATATGACCAACTTTGCCGACTCAATGAAGGAGATTGCTATTACGATGGAGCAGGTCCCCTCTAACCGCGGTTATCCAGGCGACCTCTACAGCTCTCTGGCATCTCGCTACGAAAAGGCGGTCGACTTTGAGGGGGCTGGATCGGTCACTATTTTAGCAGCTACCACCATGCCCGGTGATGATGTGACCCACCCGGTACCCGATAACACCGGTTATATCACGGAGGGGCAATTTTACTTAAGGCATGGGAGGATTGAACCCTTTGGGTCCCTCTCTCGTCTAAAGCAGCAGGTCAACTCTGATACCCGTGACGACCACCGCGCCCTGATGGATGGGATGATTAAACTCTACGCCTCTTATAAAGAGGCCTTAGAGAAGAAGGCGATGGGGTTCCAAATGTCGGAGTGGGATGAAAAGCTCCTCAAGTATGGGGAGATGTTTGAAGATAAGATGATGGACCTCTCAGTCAATATCCCCCTTGAAGAGGCCTTAGATTTAGGATGGAAGATATTAGCGGCCTGTTTTGAGCCGAGAGAGAGTGGCATCAGGAGTGAACTGATTCAACGCTACTGGCCAGAGGAGCTCACTTAAGGGATGACTAATGGCTAAGATAAAACTGACTAAAAATGAACAAAAGCGCCAAAAAGACCAACTCAAACAGTTTGAGCGCTATTTGCCCACCTTGCAGTTAAAGAAACAGCAACTCCAGATGGTGATTAGGCAGATTGAGGCGGAGGTTGAGACTCTCCATGAGAAACAACAAGCCTTGGTACGCAATCTACAGAGTTGGGTGGCTGTCTACCACGAGAATATACTCTTTGAAGAGGAGAAGCGCCTCAACAACCTAATTGTTGTCGATAAGGTTGTGCGAGGGGAGGGGAACATTGCCGGTGTCACTATCCCCATCTTTGAAGAGCTAATCTTCCAAGATATTGAGTGGGACCTCAAAGCCTACCCCCTGTGGGTCGACCGTGGAATTGAGTCTTTACGTGACGTGGCCCGCTTTGATGCGATGGTGGCCACCCTTGAGCGCCAAATTGAGCTTTTAGGGATAGAGTTGAGAACCACCTCCCAAAGGGTCAACCTCTTTGAGAAGGTTAAAATTCCCGAGACGAAAGAGAACTTGAGGCGTATTGCCATCTACCTAGGGGACCAACAAACGGCTGCTGTTGTTACCGGTAAAATTGCTAAAAAGAAACTACTTAGAGGGGGTGTTGCATGATTGTAGCGATGAAAAGAGTCTCCCTCGTCATAAAGGCAAATGAGAAGAGGGGAGCTCTCAAAGCACTCAGGAAACTGGGGATCCTCCATGTAGACGAAGTAAAGTCGACTAATGAGACGATTGAGGAGTTAGGCTCCTCCAAACACTCCCTTGAGCGGGTGATTGCGACCCTAAAGGAGTATAAAGTTGAGGAGTACCCCAAAAAGAGCCTCTCCAAAGAGAAGTTCACCACCCTCTACGAAACTACCCTCGACCTGATTGAAGAGAGGGGGTTCCTTCATGATCAAATACAACTCAAAAGAAATGAGAAGGAGCGACTTCAAGAGTGGGGCGACTTCAACCCTGATGATATCAAAGAGTTAACTAAAAACAATATTGAGCTCACCTTCTACAAGGTTTCTGCCAAAGAGCTCTCTAAACTTAGTAGCGATGAGATGAGTTATATTCTCCTCGGGGGTAGTGGCAAAAATGTCACTATTGCCACCGTTAACTCCCTATTGCCCTCCAGTGTGGTTGGTCAAAAGTTGACCCTTCCCGAAAACTCACTTACTGCTTTATCAAACCAAATAGGGGAGATTGAGGGGCGTCTAGAAGATATTGAGGGGGAGTTTAATAAACTGGCGCTCCACCTCAACGATTTCAAAGCCTACCTTGCCATTGTTGAGCAAGAAGAGCGCTTTGAGATAGTGAGTGCCTCTCTTCAGGAGGAGGGGCAAGTGGCTTGGCTTTGTGGCTATCTCCCTTTTGATGAAGTTGAAAACTTTAAGGGGGTTGCAGCTAAAGAGAAGTGGGCTTATTTGATTGATGACCCTGGTGAGGATGAGGCACCTCCCACCCTCTTAAAAAACCGCAAATGGATCAATATTATTAGACCAGTTTTTGATATCTTAGGAACTGTTCCTGGTTACCGTGAGTATGATATCAGCATGTGGTTCCTTATCTTCTTTGCCATCTTCTTTGCCATGATTGTAGGAGATGCTGCCTATGGTCTCATCTTCCTTATCGTTGCCATAGCGATGCACGTTAAGGCAAAAAAGGCCAACAATGCCATTATCCTCCTCTACGTGTTGAGTTTAACGTGTATAGGGTGGGGTACCATTACCGGTACCTGGTTTGGCTCTAAAGCAATCTTAGAGGCAATACCTTTCCTAAAGGCCCTTATAATTCCCCAGATAGCCAACTACCCAGAAATCTTTGGAATTGAGGCGACCTCCGCCCAAAATATGGTTATGAAGCTCTGTTTCATCATTGGAACGGTACAGCTAACCCTAGCCTGTGTGATGAATGTCTGGCGTAAACTTGGTCAAAAGAGCCTCGCTTTCGTCGCTGATATCGGCTGGTTCGTTATGCTAATTGCCCTCTATTTCTTGGTATTGATGTTGGTTATTGGCACTCCCATCAACTTAGGGCTTGTTGCTTCAGTCGTGGCGATTGGCTTTTTGTTGGTGATTATCTTTGGAGGACAAGAGCCGGGCAAACCTTTCTTAAAGGGATTAGCCGCCGGTGGCGCGAATGCCTTCTCTAGCTTCCTCGATACAATTAGTGCCTTTTCGAATATTATCAGTTATATTCGCCTCTTTGCGGTTGGAATGGCCTCTTTGGCGATTGCCCAAAGCTTTAACAGTATGGCTTCCCCTATGCTAAAGGGTTTTGCCCTACCAGCTGGGGTTTTAATCTTAGTAATTGGACATGGTTTGAACTTAGTGATGGCTATCCTTTCGGTGGTAGTCCACGGAGTGCGCTTAAATTTATTGGAATTTTCGGGTCAACTTGGAATGGAGTGGTCCGGGGTAAATTATAATCCGTTTAGAGAAACGGTAGAAACAACAAACAATACGTTGTAGAGACAACGAGAAGGAGCATTTTATGAATATCAGTATGATTGGAATGGCTGCAGCCTTAGGCCTTTCAGCACTAGGGTCAACGTTGGGTGTTGCTGTTGCCTCTTTAGCAGCAGTAGGTGGGTGGAAAAAATGTTATGCCGAGGGTAAACCAGCTCCATTTATCATGGTAGCATTCTCTGGTGCACCTTTAACTCAGACAATTTATGGTTTCTTACTTATGAACTTTATCCGCACCGCATCTATAGCAGGGAAAGATCCCCTCTTACTCTTTAGCACGGGTATCTTTGCAGGACTAGCTATCGGATTATCGGCTTGGATGCAAGGGAGAGCCGCAGCTGCCGCCTCAGATGCTTTAGCTGAGACAGGTAAAGGGACAGCCAACTACTTTATTGTAATTGGTATTATTGAGACAGTCGCCCTCTTTACCCTTGTTTTCTCACTCCTACTTATTCAGTAGGGTTGAAGCGAAGATAAGTTAAATAATTTTAGTTCGTTTAAATAAAGACCAGTCACGTTCAAGCCTATAGGCTTAGCTTGGCTGGTTTTTGTAACTTCTACTAATGAATCAACTAAATAGTATATAGGGATAACTATTAATTATACCATGATTTAAAACATATATTCACTTTTCAGAAGGAATTTTCTTCCAACTTTCTAGTCTTGTTAAAAATGTTGCCTTCTAAATAGCGGTAGCTTACCCAGAAATAAGTGGCTTAGTTGCAGAAGATTTCATACTCATAAAAGATTTTAATAAGCCAAATCAAATAATAATTGAAGAGGTTTTACTAGATGCAGTTCCTTTAACAAAGGAATATGCTATGACACTTCCTGATGGAGAAAATTTTTCACCAGGGGAGTATCGATTAGTGTTTTCCAAAACAGGCTATAGCTTTGCGTTTATAGATTTTGAGATAGAAGATTTTTTAGCGAATGCGATAGAAGCCTTAACAGAAGTTATTGCTTTTGCAACTACAAGTAAAGGTACAGCCGTAGTAAGTGAGGATGGTACTAATATAGATTCAGAAGCATATTGGGTATCATCAGAGGTTATGACAGCCTATACTAATGCAATCGCAACAGCTCAAGGGGTTTTGGACAATACAGCTGCAATCTTCGAAGAAATAGCCCAAGCAATAACAGACCTTGACACAGCAACTACAACGTTCAATGAAGCTAAAAAACCCGGCACAAAAGTAGCAGACTAAGAAGATTTAGACGCAGCGATTTTAGTAGCTGAAGTTAATCTCCTAGTGTTGTAGTAAGCGTTGATGGCAAAGGTATTGTTTATGGAGAAGAGTGGGTAACAGTTGCGGTGTATGGTGCTTATGTAGTCGCGTTGAAATGCCAGCTGCCGAGATTCTTAACAAAGCTTTATAATCATCTCTTAACTGAACACTTTTTACCCTTTAACGATTCTTCTCTATTTACCCTCTTTCGTGTAGACTAGTAGCGGTATGAAAAGAAGAGAGACTAAAAGTGTCCAAGTGGGTCACCTCCAATTAGGAAGTGGCCACCCTATAGCAGTTCAAACTATGTGGGCCTATTCGTTGGACCATCCAGATATAGAGACTAAATTAAACTCTTACGCCACCATGGGGTGTGACCTTATTAGGTTTAGCTATCCCGATAGCTCCTCTAAAGAGCTTTTTAAGAAAATATGTACCTCTTCTCCAATGCCTGTTGTCGCGGATATCCACTTTGACTACCGCTTAGCACTGGAGTCTATTGAGGCCGGTGCTGCTAAAATTAGGCTCAATCCAGGCAACATAGGGGCCAAGTGGAAAGTAGAAGACGTCGTTAAAAAAGCTCTAGGGGAGGGGGTTGCCCTCCGTATTGGCTTAAATGGAGCCTCCCTGCCACCTAAGATGAGAAATAGTGACCATGCTGAAGCAATGG
>Ga0172377_10001023_pt1 | contig 27772 bp, 26 predicted proteins | sample Pumphouse3metaG_FD_119749 | JGI IMG/M metagenome (GOLD analysis project Ga0172377, IMG submission 119749) | Leachate microbial communities from a municipal landfill in Southern Ontario, Canada - Pumphouse #3 metaG | ecosystem: Engineered > Solid waste > Landfill > Unclassified | place: Canada... | reverse complement strand
CTATTTTAATGAAAGCAACGTGATAGACTCTACATGGTATGTTTGTGGAAACATATCAACTGGTTGAACTTTTTCAACTTTGTAGACCTCTTTGAGAAGTTTTAAATCTCTTGCGAGTGACGATGGTTCACAAGAGATGTACACAATTCTTGAGGGTTTCATGGTAATCAACGATTGAATTAGCGATGCACCACAGCCATTGCGTGGTGGATCAACAAAAACAACATCAACTTTTTCTTTTCGTGAAGCCATCTTGACCATGAACTGAGCGGCATCGTCACAAAAGAATTGAATATTGCGGATTTGGTTTAGTTCGGCATTGATCCGAGCATCTTTGACTGCCGCCGGAACTACTTCTACCCCAATGACACTTTTCGCTTGCTTGGCGGCGATAAGCCCAATGGTTCCCACTCCACAATAAGCATCAAAGGCAACGGTTTGATTGCTGAGATTTGCATAATCCATTGCGGTTTGATATAGAATTTCAGTTTGCTCCGGATTGACCTGGAAAAAGGATTTTGCTGAGATACGAAAACGGAGGCCATTTAGTTCATCTTCAATGAATCCAGGTCCAAATAGAATATGTTCTTCTTCTCCCAACACAACATTCGTAACTGCTGAATTTACATTCAACACAATGGTGCGGATATTGGGATGAGCCGTCAGCAATGCTTCCAGAAGTAATTGCTTTTTAGGGAGATATCCGGTACGGGTGATAAGGACCACCATTAGCTCTTGTCTTGCACGCGACTTACGAATCAAGACATAACGGATAACTCCTTTGCGCTGAATCACATCAGCAGGTTCAATATTTAGTTGCTTGCATAACTTTTTCAAAGTTACCAACACTCGATCCGCTTCTTCGTCCTCAATATAACTCTTTTCCATATCGATAATCTGATGCGTTCCTTTTTGATAAAATCCAGCAATCAATTTCCCCTCAGGGTTAGTCCCGAATGGAACTTGCACTTTATGACGATAACGCCATGGATTTTGCATACCAATAATGGGTTCAACCTCTACATCGATTTCTGCAATTCGTTTTAAAACTTCTTCCACTCTCGTTTGTTTAAATCGCAATTGCTCGGCATAAGTCATATGTTGCAGCTGACAACCACCACAAAATTTATAGATCTCACAAGTGGGCTTGATACGCTCCGAGGAAACCGTTAGCAGTTTCAAGCGTCTTCCAAGCGAAAAACCTTTTTTCCTCTCTGTAATGAGAATTTCAGCTTCCTCACCCATCAGTAAATTTTCCACAAAAATGGGAATTCCCTCATGTTTAACAACACCTCGGCCATCATGAGCATAATCCACACAACGTCCTACAATCTTTCGTTCCACGAACATCACAATCCTTTATTCTCTCTTAATGATACTGTTTTTGAATCCAAAAGTATACGAGACAAACAAAGAAAAAAGTGCGTTTTCACTTCACTTGTGCTTAAATAGAGATAGCACGAAAGGACATCGTCGCAGCGATGAAGGGTTGTTCTATGTTAAAAAGACTATTCGGATTCACCAAACGTGAGTGGAGTTACATCTTTTATGACTGGGCAGAAAGCGCTCATACCGTAATTATTGGATCATTTGTCTTCCCTATCTTATACGGTATTCTCATGGAAAATGCAGGATTTAACACAGCGGAAGCTGGATCAATCTATGGATTTATTGCTACAGGATTAAGCGCATTTATCGCCATACTATCCCCGATTCTTGGAACGTATGCGGAATACAAAGGCATGAAAAAGAAAATGTTTATGGCTTTCTTTGTCTTTGGCATTCTATTCTCCATAGGACTTTCGTTTTATCCCCTGGATCCTTCCCTTATCTGGGTAGTCTTGATTCTTTATGCTGGCTCAATGATTGGTTATGCAGGTACTAATATTTTCTATGATTCATTTATTGTTGATGTAACCAGTGACGAACGCATGGACCGAGTATCGACTGCGGGTTATGCATTTGGATACATTGGAGGTTCTACCATTCCTTTGGTAATTTCCTTATTCATCTTACAGTTTCTTCCCGATCTTGCTGGTCTACCCGCCTCATGGGCACTCGACTATGGCTTCCGCATTTGTTTCTTATTAAGTGCAGTGTGGTGGTTACTCTTTTCCATCCCATTCGCAAAAAATGTCCAGCAACAATATGGGGTGGACAAAGTTGAACATCCCATCCGCAATAGTTTTAAACGTTTATGGAAGACCATTCGTAATATCAAACAATATCGTGTCATTGTATTATTCTTAATTGCCTACTTCTTCTACATTGATGGCGTTCATACTATTATTTCGATGGCCATTCCATTTGCCAATGATGTCATCGGTGGCGGAGATCCCAGTTTTAATGCAACAAGTACTCTCTTGCCCATTATGATAGTCATACAAATCCTTGCTTTCTTTTTTGCGCTCCTCTTTTCGTTCCTATCCAAAAAGTATAAAACAAAACATCTATTGATTGCTACCATCTTGGTGTACTGTGTCATTGCTATCTTTGGTTTCTTTGTCAGCACGGTCACTCACTTCTGGATTCTTGGTATTTTAGTAGCAACATCACAAGGCGGCATTCAAGCATTGTCCCGCTCATATTTTGGAAAACTTGTCCCTGAAGACAAAGCCAATGAATTCTTTGGTTTCTACTCCATCTTTGGACGGATTGCTTCCATTATGGGTCCTGCACTAGTCGGCTTATTCACTGTGCTTGCAGGCAATCAAATTGGAGATATGCGCTATGGAATTCTTTCCTTAATTCTCCTCTTTATCATCGGCTTAGTGATGTTCATTGTCGTCATCAAAGTCGAGGCCAAAGAAGCTCAGCAACCCCACTAATCCATCAAAAAAGCTCATCCAACTGGATGAGCTTTATTACTAAAACGAACGATTTCTACTAGATGCGAACAATCTCGCCCCATACTTCGCCTTTGAAGTTCCCGGCATTGGCTTCATCGGTGTCAACATGGGCAGCAGTTGCAAATTTGGGACTCACACGTACCACGACATCCCCTAAAATAACACTGCGATCGCCACCAAGAATTTTCAAGCCCACAACTTCTTTGTCTTTAACGCCAAGTTTCACGGCATCTTCAGGAGTCGTATGAATGTGCCGTTTGGCAACAATCACACCTTCATTTAATTCAACTTCTCCCTTAGGCCCCCGTAAAACGCAAGAACCACTAGCCTTCGTATCTCCCGATTCCCGAATAGGCGCTTGAATCCCAATGGAGCGGGCATCCGTCATGGATAGCTCAATTTGAGTAGTTGCCCGAGTGGGTCCTAACACCGATACTCGCGCAATGCTCCCTTTAGGACCGACGACTTCCACGCGTTCTTCACAGGCAAATTGGCCAGGTTGCGACAAGTCCTTTTTTGGAGTTAATGTTGCTCCAGGACCAAATAAAATCGCTAAATGTTCTTCACTGAGATGAACATGGCGGGCGGATGTTTCGACTAATACTTTTTGACTCATGTTGCTACCTCCTCTATTCCTTGCTTATTGTACTACGATTCAGAGAAAAAATGAAGTGAAAATTAGGTCAATGACCCAATAATAATCACTAAGAAGAATAGGATGAAAACGACAACTCCGAAAAGCTTAATTTTTAGATAAAGTTCCCGTCGGCGTATTTTTTCAGCATAGGTGGATTCAAAAGGAACTCCTGCTATTTCATAAGCAATTTTTAAAACATATTCTCCCATCAAATCAGTGGCTTCCCGCTTAGCAAAAAAATCATCAAGCTTGCTATCTTGTTTGCGCAACTCCATGGCAATCATTTGGATGTAATGATACACCATGTTTTCTCCATCTTGAGTTAAACGCACCCCATACCGATGCATTTCCTTTTTGGGAGCTTTCACTGCAACCTCTCCACTTTTTGTTTTGGGATTCGGACGAATGATTCCTGGCTTTTTTAATTCCAAGGCAATCTCTTTTGCAATGCTATCCAATAATGCTTGGGTGTTTTGTAAATAAGTTTGGTTCATATCTTCAGATGCTCCTCTTTGTTCTACGGTTTATTTTACCATAAGTTGACAATCATAAAAAGGGATAAGGCTTGCGAAAACTATTCTCTTTCTCTATAATAATAATACATTCGATTACGATGAAAGGAGACTTTCGATGGACCGTATTAAAACCTACTTGCCTTTCCTACTCATCCTGATTGCCACCGTCTTAATGCTCTTTCTCGGCATGTAAGCCGTTTTTAGTTCAGATGGAAGCAAAAGCGCCACTTATGGCGCTTTTTTTCTACCACTTATCGAAATGTGTTACATCTTCCAAAGGAAGGCGCGGACGCATTTTAGGGGTTTCATCCGGATACCCAATGGGAGAGGCAGCCACAATTTCGACTTCATCAGGAATCTGGAGGAGTTTCTTGATTTCCTCACTACGCCAAGAGGGAGTCCCCATCCAGACGGTACCAAGTCCATGATTCCAAGCGGCTAAAAAGAAATTTTCAATGGCAGCCGCAATGCTATGTTGAGCCCACAAGTCAATGTATTTTTGATAGTCGGGTTGCAACAATACATTACGTTTATTGATACAAAAAATAACAAACACAGGTGCTTTTCTCAAGTTGGTATACATCGTGACAATTTTATCGAGTCGTTCCCCAGCGGAAGAATCTGTCCGTGCAGATCCAAAATACTGGCGATGACTCATTCCAATAATCTCTGCCACTCGATCCAACTTTTCTGGGTCGGTAACAAAGACAAAATCCCATTGTTGAGAATTAGAACCATTGGGTGCTAGCGTTGCTGCTTGAACCAACTCCCATAAGATTTCCTTCGCGACTGGATCGCTTTTGTAGCGACGTACGCTACGTCTTGTTCGGATGACATCCATTAATTCCATATTCATTTTCCTCCTTGTTAATAATCCATTTTTGAATCGCTTCAAAAAGCTGATTCACATTGGAGCACACTTGTAATGCCCCTGCATCGAAAAGTTCTTGGCTTCCCCGAAATCCATATCCAGCACCGATGAACTCCATTCCCGCTTGAATGGCTGTCTGCACATCCACGGCAGAGTCTCCAATCATTAAGGCATTTTGTGCCAATAATCCATTTTGGGCAAAACTCATCAATAGCGCTTCGGGATTCGGTTTCCTTGGATACTTCTTAGAATACCCAATTATGCCAGAAAAAGAAACCCCCGGGAAGTAGTATTCGATAATACTTTTCACGAAGTCTTCGTTTTTATTGCTAAAAACATAAAGAGAGATGGGTGATTGATGAAGCAGACGCAAGTGCTTCAAAATTCCAGAATATCGCTTCGATCTGCTATGCCATCGATGACGATAATGCTCCGTTTGTTGGAACAGCATTTTTTGTACCAATCCTTCGTCTTGACGAAGCGGCTCAGGGAGACTTCGACGTGCCAACTCAAGCGCACCATCCCCAACCATCCAACGATAATCTTCTAGTGAATGGATCGGATAACCAGCTTCCTGCAATGCAAGATTACAAGCATCCATTAGATCGGGAAGGCTATTCAGCAAAGTCCCATCCAGATCAAATACTATCGCCTTTTTCATTGAAATGTCTCCTTGGCTTGACGCAAGTGACGCATATCATCCCACACCAGAAACATTACCGCACCAATAATTAAAACTCCGCCTAAAATTTGCATCTCGTGTAATTGTTCCTGTAAAACAATAGCCCCTGTAATCACAGTGACAACAGGGATAAGGTTAATAAAAACCGAACTCATTACTGTGCCAATTTGTTTCATCGCATAGACATACCAGTAAAATGCAAGTCCCGAACACACGATTCCTAAAAAGGCGATATGTCCCCACATGACTGGAGGCATTGACAGAATGGGTCCAATGGCCGTCATTGCAAAAGGAGCAAGTACGAGAAGGGTTATGCCCGCTTGAAGGGTGATAATCTTTAAATTCGAATAGCGTTTCCGAAGTTCCATTGTGGTATGCGAAAAAACAATCCAAGCTCCCACTGCCAGTAACATAAATAAGTATCCTTGGATGGATTCCCAGGTAAGTTGGTCAATGTCCCCTCCTACAACAAATCCTACTCCTAGAATTGAACCGGCGACTGCAATCATCTTGATTCTACTTATACGCTCACGAAAGAGGATAAAATTAGTAAGAATTAAAAAGATGGGTAATGTCGAAACAAGAATGGAAGCTGTTGAAGCCGAAATATAGCTTACAGCAGTATTTTCAGCATAGAAATACAAAGCAACACCAATAATTGCGCTGACCATTAAACGGAAAATATCTCGTTTCTGAATAACAATTGTTTCTTTTTTAGCGAAAAAAAAGATTAGTAGAAATCCAAATGCAAAGAGATATCGGACAAACCCTAAAGAAATCGGATCGATAACATTAAGGACAATCTTAGAACTAACAAAGGAGACTCCCCAAGCAAGCGTGACCATCAGCAATAAACCATAAGCAAATATTTTTTTCACGCGCTCACTCCTTCCGTTCTTTTATTATTATAGCATATTTTATAAGGATTATTCGAGGGCTTCGATTGCTTTTCTTCTCGTCCTTTGCTACGATTAAAGCATAAAGGAGTTTGAATTATGAAACAAAAACTTGCAGTCTTATGGACCAATGCCGATAAAATGACTTCACTACATATGGTGCTAATGTATACAAAAAACTCAAAACTTCGTGGTTGGTGGAACGATATCGAGCTCATTATTTGGGGTGCTACGGCCAAATTGGTTGTCGAAGATCTTGATGTCCAAAAAGAAGTTTTAGCAGCGCGTGACGCCGGCGTCAAAATTGGAGCCTGTCAAGCTTGTGCTCGAAATCTTGGCGTTTATGATTTACTTGTCGATTTGGGATTTGATGTAAAGTCCTATGGACCCGTATTAACCGAATATCTAAACGACGAAACCATTCAAGTTCTTTCCATCTAATTATTCTTTTTTTAAGAAAGAAGGGTTTCTATGCAACCAGTGGTTGATCGATTTCTTCATTATGTCACCTTTGATACCCAGTCTTCTCCCATGAGCGAAGACTCTCCTAGTACATCCTCCCAATTAGTTTTTGCAGATGAACTCGTAAAAGAATTGCAAAATCTAGGAATGAAGGACATTTTTCGCAGTGAAACAGGAACGGTTTATGCTCATATCGAGGGTAATCGTAATGTTCCAGCAATTGGCTTCATTGCCCACATGGATACTTCTCCCGATGCACCAAGTTCAAACATTCAGCCTCGGATGGTACATTATCAAGGTGGAGATATTGCCTTAGGTCATTCTGGTGTAGAACTCTCTCCGACATCATTTCCTATTTTGTCTCATAAAGTGGGCGAACACCTTATCGTTACCGATGGAACGACCTTACTTGGGGCCGATGATAAAGCAGGAATTGCCGAAATTATGACAATGTTGGACATTCTTCACCAAGACCCCTCACTTCCCCATGGCCCGCTTTATGTGGCGTTCACACCCGATGAGGAAGTTGGACGAGGCGTCGACCATTTTGAACTTCAACGGTTTCCCGTTGCATTTGCTTTTACCGTGGATGGCGGACAAATTCATGATGTCGAGTGGGAGAATTTTAATGCTGCTTCTGCAGTAATCTCTATTCGCGGATTGGGGATTCATCCAGGTGGAGCTAAAGGAAAAATGGTCAATGCCCTCATGCTAGCCATGGAATTTGACCAGCTGCTGCCCATAAATGAACGTCCTGAATTCACATCAGGATATGAAGGATTTCATCATCTGCATTCGCTCCAAGGAGATGTTGAATTTGCAACCATGGAATATCTCCTCCGTCATCATGATGAAAACGAATTTCGTCGCATGAAAATGCAAATGACTCGAGCAGCTACTTATCTCAATGAATTGCATCATGGGTCATGGATTACCGTCCATATCACTGATTCCTATTCCAATATGCGAAACATCATGGAGCATCATCGTGACATCATTGATCTGGCCTATCGCGCAATTCAATCCATTGGACTTACTCCAAGTTCGATGCCTATTCGTGGAGGAACTGATGGAGCCATGTTAACTGCTAAAGGACTTCCTTGCCCTAATTTAGGAACTGGTGGCTATAATGCTCACAGTCGTTATGAATTTGTAAGTGTTGAAGAAATGGAACAAGCTGTCAAGTTGCTGCTGACAATCAGCTCATTACACGCAACCCCAAAGGAGGAGAATCATGAAAACTAAACTTGCTTTCGTTTTCCCTGGGCAAGGCACTCAATATGTAGGCATGGGCAAAGCGTTTTATGATGCTTATCCTCTCGTACGCGAATGGTTTGAGCGTGGTTCCCATCGACTCAATATGGATTTGGCAGATTTGTGTTTCAATGGCCCCGCGAGTGAGTTGCTCAAGACGGAACACCAACAACCCGCCATTCATACGGTAGAAGTATCTATTTTGTCATTGTTACAAGTAGAAGGTATTGTTCCCGATGTAGTAGCAGGATTCTCTCTTGGAGAATATGCTGCCCTTGTTGCAGCCAAGTCCATAAATTATGATGATTCCGTTGTTCTCGTTCGAAAACGGGGCATATTTATGCAAAATGCGGTCCCTCAAGGAATTGGAAAGATGCTTGCGATTTCTGGCCTATCTCGAGATACTGTTGAATCTCTCGTGCTTCGCGCGCGTAGCTGCGGATGGATTGAATGTTCCAATTACAATTGTCCGGGACAAATAATTGTGTCCGGAGAAAAGGAAGCCGTGGCCATGGCAGATGTTTTGGCGAAGCGCGCCAACGCCAAGCACACAACTTATCTCAATGTTTCAGGTCCATTCCACACTCAAATGTTACGGGACGCCGGGCATCAATTAGCCGAGGAACTCGCCAATATCTCACTCAATCCCCCAACGATTCCCTTTATTCCAAATGTCTCAGGTCAGTTTTATCGACCAGGACAGGATTTACGAAAAATTCTTGAAGATCACGTTTATCTCGCCGTGCGTTGGGAAGAAACCATTAATACTATGCTAGAGAATGATGTTCGGATTTTTGTGGAAATCGGACCTACGGGTAGTGTCACAAAATTTAATCAACGAACCGCAGAGGCGCATCAAATAAAGGATGGAATATACTTCCATATTGAAACCCCAGATCAATTAAAAACCTTTCTTGATTGGTATAAAAACAACCGCTAACTGCGGTTGTTTTTCTTTTTACTCAGGCTTTTCAAAACGTCGTTCAATCCATTTTTGAAGTTCCACCATAGGGATAATCAAGAATGCAAGACCTATACTAACAACCCAGTCGTGGAATGGAATAGACTGTGTCTCAAAGATAACATGCATGAAATCAAAACCTATCACGACGACGGTTAACACAACCCCAATCAGAAAGGTTATGTTCAAGTACTTGTTCGCAAAAGGATTGGATTGAAACAATGAATTTTGTTGAGAGCGTAAATTAAACGAATGAAATAACTGAATGAAGATTAGGGTTACAAAGCCCATCGTCATTGCAACCGAGTGGTCCGAAATTCCTTCAATAAAGACATAATTTCCTAACGAGAAGGATGCTAAGACCAACACCGTTTGCATAACTCCTTGGATAATAATATCGCGTCCTGTCTTACCGGCAAACAAGCTTGATCCGGATTTCCGAGGTTTTTGGTTCATCACGTCCGATTCTGCTTTTTCCATTCCTAATGCAATGACCGGTAAGGAGTCGGTCACAAGATTCACCCAAAGAATCATCACTGGGGTTAAAAACTTCACATTTAGAAAAACGGTTGCAACAAAGAGACATAAGACTTCAGCAATGTTCGCTGATAGCAAGAATTGAATGACTTTTTTGATGTTAGCATAGATTTTTCGACCTTCTTCAACTGCATAGATGATGGTGGCAAAGTTGTCGTCTGCTAATACTACATCAGCCGCTTCTTTACTCACATCAGTTCCTGTGATTCCCATCCCAATGCCAATGTCAGCTGCTTTAATCGAAGGTGCATCATTGACTCCATCGCCAGTCATTGCAACAACAAGTTCGGCTCGTTTAAAGGCCTTGACAATGCGTACTTTATTTTCTGGACTAACACGAGCATAGACTCGATAATGTGATAAGTTCTTAAAAAATTCCTCATCCGACAGTCGATCCAACTCCGCACCGGTAATCACAAGATCACCTTTTTGAAGAATCCCGATTTCACTAGCAATCGCTGAAGCTGTATCGACATGGTCACCAGTAATCATAATGGCTTGCATTCCTGCTTTTTTGCATACTGCTACCGCATTTTTGACTTCTGGCCGTGGAGGATCAATCATACCTACTAATCCAACAAAAATCATGTCGGATTCGAGATGACTTAATTCTAAATTCTCGTGCTTTATGGCTAAAGCAAGGACACGAAGTGCTTTCTTTGCCATTGCTTTATTGGCAGATTGAATGGATTCACGATCCATATCTGTCATGGGGCGAATGATGTCACCTTCTTGAATAAACGAACATTTAGTAACAAGAATATCGGGAGCCCCTTTAATAAAGGCAGTAGGTTTCCCCTCAATATTATGGACAGTTGACATTAGCTTTCGAACGGAATCAAAAGGAATCTCTGTAATTCGCGGATAATCCTTTTTCCAATGGAGAACATCGTGGCCACTCCGTCGAGCATCCGCAACTAATGCGGTTTCCGTCGGGTCTCCCATTAATCGTTCTCCATCAATTGAAGTGTCATTACACAATGTCATTCCAAAGCGCAAACGAACAATGCTGGCGTCGGAAGTAGCACTCTCCGTTCGCACCGTGCCGACAGTAGGGGTAAACAACTCTTGAACGGTCATCTGATTGAGTGTAAGTGTGCCCGTTTTATCGGAGCAAATCACTTCACAGCACCCTAAAGTCTCCACTGAGGGAAGATGTCGAACAATGGCTTTTCGAGCACTCATCCGCTGCACACCAATGGCTAAAATAATAGTGACAACTGCAGGTAATCCTTCGGGAATTGCTGCTACCGCAATAGCAACGGCCGTCATAAATGCTTCCATGATGGGATTTTGACGTAAAAGTGATGCCCCAAAAATCACGGCAGCTATCACAAGAACCATGATGCTTAACACTTTTGCTGTTTTGGATAATTGAACTTGTAAGGGGGTTACAGTATCTTCTTCTTCGTTCAGCATGGTGGCAATGCGCCCCACTTCGGTATTCTGACCCGTCGCTACAATTACACCTTCTCCACGTCCATATGCGACCATCCCAGTACTAAATGCCATGTTATGACGATCCCCTAATGGGACAGGGTCTTTATCAATGATTTCTACATGTTTTTCACTTGGAACGGCTTCTCCAGTTAGGGCAGCTTCTTCAATTTTTAAAGAGATACATTGAATTAACCGCATATCCGCCGGCACAATATCACCAGCTTCGAGCAAAACAATATCGCCCACGACAAGTTCCGAACTCTTCACTTTCATAATAACCTGATCGCGTCGAACTTTTGCGAAAGGTTTATTCAAACTTTTCAGAGCTTCCATGGCAGATTCTGCTTTGCTTTCTTGAACAACACCGATGGTAGCATTAAGCAAGACAATCGCTAAAATGATCCCTGAATCGATCAGTTCAGAAGGATGCCTTTGAACAATAGCAATGATTGCCGATACAGCAGCGGCTGCAAGTAAAACTAAAATCATGACATCTTTAAATTGTGCTAAAAACTTTATAAACAAGGGTGTTTTCTTTTTCTCTTGTAATTCGTTGCGACCATTTTGTTCCAAACGAATGGCAGCTTCATTTGGCGTAATTCCACCCTTTGAACTTTTAACGAATTGCAGCACCTCATCAATACTCAGCTGATAAAACGGTTTCATATAACATTCTCCTTCTTTAAAAGCTCAGCTAAAAGAATCCCTTTTGCTTGTTCATATTGTAGCATACCGCACTCCAAATGTGCATTGAAAAAAAGCTTGATTCTCAATCGCATCTAGTTATTCATTATCCAATATAGTATATTGAAAATAGATATAAATCATCCTTCTCGTCAATCATCCACTCATATAAGCTTCTTAATTCCCTATTGGAGGTCTTTCTATGAACGAGAAACGCACAAATAATTCTACTCCTCTTCCCCCCATTGAGCCGCTTCGCTTACCACCCGAACAAGTGAAGCCTGCTCGTGATGCTTTAATCATCGCCCTTTATTATTCCATTTTTGGGTTTTTATGGATTGCAATTACTGATACCATTCTTGAGGCACTGGTCACCGACCCGCAAGTCCAGCAAACCATTCAATTAATCAAAGGCTGGCTTTTTGTTGCGCTGACCGTTGGAATTATCTATTTTCTCGTTTTTAATCGACTCCTGGTCATTCAAAAATATGTCGCTAAGGTGATTGAAACTACAACAATCCTAGGAAAAACCAAGGAAGCTTTATTGGTTCAAAAAGCCATTACTGAGGAAATTATTGGTCAATCCCCTGTTCTCATCACAATCTGGGATAGCCGAGGAAATTTAAAATCCATCAATCCCTATGCTTTGGAATTATTGGGTTATGATAATTCGGAAGCCTTTCGGGAAGAATGGCTCTCTCTCATCATGGACTCCACCAATCGAGAGAATTTACAAAAAGTGTTTTTAAGCCTTGTCAAACAAGAACGTCTTCTCAATTATGAAACCGAATTGGTTACGAAAGCTGGTACTCAGCTTTCCATCTTATGGAATAGTGGCGCCATTGCCATGCAAGATTCTGGAGAAACAGAATATGTTTCCTTTGGAATTGATATCACCGAGAAGAAAGAGGTAAGTCGTAAACTTGAATATTTAGCATACCACGACTATCTTACCGACTTACCCAATCGAGTCGCCTTAGATCACGAAGTTGACAACCGTTTTTCTCGACGGAAAGCTCCCTTTGCCATGCTATATATTGATTTGGATAATTTCAAATACATTAATGATTCTTTGGGACACCAAGTAGGGGATGAATTATTAATTTATGTCGCCAATGTATTCAAGCAATATGTAAAATCCCCACATTATGTCGCACGGCTTGGAGGCGATGAATTTTCCGTACTCTTCTCCCCCTATGAATCCAAGCAACAGTTGCTGGAGTGGTTAAGTGGATTGGAAAAACAACTTGGCAAAACTTGGAAGATCTTTAATCACAGTTTCTACTTATCCTTCAGCATAGGGATTGCATTATCCCATCAACATGGACATGATTTCTTGACTTTATCCAAGCAAGCAGACATTGCAATGTATCGAGCCAAACACGAAGGAAAAGATCAAGTGATGTTTTATTCGGACAGCATCGAGCATGATAATCTCGAGCAACTTGATATGGCAAAACGTCTTCAATCTGCGTTGGATGAAGGATCATTCGAATTACATTATCAGCCTCAATACAACATTAAAACCAATGAGATCGTCGGAATGGAAGTCTTGTTACGATGGAATGACGCCGAACGTGGTGCCATTTCTCCCGCAACATTTATCCCCTTTGCTGAAGAAAGTGGACAAATTTTTGCCATCGATCGTTTTGTATTTATCCATGCCTTACAGCAAAAACTACTTTGGGAACAATCGGGTTTTTCGGACCTCATTCTATCCATCAATCTATCGAGTAAAACCTTAGTAAGTGATGTCAACTTTACCGAAATTGAATCCATTTTACAACTCTATAACGGCGACTTATCCAAAATAGTCGTCGAGTTTACGGAAACAGCCGTTATCAAAGATATTGAGTCCGCTCTCGCCAACACCACGAGACTTCGTAAATTGGGTGTTCAAATCGCCTTGGATGATTTTGGAACCGGATACTCCTCTTTGACCCATATCAAAGTATTACCCATTCAGATGGTTAAACTTGATCGCAATTTTATTAATCAAATCCACCATAACGGAAAAGACGAAATTATTGTCCGATCCATGATTGAATTGTTAACCAATCTTGGATATACCATCGTTGCAGAGGGGATCGAAAATAAGGAGCAGCAAGATTATCTCGTTAAAAATGGTTGTCAACTTGGCCAAGGATATCTTCTAAGTAAACCGCTGTCCGTCGCCATATTCAATGAACTCTTAGCGAAACTTAAGTGAGCGTGCTTGATAGGCAATCGTGCGTTGAAGCAAAGTGATTTTCTCTTGATCGCTTTGCTTTTTTCTTTCATCTCGAAAATCAGCTTGCTGAAGGTATTGATACAAGGCAAGTAAATCATCAACGGATAAGACATGGAAGAGTTCTTGTTGAACTCGCTCAACAGCTCCATGAAAATCACAACGATGCTCCCAAGCCTCTCGCGATGAAAACTCGATATCAAATCCATCTTTTGTAGCACATAAAACTTTTTCATTCTTTATTTGATAGCCTGATTGATGCAATTTCTCTTCCAATTGAGGGCGTAATGATTCAAGGTATTTCTCTGGAATCAATACATCCAAATCATGGACATCAAAAGGGACCGTCACTTGCAACCGAACACCAATGGAACCATAAACAGTGGGAGAAATACCAAACCATTCGTTCAACAATGAAGAAATTGTGCGTAGTGGATTCACCCAATGTTCACGAATATCCCAAATTGATAATCCCGGAAAATGCGCAGGCAACGAATAGATGATCGAGTCTACTTTGGGCTCATAACCTTCTTTGATAAATGCAAGGCGGTCCAATAATTTGCAACTTGCTAAATTTTCTGGATGCACCATAGCGACGATTTCATGTTTTGGAAAATTGTCCTGTAGCCATTGAACATAGGCTTCGACAATTTCTTTTCCATATCCTTGCCGATGCAATTGAGGATGAAGGGTATAGCCAATCGTGATAGTCTCCTCATTTCGAACAAAATATAGATCTCCAATTTGACTATCGCTATCCTTCAGGCAAATTGCAAGCTGCGTTTCACCGTCTTTTTCGATGGTACGTCCTTGAATGCTATGCAAAAACTGATGAATTTCTTCCAAATCAGTGGCTTTCCAATCTTGATATCGTTGGCACTCTGGATGAGAGCGATAGGTAAACATTGTTTCCACATCATCCATCGTAAAGTATCGCACATAGAAATGCTTGCTTGAAAAAAGCATATTATCACCTCATCTTTACGGATTAAGTATATCACAACTACAAGATTGGTATCTTAACACTATCTTTATATAATCGACCTAAACCTTTATGGCACCTTTACAATCCATCCCCCATACTATGGTCGAAGTAGAGGAGGGCTTGCTTTGCTTGATATCATATTATTCGTTGGCTTTCTAGTAATCATTGTGCTTTTGTGGCAATGCTTCCGCCCTTGGAGTAAGGCTCTTTTAAAAATTCCCAGTTCAACGATTTCCCCTCTTCCTCGCATCATCGTTTTTGGTCAATCCACCCGTTCTGCGAATGTGGTGGATGGTTTGCGTGCGCATGGGTATCAAGTGTTATCACTTCCAAGAATCGATTCATCCTTACAAAATCTTTCTGCGTTGGCGATTTTGGCTCTATCGAATGACGATGTCACAAACTTGTTAATATGCCGTATGCTTCGACAACAAGATGCATCTATTCGGTGCTATGCAATGTGCAATGATACTCGTAATATTAGTCTATATAAAAAAAATCGCATAATTTCTTTTGCAGGGATGAATGATTGTGCAGTCGAAATCATCAATATCTTTCCGAAACTTGAATCGAGGCGACACTCATGAGTTTATATCAAAAAATCCGAGGATGGTCGTATCCTCAACTAATCGCATTTGGCTATTTTGTTTTGATTTTAACTGGAACCATTCTTTTAATGTTGCCTTGGTCCACAAAAAGTCCCTATTCCACAGATTTTTTAACTGCACTTTTTACGGCCACATCCGCAACCTGTGTCACTGGACTCGTTGTTGTCGACACATTTACTCATTGGACAATCTTTGGTCAAGTTGTCATCTTAGTGTTAATTCAAATCGGTGGATTAGGATTTATGACCGTCATTACCATGATCTCCTTTTTCCTTCACCGCAAAATCGGATTAAAAGAACGCGGTCTCTTGCGTGAAAGTGTCAACACTTTCTATATTGGAGGGATTGTGAAGTTAACCAAAAAAATATTAGTTGGAACACTCTTCTTTGAAATCCTCGGAGCCATTCTATTAGCAACCCGTTTCATCCCAGAAATGGGGTGGACAACAGGGGCCTATTACTCCATTTTTCACTCCATCTCGGCTTTTTGCAATGCGGGGTTTGATCTCATGGGGCGCTTTCAAGCATTTGGATCTCTCACTGGGTTTCGTGGCGATATTACCATTGGTCTTACTCTATCCGCTCTTATTTTTGTAGGTGGAATTGGGTTTTATGTCTGGGATGATGCATTACACTCTAAATTTCGTTTTCGAAAAATGCAATTACATTCTAAGCTTGTTCTTAGCACATCCTTTCTTCTCATTGTTGGAGGGGCAATATTGATCTTTGTATTGGAAAGAAACAATGCTTTAGCAGGTCTTTCCATTCCAGCAGCATTATCAACTTCTCTTTTTGAATCCATTACCCCTCGTACCGCTGGATTTACGATGATATCCCCCACTTCTCTTACCTCTGCTACTCATTTTATCCAATTAATCTATATGTTCATTGGAGGGAGTCCTGGATCGGCAGCTGGGGGCGTCAAGACGACAACCATTGCTATTTTGCTATTATCCTTACGTGCCAATATGATGCGAACGAAGGATAACCAAGTGTTTGGGAGACGGTTGGAAGATAATGTCCTGCGTCGCGCCGCTTCGGTCATTACCGTGAATCTTCTATTAATCACTGGAGGAACATTGATTGTCGCTTCCCTCAATCCTGGTTTCTCTTTGTTTCCTTTACTCTATGAAATCGTGTCTGCTATGGGAACCGTCGGATTATCCTTTGGCATTACTCCTATCTTAGGCGCTGCCTCTCAAGTTGTTCTTATAACATTAATGTTTTTTGGAAGAGTGGGAAGTCTAACGTTTGCTTTAATCTTTACGGAACGCAAACCACAAAGTTGTATTCAAAATCCAATTGGAAAAGTAACCGTTGGTTAGGAGGAATTATCAATGCGATCAATGTTAGTTATCGGAATGGGGCGATTTGGAAAACATTTAGCCCGACAATTACACGAATTAGGAAATGAAGTAATGATTGTTGATGAGAAAGAAGAAACCCTTCAAGATATGCTTCAATATTCACTGAGCGCACAAATTGGAGATTGTACCAATGAAGAAGTATTACGGTCCCTTGGCGTAAACAATTTTGATATTTGTTTCGTTTGCGTCGGCACGAACTTTCAAAGCAGTTTGGAGATTACTAGTTTATTAAAAGAATTAGGGGCTAAGCGTGTAATAAGCAAAGCTTCTCGAGATATCCATCAAAAGTTTCTACTTCGCAATGGTGCCGATGAAGTGATTGATCCCGAAAGAGAAGTGGCAGAACGATTAGCGATGCGATGCAGTTCGAATCATTTGTTTGATTATTTTGAATTAAGCAATGAAGTATCCATTTATGAAATTCCAGTCGCTGACCTATGGGTTGGCAAGAGTATCCGCGAACTTGATTTTCGGGTCAAATATCGCCTCAGTATTTTGGCGACTCGTACGAATAGTCATCTTGCCCCCATGCCACCGGCGGATCATGTACTTTCTGTAGAAGAGCACTTGATTGTGATGGGTCATACCGAAGATGTCGATAAAGTCTTAAATATGATAAAATAGAAGCGTGGAGGCGATCTGATTGAAACACCAAGCGCTTCGACTTGTAACAGTATTACTTGTCACCTTAGGACTCTCCTTCCTTGTAAGCCAATGGGGAATCAATAAAGAAAATGTGTTAATGATATTCATGGTCGGTGTCTTGGTTGTTACTGTTGTAACAACCAAGTATCGATATGGAATCATCGCATCCTTATTAAGCGTTTTAATGTTCAATTTCTTTTTTACTGAGCCTTTATTCTCTTTTACTGCCTATGAAAGTAATGACGTTGTCTTGATGATTGTTTTTTTGCTTGCCGCCACGCTTTCTTCGAGTTTAACTGCTCGCTTGCAACAACAAAGTGACTTAGCACGACAGAACGAAAAGAATGCCACCTTTTTGTATGAGATTAATCAACGATTACTTAATGTCACCGGCGAAGACTCTATAGTGAAGGAAGCACTCATTTTTATTCGAGATTCCCTTAATTTGAATGGTGAATTTTTTCCACCATCCTCCACAAAAAGAACAACCGATGACCCTGCGACTTCTATCAACTTTGATGTTCCTGGATTTGCTAAATCGTTAGGAACGCTACACATTGCTATTCCGAACAATGGATTATCCCCTTCTACCTCGCGATTAATTCACGCCGTAGCCAATCAACTCGGAGTAGCCCTAGATCGCGAATTCATTAACCGGGAGCGAGAAGCGATTCGAATCGAAATGGAACGAGAACACTTAAAGAGTAATTTATTACGAAGCGTTTCTCATGATCTACGCACACCATTAACCGGGATTGTTGGAGCAAGTAGTTTCCTACTTGAGCGAGGAAAGTCTCTTTCTTTGGAAGATCGTCAAGAACTCATTAAAGATATTAAAGATCAATCGGTTTGGCTCACTACTCTTGTCGAAAACATGCTAAATATGGCTCGTATTGATAATGGTACTTTACAAGTCAAAAAACAATTAGAAGTTATCGATGATGTTATTAATGAAGCGGTATCTCTCACTGTTCGATTGGATGAACGGCATTTTTCGGTGTCTCAGCCCGATGAACTACTTGCCATACCAATGGATGGCAAGGCCATCGTTCAAGTATTGCTTAATCTTTTGAACAATGCCGTTACTCATACTTCCAAAGGGAGCGAGATCCAACTAAGTATTGTCCCTCAAACAACCTCAATCAATTTCATTGTCGATGATGCTGGAACTGGAATCGACCCTAAAATCAAGCACAACTTATTCGAGGCTTTTATAACTAGTGGAAAAATCGGAGCTGATGGGAAACGTGGGATTGGATTAGGCTTAGTCATTTGCAAAACTTTAGTGGAAGCCCATGGTGGGACCATTCGGGCTTCCTCTTCCCCGTTAGGGGGCGCTCGTTTTGAATTTACTTTACCCCGATAGGAGATGGGAATATGCCTCTAACATCCATATTAATTGTAGAAGATGATAAATATATCTCTTCCTTAATTCAAATGTTTTTAAAAGATGAGGGTTACAAATCATATGTTGCAACCAGTGGTAAGGAAGCATTCGCACTGTTTTATGCAAACTCCCCTGACGTTGTGTTGCTGGACTTGGGATTACCCGATATGGATGGCATGGAGATTATATCCACCCTTCGTGAAAAAACTCAAGTTCCCATCCTAGTCGTCTCTGCGCGAGAGGAAGAACTTGATAAAATCAATGCATTGGATGCTGGAGCTGATGATTTCATCACAAAGCCCTTCTTTATGGGTGAATTGCTCGCACGAATTCGAGTGGCAGAGAGAAAAATGCGATCGAGCCCACAGTCCGATAGCGATGATTTTCAATGCGAAGAATTGCATGTTTCTTGGACCAGCGGAATCGTCTCATTAGGAGAAAAGGAAATTCATCTAACCCCCACTGAATTCAAACTATTAAAACTCTTAATTGAAAATCGCGGGAAGGTCTTAACTCACAATTTTATTATTCACCATGTTTGGGGATTTGGCGAGTCCAATGATGCCCAGAGTTTAAGAGTTTTTATGGCTAGTCTACGCCGCAAAATTGAGCTTGATCCAGCAAAACCGCATTATATTATTACCCAAGTTGGAGTAGGATACCGATTTATCAATCAAGGTTAACATAGATATCAAAAAAATCCCCCTGCCCTTTTTATATGGTAGGGGGATAGTCATAATGTTTTATTGCGCTTGTTTCACTTCAACCCAAGCATCATCAATGAGTCGCTTGGCTGCAGGATCAAAACGATAAATTTCATCATTGAGTCCTACTTGAATTCGATAAGCGTGAGCATAGTCTGAAAACTCATTAGCCAGTAAATCAGTATAGACAGCTTCTAAAGGAGAACTATAGCCTACATAGAGACTATTGGTTTTGGCATTTTCAGGACGCAAGATGAAATTGATAAATTCATAAGCATGGTCCATTTGAGGAGCGTCTTTATGAAGAATCATTCCATCAACCCAAATATCTGTTCCAACAGTAGGTTTAAAAAAACTTAATGCCGAGTTTTCACTCATGGCATACACAGCATCTCCTGAATACATATAGGCAAGATCGTAACGATTGGCAGGATCGCCATTGGTGGTCGTTGCCGCCATGTCTTCAATAACGGTTTCAACTACATAAGACAAGGAACTACCCAATGCTTGTTTTTGGTTAATCAGCCATTGCTTGGCTTCTTGAATTTCAGCGGCTGTGGTGGTATTGATGGAATAACCCGACTGCTTCAAGGCCGGCGTAAAGGCATCGCGTGAAGTATCGTAATAGGCATAATCACGTCCTGGAACTTTATTGGAAAAAATATTCCATTGTTGGTCTTCCAACTCATCAAGGGTTACGGTAGTCGTATCATAAACAATACCAACACTTCCCCAAAAATATGGGACAGCATAGGTAAGATAGTCAAATCCAGTTTTTTGTTCGGTACCTGCGGATAATTTATCCAAAACGACTTGAAGGTCATTCGCAAGTTGAGGAGTCTCGGCATCTTCGTCATTTGGTTGCACGGAGGTAACCCGTGTCCAATCAATGGGTTGAATATAGTCTTCTTGAACCAATTGCTCAATTCCATAGTCGGAAGGAACAATAATATCAAAGACTTCCCCACTCTTCAGCTTCGCAATGGCCTCTTCATTACTTCCGTAAGTCGTATAACTGACACATACATCGTATTCTTCTTCAAAAGCTTGTAATAATTCGGGGTCAATGTATGAACCCCAGTTAAAAATTTTTAGTTGATCTTTGCCAATGCATTGAACCAACTCAACCACTCCACAGCTGGAAGTGGGTACGGCAAGACCAAGACTAACAGTAACGGCGAGTAGTTTGACAATAGGTTTCATTCTTTTTCCTCGATTCCTTTCTAATTTCATCTGGCTTGCCAGAGGATAGGGTTTCTACCCCTAAAAAAAGACGTAAAACGACTTGAGAAAATCATTTTACGAGGAACATTATAACGCGTTTTTTTCAAATTGCAATAATGAATTTTTTAATTGGAAAAATAAATTTTAAAATCCAATAATGTTTATAAAAAATCCCTTTGATTTCAGGTGTTTTTTTAATATAGGTTGCTTGAAAAAATGTTATGATCGCGTAGAGTGTCGCACATAAATGGAGTCAAAAAGAACAAAGAGATAGCCCAGAAAAAGAATGGCAATGGCCATGACAAAAATAATGAGAATTACTGTGGACCAGCCCAGGATTTCAACATCAAGAAAAGGATAAGGATAGCGAGAATTTCCATAACCAATTCCATCGCCGATTTGTGCAGCAATCAAAGCATAAACGACATAAATGAGTGGAGCCATTATCCATTGTAGGGGACTTTTATTTCTCATCCATCCCTTTGAGTCAAACAACAGATAATCAATAAGTACCATGAAAGGCACGACATAATGTAGCAAGGTAACGGAGATTCCTAAAATCCCGGTCATCTGAAAATATTGATTTAATAGAAAATGGGATACAATCATTGTAATCATTAAACACATGAGCACCATTCCTTTTAACAAGGGAGCCCACGTGTAAGGAAGATTTTTGGGGGGAGTTGAAAGAATTTTATGAGCAGAGGTGGAAAGGATAACGACCGCAAATACATTGCTCAAAATGGTAAAGTAATGAAATATATATAAATTCAAGACGCCTTGAAAGATACCAAGTTGAATCAAGATTCCAGTAAGTGCAATCAAAATAATAGCAATCTTCCATCCAAGATTAAACGTTTTCATTCCCTTATTCATACCATCACCCTTTTGATTGTATTATAGCAATAAAAAATGGGGATATCCCCCCATTTTAAGCATTTTGAAAAATTTCTTGTGCCTGTTGTGTCAAAGTGATAAGGACGCAATTTCCATTGGTTAATGGAGAGTCTGTAAAGGCATTTAACAAAGTGCGAAGCAACGCTTCTCCATCAAAATTCGGATCTTCTTTGATGGCTTGAACCACTTCAGCAACTTCTTCGCTGCCTTGTAGTTCGATAATAATGGCTAATCCTGTAAACCCTTTCGTCGCGGTATAAACGGCCTTAACTCCTGCTTGCTGTGTCTCACTATCAACTTCACTGACTTTTTGCCATTGATACCCTTCATTGATAAAGGCTTGTTCAATCGCATTAATTTTGCTCGAACATGCAGAAATCCCAACCATCATGATCAATGAAAAAAAGAACGCTACAATTTTACGTTTCATCTTCCTCTTCCTTTCTAATGAATATAGGACAATTTTATCAAGTAAATGAAATTTTTACAATAAACACAGTATTAAATGTGTTGAGCATTTTTTTGTATGGTGCACGTTAAGCTAGCATGATTCCCTACGACACGAAGTCGATACATTCCCGGATTCAAGGAAGAAGTGACCCCCTGGCAGGAGCAATCACTGATTAGAATCCAGTTTTTCTTGTGAATCAATAAAAGCTTCGCTTCGCCTTCTTGAAGATCCATTTGATAATGGATTTTCATCCCTTCCTTTATATTGATCCATGCAATGGTTTGAATCCCATCAAATTTATGAATTTTTGCGCGCAATGTCTTATTCCATCGTGTAACGGCAAAAATTATTGCACGTTTTTGATTCCACCACTTGGTGTAGTTATCTTCTCGAAAAGGACTCATTTTGATAACTCCTTAGAAGCAACAACCACCAGGGCAAAAGAAGAGAATGGTTGAAAAATAGCGCCATCAAATCCTCCATAACATTCAAGATATGAAAAACCCGCTTGTTGGAGCAAACGTAGAAGATGATTCGATTGCAGAGGTAGTAAAATCGTTTCTGCCTCATACCGCTCTTCTTGATACGATAACACTGTTTGAAAAACGATCTTCTTGTTTTCATGTCGATAGGAGCGTTCAAACCGTCGCCCATTCAATTCAATAGTTGGCAATGCCTCGATCTTCTTTGATAGAATACGATCATAATTAACGATTTGAAGAATGAATGTGCCGTGGTCTTCAAGTGCATGATACACTCGTTGAAAGAATTTCAACATGGAAGATTCATTGGGAAGATGAACCAAAGTATTGCCAATACAAAACATTCCATGATAATGAATGGTAGTATCAAAATCAACGAGATTGGAAACATAAAAGTGAGAAGCAATATCAGGATGTTTGTTCTTTGCTACTTCAATCATAGTGGGGTCGAGATCTAGCCCTTTTGTAGCATATCCTAAGGATGTCAATTCTGCAACATATCCACCGGTTGCACATCCTAAGTCGAGCAATACACCCGTCTCAAAATGTTGATGAAGAAAATCAACAGTTTTTCCACTGACAGGGAATATTGAATCATAATGCATCGCAAAATTTTGATAGAGTTCCACGCTTATCCCTCCTTAGTAAGCCTATAACAATCATTTCATGGATGAATATCATCCTACTCCAAGCATATCATGATTTTCTAGATTTCTAAACATATTACTCCCTTATTACTATTTTAAAGGCCCAAGCATCGGGGTTTTTTATGGTGCAAACGAGATGTTTTACTTTCTCTTATAAAAAAGGTAAAATAGAACCATCCCTGCAAAAAGGGAAATCGGGTTCATGGATCGACAAACATAACCCCCCACAATCAAAGGAGAACAATACGATGGCAAAACGCCCCGATGGTTTTTATGTGCGCGAGATCAATCCTTATCAGAAATTAGTCCCTCATATTATGCCCAAACGCTACGATGCAATGAATATGACAACCGTTGATGTTCCATGGTCCCCTGTTCTACGATTTTTGGAAGAACAACGGAATAGTGGTAATGATTCTTATACCTACATGGATGTCTTAGTAGCATCGTTGGTGCGGCTCTTTGCAATGCGCCCTTCTCTCAACCGTTTTGTAATGAATAAAAAAATCTATCAACATCATGATATTGCGGTAGCCTTTGTAGTCAAAAAGCAACTCAACGATGAGAGCGAGGATACGACAGTCAAAATCCATTTTAAAGGAAACGAAACCATTGGTGAAGTTCATACACTTCTCAATCAAACAATAAGTGATAATACTGGGGATGATGTCTATAATGATGCCGATAAATTAGCTAATTTTCTTTCATCTGCTCCCCACTGGCTAATCGCATTGGCAGTAAAGTTTCTGGGCTTTCTCGATCGTCATAATTGGTTGCCTGCTAGCATTATTGAAACGAGCCCATTTCATAATAGTATGTTCTTAACTTTTTTAAAGTCGATCAACGGGGATGCATTATATCATCATTGCTATGAATTTGGAACAACAGGAATATTCCTCGGATTTGGAAAAGACCGCGACGAAATGGTCGTTGTTCAAGAAGAGCCAAGAGTCGAACGGATGATGAAGGTCGGGGTTGTCGTCGACGAGCGTTTCTGTGATGGTCTCTATTTTGTGAATAGCATGCGACTTTGGAAAAAAATACTAATGAATCCTTCTTCCTTACTCGAACCTTATCCACCAACGAATGTAAATGAATGAAAAAGAGACCTTCCGGTCTCTTTTTTTAGGAGAAAACAACAATGGTTTTGTTGACAAGAGTAATCGTTTAAACGTTAGGGTTTTTCACTAGAAGTGCAAACCCTTGTCCTCCTCCTACACACATGGTAACAATCCCATAACGAAGGTTATTTTTGCGCATGTGATAGGCGATTTTAGTGGTTAAGATGGCGCCTGTTGCTCCAACTGGATGGCCAAGTGAAATCCCTGATCCGTTGGGGTTAATGCGATCCATATAGGGTTCGAGACCTAACTCTTTGATGACGGCTAGTGCTTGAGAAGCAAACGCTTCATTCAACTCCCATACATCAATATCCGCAACAGCAAGTCCTGTTTTTGCTAACAATTTCTGAACAGCTGGAACTGGACCAATCCCCATTACTAAGGGATCCACTCCTGCAGCGGTAAAACCAACAATTTCAAGTAATGGCTTTTTCCCTAGTTGCGCAAGTTTCTCTTCAGAAACAACCAAGACCGCAGCAGCGCAATCGTTAATTGTCGAAGAATTTCCTGCTGTGACCACGCCATCCTTTTTGAAAGTAGGACGTAGTTTGGCTAAGGTTTCTAGCGTTGTTTCAGGTTTAAAACCTTCATCTTTGGCTAGAGTGTATTCTTTTCCTCTTGCTGTATAAGTAAACGGAACAATTTGCTCATCAAATTCATGGTTGGACCATGCTTTGGTAGCATTTTGCTGGCTTCGAACAGCAAATGCATCGATTTCTTCACGAGTCATATGGTGACGTTCCGCTAAGCGTTCAGCGGTCATCCCCATTCCAACTAAAAGATCTGTTAATAAGTCGCTCAATACACCATCACCCATACGATATCCATAACGTGCTTGACGCAACGCATAGGGGGTATTACTCATACTATCCATACCAACGGCCACAACCATTTCGGCTTCGCCAGCCATAATGGAAGTCGCTGCATTGGCGATTGCTTTGGAGCCCGAGGCACAATTCATGTTAATGGTGTAAGCAGGAACCTCAAGGGGCATTCCTGCACTGAGCCAAGCTTCACGACCTGGGTTGCCTTTATCATCGGTTTGAATAATGTTACCAACGACAACTTCATCCACTTCACTAGGGTTAATCCCAGTCCGTTGAACAAGCTCTTTAATAACTGCAGCACCAAGATCACGTGCCAATTGATTGCGGTAGAATCCTCCAAAAGCTCCAACTGGAAGACGAACTCCATCCACAATATATACTTTCTTCATTGACATTCCTCTTTTCTATTGATATCTTATTACGCTAACACAAGCAACCCAAAGGTTGTGATAATGAAAGAGACGATGAGAGCAACCACAAGATAGCCCATAATATCGCGTGCTTTCAATTTTGCAACTGCGAGGGTGGGAAGTGCCCAAAATGGTTGAATCAAATTGGTCCAAGCATCTCCATACGAGATTGCCATAACCGTTTTTGCAGGTTCGACTCCTAAGGAATCTCCAGCAACCATCATAATCGGCCCTTGAACGGCCCATTGGCCACCGCCGGAAGGAATAAAGAAGTTAACAATTCCTGCAGAAAGGTAGGTGAAATATGGGAAAGTCTTGACCGTTGAAATAGCGACAAATGCGTTCGAAAGCACACTTGCTAAGCTAACGCCACTTCCATTGGTCCCAATCATCATGCCCATAATCCCTGCATAGAATGGGAATTGCAGCATAACGCCTGCCACCGAGTGTATGGATGCAGCAATTGCTTTTACATAGTTAATTAAATTAGGTCCGTGTAATAAGACACCAACCATCAGTAGAATGAAGTTCGTAATATTAATATTGAGATCAAATCCTTTTGTTACAAAATGATAGACAATGTATGCGAATCCAAGAACAACAATAATGGCCCAAACGATTTTTGAATTTTCAATTCGTTCGGCTGGCGTCATTTCTTTATAGGTTAGTTTCTTTTCTTCAATCTTTGCATCGGCGAGAATTGCAGGATCCACTTCAAAGGTTTCTTCTGCTTTAGGATGCATTTTGACTGCGACAAATGGCATAATGATTGCAAACAAGGCACAAATCACTAAGTTATAAGGTGAAAAGATGGTTTGAGTAATTGGAATAAGGTCGGCAGCGACGAATACAGAGGGAGCAATCTTGCTTAATGCACCCGCCAAAGCGACTTGTAAGGTAATGGAACCACCAATACCGCCTTGGGTAATACAAATTCCAGAATAGCTCATTGCAATGAGTAACCGATAGTCGACACCTTTTACTTCTCTTGCAATTTCGCGAGCAAGCATTGCGCCAAGCACTAATGCGATTCCCCAGTTGATCCAAAAGGCAACTGCAGAGAAGACGGTAATAATGAAGGCAGCACGCAAAGGCGTTTTACAGGATTTGGCGATTTTTTTGACTAATTTATCGAATGGTTTGGACCGTGCCATGGTGCTACCAAGCAACACAACCAGTGCCATTTGAGTAGAGAAAGCTAACAGAGCCCAGAACCCATCGCCCCAAAAGCGAATCATTTGGACAGGTCCTAAACCTGTGGCAAGCATCGCACCAACAAAGACAATAACAGTTAGTATCGCGGCGAAGAGGAACGCATCGGGCAAATAACGTTCCATGAATCTCGTACAAGCACTTGATAATTTACGAATCATGATTTTTCCTCCTATTCAAGTGTTAGAAAGCGTACGACTTTAGATTAGGGCTAATGATGAACTCGGCTTCTGTTTGTGCTTTTACCGTTTCAATGGTAGCATCTGGTCCAAGTTCCGTTAAAACCAAGCCCTTTTCTGTCACTTTAAAAACGGCGAGTTCCGTGACAATTAAATCAACTTCTTTGACAGCGGTGAGAGGCAAGCTACATTTCTTTAATATCTTGGCAGCTCCTGATTGCGAGTGAGTCATCGCAACAATGACTTTTTTCGCACCAATCACCAAATCCATAGCTCCTCCCATACCCGGAACCATCTTGCCTGGAATTTTCCAGTTTGCAAGATTTCCTTCTTGGTCAACTTGAAGGGCTCCTAAGATAGTTACATCAACATGCCCGCCACGAATGAGAGCAAAAGACATCGAACTATCAAAATACGAAGCACCTTGAAGAATTGTGGCTGGTTGTGCTCCTGAATTCACAATATCAGGATCCACTTGCCCAGGTTTGGGGGATGGTCCCATTCCTAGAACACCATTTTCTGAGTCAAAAATAACGTGAATGTTACTCGGGACATATTCAGAGACTAAATTTGGAACCCCAAAACCAAGATTTACAACATCGCCATCTTGT
>Ga0172377_10001022_pt1 | contig 27780 bp, 24 predicted proteins | sample Pumphouse3metaG_FD_119749 | JGI IMG/M metagenome (GOLD analysis project Ga0172377, IMG submission 119749) | Leachate microbial communities from a municipal landfill in Southern Ontario, Canada - Pumphouse #3 metaG | ecosystem: Engineered > Solid waste > Landfill > Unclassified | place: Canada... | reverse complement strand
GCTCTCATTGAGTGCTAGTAGGGCATTGTGGTTTTGCGTGTTCTCGCGGATGTTCAGGAGTATGGCATTGATCGCCGGGATGTGCAGCAGGTTGGTGGCAATGGCATCCACCCAATGCTCGCCACCTTCCGCGTCCAGGATCCTCAATTCCCCATTGTGAGTTTGTTCTGGTTCTTCCAGCACGGTATTCATGAATTGTTTGAGTTTTGTTCGGTCATCGGGATGTATAAATTTCAGGCTACGCGATCCCACGAAACTACTGGCTTTAAACCCCAGGATCTTCTCGACGGCATCGCTGGAGTAGCGTACATTTAGGTCTTTATCAAGGAGCAACATCCAATCTGCCGAGTACCTGCTGATCAAATGAAACCGGTCTTTGGTTTCCTGGATTTGGCTTTGCATCTCCCAGCTTTTCGTGGTATCCATAAAGATGGTGGTGAACATGTCTTCAGATATGGCGTGGGCAAAGACGAGGAACCATTTCTGGAGTGCGTCAGAATACTCTTCAAACACTCTGTCCCTACCCGTCTTGCACACTTCCTCGTACGTCTCGACCCAACGGTTCCCTTTACCCAAGTCGTGGGGTAGACACTCGCTGAGGGTTTTACCGATGATATCTTTGGCTTTTAGCCCCGTTGAGTTCTCGAAAGCCTCGTTTACTTCCAGGAACACATAGTCGATTGCCTTACCTTCCTGATCGAATCGCATTCTATGCAATGCGAAAGCAAAAGGGGCTTTTATCAGTAATTCTTTATAACGCGACAAGTCCATAATTCCTCACAATATACCCGGCTTCACAAAATAAACATCATCCGGGTTACACGATCCATATCTGGTGTCATTGGTATTAAAGTGCCTAAAATGTCAATGAAATTCAATAGATTCAAGGTGATAAGGGGCAGTAAACTAGAGTAGCATCACGAAGTGTACGAGGGTAGGGAAAAGGTAATGGAATAGCCTAATCCTCGTGCTTGCTTAGATTACGTATGCCTACAGGATTCAAGTCTATGGTATCATGTTGCGATGGCATGGTGGAAAAATACTTGCTGTATACAATCTTCAATGTGTTGCTCTCGCTTTCCAGAGGCGTGATATCCGGCATTTCATAGAGCAAATCGATGCTCCCTTCAGGTTCTACTTTTGCGTACTCGTAGTCAATACTGTAGATCAGATTGCCCTCTGCATCGAACAAACCCAGGATGAAGAATCCGTGGATTTCCACGTCCAGACTGTTCTCGAGGGTTACGTATACATCTGCAGGAACCGGAAGATTGTAAATATCATACAAGAACGTCTCATCATCCGTCACAGGGACAACGTTGATTTCACTGCTGAGATTGAAGGCTTGCTCATCCAGCCAGTTTCCGCTGTAGCTTCTGGCGGAACGAAATCCACCCCAATATGCCAAGCTTCGCTCTTCATACTGCTTCATGCCCGGATCGTTTACGATATAGGACAAGGCCTTGTCGGGGGGACCATCCTGCTTAACCACCAGCACCCAATGGGATCTTCTGCCAGCCACTTTCACGATCACTTTGTTTCCCAGGCTCAGCTGCTCCGAAAGAAAGCTCCAATCGTTGCGTTTGGTGCTTTGAGCCACCAGTTCCATGCCCAAGCCTTCGCCATCAATGAGTCCCGGAATCTGCCAGCGCATGTTATTGCCCGCATAGCCACCGTTTTTTCTCAGCCAGTCATTAAGCTTGTCAGGCGTCATATATGGGTTTGATGCTTCAGCGTTTAGCAACATTGAGAGACAGGATACCACGCAGCCGCTACGGCCGATTGAACTGCCTCCGCCAAGACGGTTGCTGTTCCAGCGTGAATCATTCTGCGAAAACCACGTAAAGGTGGAGGCCGACATATTTATTATCAAGATCGTTACGACAATAGTAAGGTAGTATTTTTTCATAGGCATTACTCGCTTAACTTGCTGCAAAAGAATGCAATAAGTTACGTGAGACAACTGTGTTGAGGCAGTTCAGGCTGTCAACTTCTATTTTTCCCTTGCCAGAAATCGAACACCTAAATATCTTGCAAAAAAAGTACCTGCGATGAGAGATGAGTTCTGGCATCAAGGGAGCATAAAACACTCGCCTGGCCGTCTATCTATCTTCTATATCGCAATCAGGATGAATCATGAATCTAAAACGCCATGTTGTCACTATCGTGATAGACGATATTGACACGGCCTTCCAGCCTGTGAGCGAGCTCCTGCATGCTTATGCGCCGCATATCCTTTTACGTGTGGGTTATCCCATGCGGGATTGGGGTGTATCCGCAATCTTCCTGGTGATGGAAATGAACACTGCCGATATGGGCGCATTTTCCGGAAAACTGGGAATGATGCAGGGAGTAAAGGTAAAAACTACCACTTTGAAAATAGGAGATCCCCATGAAAATCAGCATTGAGGGCGTAAAGTCCTTTATCCCGAATCAAGAAATTGAGCGATTACTGCAGGAACAGAAGAACGCGCCTGCTTCCCGTATCCGTGATATCATAGCCAAATCACTGGATAAACAGCGCCTCAATCCGGACGAAACAGCCGCCCTGATCAATGTAAAGGATCCCGAACTCCGTCAATTGATCATGGATGGCGCGCACGAATTGAAAGAACGGATCTACGGCAACAGGATTGTTCTTTTTGCTCCGCTCTATGTAGGAAACGAGTGCATAAACGATTGTGTCTATTGTGGTTTCCGGATATCGAACAAGGAATGTCAGCGTTCCACCCTTAGCCACGATGACTTGGTAGCAGAAACTAAAGCTTTGGTGGAGACGGGGCACAAACGCCTGATCATGGTGTACGGCGAACATCCCATGTACGACGCCCGCTTCATTGCCGATACTGTACAAACCGTGTATGACACCAAATACAAAAAAGGTGAAATCCGCCGGGTAAACATCAATGCCGCACCAATGGATATCGAAGGTTACCGGATCGTTAAATCTGTAGGCATAGGCACCTATCAGATCTTCCAGGAGACCTACCATCAGCCCACCTACGAAAAGTTGCACCCCAGAGGCCCCAAGAGCAGCTTCCTCTGGCGTTTGGACGGTCTGGACCGCGCTATGAAAGCCGGGATCGACGATCTGGGCATCGGCGCTCTGATGGGTCTGTATGACTGGCGCTTTGAGGTGATGGGTCTGCTGTATCACACCATTCATCTCGAGGATACTTTTGGCGTGGGACCCCACACCATCTCCTTCCCGCGCATCGAGCCTGCCAATGGTACTGATTTCGCAGAGCATCCTCCATACGGGGTAAGCGATGACGATTTCAAACTATTGGTGGCCAGCATCCGCCTCAGCGTTCCATATACCGGCATGATACTCACCGCTCGTGAACCTATCGCCATACGCAATGAAGTGTTACGTTTTGGGGTATCCCAGATCGATGCTGGCAGCTCCATCGGTGTGGGCGATTATTCTCACAAAGATGAGGAATCCCGCAAGAAGTCTCAATTTGTGCTAGGCGATACTCGCAGTCTGGATGATGTGATCCATGAATTGGCCCAGGGTGGGTACATTCCTTCATTCTGCACTTCCTGTTATCGTGCAGGGCGGACGGGAGAACACTTTATGGAGTTTGCCATTCCTGGTTTCGTAAAGCGCTTCTGCACTCCGAATGCTTTACTCACTTTTGCCGAGTATCTCTACGATTTCTCTTCGGAAAGAACCCTGAAAACCGGTCTTGCTCTGATTGATAGTGAACTGGCCAAGGTGGAAGACGAGAACATGAAGAAGGCTGTTACAGAAAAGCTGCAACAGATGAAAGCGGGAACCCGCGATCTCTACTTCTAAGCTTATCTGATCAATCCATTATCATGGGCGGTTCATTACGACCGCCCTGTTTTATCTCTCGGAAAGCCCTTTACCAGCACTGATCCATCAGCACTCCCTGCCTCCATGTGAAATCCTGTTCGTAAGGCAAGCTTTGCTACCTTGACGGCGTCTATCTCATAGTAATCTAGCTCCAATCAAGCCTTAACTATTAACGCTTGATTGGGGCTTGATAGGGATGTGATCAAGAGCCCGGAATGGGGAACCGGGTGCTGAAGAAATTGCTTTCCATGATCAACAAAACTGATACTCTGTAGTGAGAATGAATGTGGAGAAGACGCTTTGACTAATTGCCAAAAATCGTGCGAAGACTTATCAGTCTGATTTTTTAGGATACCTTATCTGAGCAGGAGCAATATCCTGGCGGCTTTTACCATGATCTCCATATAGTCCATAGCTTCGTCCAGAGTGTGTCCGAAGCAGAGCAAGCCATGTCCGCTCCAGATCAGGGCTTTTTGCCCATCCAGAGCCTCGAGGCTGGCATCGCAAAGGGCCTGTGAGCCAGGCATGCGGTGAGCTGCGATGGCAAAACCTTCCGGCAAATACAGCGGCAATTCTGGCAAGAGATTGGCAAAAAGCTCGTTGAACTCTTCTTCGTCGTAACTAAGCTGCGCCAGAGCGATGATCTCGGCGGGATGGGTGTGCAAGACCACTTTTCTATCCCCGATAGCCTTTTGCAGACAGCGGTGGCTGATCCATTCCATAGTTGGTCGGGCATCGGGGGGAAAGCACACGTCACTCGCTCCGGACGCGATAAGTAAAAGGTTCTTCATGGGATCATTGGCAGTCTGCCGGTATCTGCTTCCGGTGCGGCTTACCAGATAGTATCTCGTATCGGGCTGCGGATTTTGTACTCTATCGCTGACGTCGATGCTGATGTTGCCCGCGTTTGCCTCAGCCCAGCCGTAGCTGTGAATTAGCCTGGCAGTTTCCGCAATCTCCGCCATCAGGCTGTCATAGTCTTTCAGATCGCTTATCTTCATTTATCGTTCTTGCTGCTCTTGTCGCGGCAAATCTTTTCCACTTCGCGGAAGTTCACTTTCCCGCTGGCCATCATCGGGATGTCGTCGATCACGTAAAACTGTTTGGGTATAGCGATCGAGGGAAGCTCTTTCTTCAATTGTTTCATCACCTTATGCATGTCAAAATCGCCATTGGCAACCGCCGCGACCACATCCGCGCCCTTGGTGGGATTGGGTACATCCACCACACAACAGATCACATCCTCGGGTAAAAGCTGGGAAAGAATATCCTCTACTTTGACCAGAGAAACCATTTCGCCGCCTACTTTTACAAAGCGTTTTAAGCGTCCTCTGTGATACATAAAGCCATCCTCGTCCATCATCCCGATGTCGCCTGTGTCGTACCAACCGTTCCTGATTCTGAGGGAAGTTTCTTCCAAATCATGCAGATAACCTTCCATTACCAGGTCACCTTTTACCAGGATCTTGCCTTCTTGATTGGGTCCCAGTATTTTATCGGTCTGGATATCGAGGATGCGCACCTGGGTATTGGGAATGGGGCGACCGATGCTGCCCGCTTTGTGCGAACCGGGATACGTGGTGGCTATCACAGGGCTGGTTTCGGTAGTGCCATAGCCTTCCAGAAGGGTGATTCCATGCTTTTTTTGGAAACCTTCATACACTTTATCGGGCAGTTTATCGGCTCCGGCAATGGCTATCTTCACTGAAGCAAAGTCGCCAGGCTCAGATTTTTGCAGATATCCATAAAAAAAGGCAGGAGTGGCGGCAATGAAAGTAACCTTGTAGTCCCTTATATATTGACATACCGTTTTGTAATCCAAGGGGTTGGGGTAGGTCACCATACTGGCTCCGATCAATGCCGGTAACCAAAAGTCCACTGTGAGGCCGAAAACGTGGAACATCGGCAGAATCGAGGCAAAGACGTCGTTCTCGTTGATATTGATCATGGTGGGGAAGGCGTTAACATTGTGCAGGATATTGCGATGCGAGAGCTGAACGGCCTTAGGTTCCTTCTCGCTACCGCTGGTAAATAGGATCACCGATATCTCGCTGATATCCCCATGATGAACCATATCTTTCAATACAGGGAAAGGCAACATGGACAGGGCAGCAGCCTTCAATTTGTCGATCATACTCACACCTGCGAGGATATCCTCCACAAAGATCATATGGTCGATGGGCTGCACGTTTAGTTTCTCCAGCAGTTTCCTGGAGGTAATGATGGTCTTAAACTGGCACTTTTCACGGGCGTAACGGCAGTTTTCGATCGCTCCGGTAGCATAATTGATCATCACGGGGATTTTGCCCTTCATCATGGTGCCCAATATGGTCAGCATCGCGCCGACTCCTGTGGGGAGTAGGACTCCGATGTATCGGCTCTTTAGCTTCCCTATATACTCTTTCAAAATGAAGCTGGCGATCAGCATTCTGGAGTATGTGTAATCCGTCATCGTCGCTTTATCATATACGGCAATTCGCTTGGGAAAGCGCTTGGCGCTCTGGATGAATCTTTGATGTAGCTGTAGCATAATATTGACCTCTCTAGATAAGATGTAACCAATCTCCCAGCAGGAATTCCAGCCTGCCGATCAATAGCGATATACGTGCCATCACTGTATAACCAAAGGTAGCACCGAAACTGATCATCAGGAACCAGATACCCAGCTTGGACGGAGCAGCATAAATGCCTTCCTGTTTTTTGCTGAAGTAAAAGAAATACACTCCGCACAGAGTACCGATGATCAGCAGCAGATTCCCAATCACTCCGCCTGTGGTTTCTGCGGCGAAAGGATTGATCATCGTGGCAGTCACTTGATTTAGGATATCACTCTTCATGTAGCGTAACATCGAGATCCCTGCTGTGGTGCCAATCATTATAGCGATGGGGTAGCGGCTGATCCACTGAGTTGCAGGATGTAAACGCATCAGCATCATCAGACCGAGCGCAGCTGGGATCAGGAGAATCAGGTTGCCGGAAAAATCTGTGATCAGTTTGGAAAACAGGTTTGGGATCATGATCGAGTAGATGATATTTACCAGCCAGTATGCAGCGGATAAACCTACAAAGACTTGCTCGGCAAACTTGTAGAAGGGATTGTCTTTGTAAAGAAAACTGAAGATACTCAGGGTAAACAGGGCTGATAGCCAGATGCCTAATAGATTCATAAAACCGGTCATTGTGCCTTCCTCCTTCTCGTGATATAGACTTTCACATTGCCGATGGAGATGAAGACCAGGATCAACATGTGTGCCACGGATTGGGCATCCATCTTGGTGGTGGCGGAGCCGATGCGGCCAAGAAGGCTTTCATACTCGCTAGCGGCTTTCAAACCACCCAACAGGCCGTATAACTGGCGCTGTTCGTTTACATAAGGAAAGAAACCTGGAGCGCTGATGGCTGTGCATCCGCCAGTGACGGGAACTCCGTAGGCATCGCGGGCTACCATCACCCATTCTTTGAGGCCAGGAGTTCCACTGGATAGTGATGATATCCAGCCGATATCCTTTAATCTTCTCACTTCATTCAGCATGGGGATATCCTCGTAGGGAGTTCCTCCCTGGTCGGTGGGGTAAACCTCGCGGAGGTCACGGCCCATTGCCTGAATCGTGACCATGCCGCCCACCTTGTAGCCTAGATTCACGTAATCAACGCCATACTTTTTGTCGGGATAATCCAGCAGCACTTTACCAAAGGCTTCTTCCGCCATCTGAACGCCCATGGGCCACAGGGCAGTGGCGATCACTCGCTGGTTTCTTTTGAAGGCATGTTCGATCTGAGCTTCAGCCATGGGCTGCATCTCGGTCATTGTGGAGGGGTCATAATCGAAAGAGATAAGGGCTATCGTTCCTTCGGGTGCGTGTTCTACCAGATCATAGGCAATCTGAGTGTATCCAGAGATATCGGTCTTCCAGCCGATGGGGATCAAGAGCGGAAGGGCAACGGCGATGAACAGGATGCTGTATATGAGTCTGCGTTCCAAGCCTGCGGAGATCTTCATTTGTCACCTCCCAGATAGCTGCGTTCTATGCCGAGGATGATTCTCAGGCTACTGCCGATGATCCCCAGCCCCGCAGATATCATGATGGCTCGCTGAGCTGCGGTATTGGGGTATTCCATGATAAAATCTGCCAGATTTGGTATATGCCAGAAAGACCACGATTCCGGTAACCATCCGGTGAGCATACTGCCGATGCTGGTGCGTCCGATGATCACGATGACAGCGGTGATCATCAAAAGGTTGGATTCAAAACCTCTGATGATGAACGCCCGGTAAGCTGCTGAGGCAATGAAGAAAGCCAATAGTGAAAACACCGTTGCCGACAGAGGCATGTAGGCATAGGTAAAGAGATAATCAAAGGGTTTCATCCCCATCCAGAGGGCGATGTCTTCACCCTTACCCAGAATCCCCGGAGCTTCCCGCATTCCCCAGAGTACACCGACGATCAGCATCAGAGCAAAGCTGATCATGCCTGCCAGGTGATACTGCCAGTCGTGCTCCTTGTTGGAGATAATCCTGCTGTTCACTCTGATCAGGCTAATCTGACCCAAAAGGATCGCGAAGCCGGCGATGATCATGAACCAATTTTCCAATGTTGAAATCAGCTGACTGAAGGGACGATGCGGGATAAACTCCGCCAATAGCACCAAAAAGCCTACGATAAAGGCAAATACAAGTGGGAAAGAGCGTTTCATGAGAGAGCCCCCGCGATAAAGTCTTTCAGATTTGAGATTCCGGCTATTTCCAGGATTACGCCTGCGATGATCAGCAGGATCACAAGTAGCTTGCCAAAATCGTGTCCCTTGAGGCTGCCGAGTTGCTGCGGGTCTCGGGAAAGATACGCTGAAGCTGCAAAGAGTTCTTCTCCGATCAGAGTGTAATCGCAAGACACCACAAAGAAAGGCAGTTGATGCGCCTGTGCCGTACCAGCGGTTTGAATAGCGCCTGTTGAATGTCCGGTCTCGGCTAGAATCAGCGACTCGGCGTAAAAAGAACCTAGGAAGAAATTCGCTGCAGGCTGTTCGCGCAGCATGATTCCATCAATGCCCGCCACATAGCCAAACTGATCGTCAGTAAGGTAAAAGACGCTGTCCGGTTTGTAGGCATCCAGGCGTCCCACTTTCATGTACGCCTCTTTCACCACTTCGCGCGCTGCAGAAAGGACCATGGAAAAGCGGCAGGGCACGATTAGTTCGGTATTGTACTCCGCGCTTCTCTGTGCCAGATGACTCAGGATAGTAAGGCTGGCAATGGTTTGAATATCGTCCAGATCGCCAATCCCAGGGACAAAGAGGATGGGCTTGCCTTTTTCGGTGGCTCTGCCGATCGCTTCTTCCATGCTATCCAGCCCTGAAATGCGTCTGATGAAGAAGTCTTTACCACGTTTGGCGGCGGTGATGTAATAGATTATGGCAATACAGATCAACAGTAAAAGGATCAGAAAAGCGCTCTTATGGAGATAGAACCACTGCTCCCGCGCCTGTCCGGTGGTCTGATACCTGAATGGGATGTTGTCTTTGTATGCTGTTAGCGTGGCACGGTACTCGAAGTCCGGATTTAAATCACTAATTTGAAGCCTTCCGGTTTGTCCCAGCTCGATCTGGGTAGGAATCAAGTTTCCCTCCGGATCGCTGATGCTTAGGGACACCGAATCGGGCATGAAAGGCAAGTCCCAATGCAGTTCCAAGGCCTTACCATCGTCCCAGGGAACATCTATGAGGCTGATGTTCTCGGCGGACAACGAACTAAAGCAAATCATGGCAAAAAAGAAAATAAGGCAGTGTTTCATACTAATCCTTGGTTTGGAGATATGGCTAAACTGTCAGAATCATGTGGTAAATGCTGATACAAAGCAAAGCCGGGACTTTGTTAAATACCCGGCTTTGCTTAACATTGTGACCAGCTTTGCGCATGTTATTTTTGGAATGTAGCCTTGATGGCGTCAGTTCCCTTGATGATGCTGTCGATCTGTTCCTTGGTATAGCTGCCGTTTGTATCGGCATTGATGATTTGCTGTAATTCTTCTAACTGAGTGATACTGGTTTTGAAGGCTTCGTCCTCGATATAGTGAGGAGTATCGATAGTCTTCATATTGGTCACCAGGTGATTGAATGTGCCCTTTTGAGCCAGGACTTTGCTGCGTTCGAGATCGTAGTTTTGTTGCAGTAGCCAGGCTACTCTATTGGCGGCTTCAATCCACCCACCCATGAGCATGATAGTGTAGTTATCGTAGTTTTCGCTTTCCCAGAGCTTATCTTCCACGCTCTTTTTGTGAGCGTCCAGAGCGGCATCCAGTTCTTCCCATTGTTGCTTTTCGATCATTGTTCTCATGTCATCGCCCAATTGGTTCACCTCTGCTTCGAGAGCCAGCAGTGAAGTGAGATTCATCATGGATGCCGAGATGTCTTTAAGTTTATTGCTGTTTCTGCCTTTTGCGGCCAAAACAGCGTCTGCAGTGAGTAAACCCAGAGAGAATGAATTGCGGATTTCATCTTGATTGGTCTTGTACAATTCTTTGGGAACAGCCGCGGAGATATCTTTGGTCTGTAACTGGTCCAAAACCTCATACACTTCCTTGAAAGAGGGAAGAGGGGCAAATGTAACTACCTGCTCAGCGATGCTGGGATCGGGTTTGGAATTGTCCCGCTTCTTGCAGGCAACGCTTAAAATCATCGTTATAAGCAATATTGCCAATATGATGCGTGTCTTCATATCACACTCCTTATTCTTTGAAATAATACTTCAGTTTCAAGGCTGTGACCATGTTTATCATAAAGGCAAACAAGATCACCACCATGGCGTTAAAGTTCCACGTTCTCAGCCTGCTATCTTTGACTATCTTGATACTGGCCAGGAACTCGTTTCGACTGCTGTTTAACACCCTGCCATCCATCATACTCACGGATGCGTTCAGATAGCTGTTCAGGGTGCGGTTTGGGTTCCATCGTTCGACGACCTCTTTCTTAGCGTAAAAAACCTCAGAACGCTTTTCCTGAAAGTCTGCCGAGGACATAGCAGCATTCTTGTAATCCAGTAAATATGTCAATTCCTTTTTTTCGATCTTGGCTAAAGCCCTGTGAAACTTGGTGTTCTTGGCATAGGCAGTGGCGAGTCCCTCAAAGAGCCAGCGGGAGGGAATCATTTGCACCACTTCAGGAATTGGATGTCTGCTATAGATCGTCAGATTGCGGTTCATGCGTTCAAATTCGATCACTGCACCGCCAAAGATAATCTGAGGGATCAGGATCAGGGGCAAGAGATTGATGATAGCCCTGTTTTCCTTGATAAAGGCAGAGCACATCAATCCAATGGATACGCCGATCATTGAGGCTAAAAAGAAATAAACTATGCTGACAAAGGATAGGCCCTCTATCCCTAAAACCAATGCTGCGATCAGGTGGTACAGGACCGCTTGAATGAGGCTGAAAAAGCTTAAGGTTAGCAGCTTTGAGCCCTGATAGTACCTCAGCTTGAGATTCATCAAACGCTCTCGCAGTAGGATTTTACGCTCGCCGAGAATCTCCTCGATGCTGTTTGACATACCCAAAAAGATGAAAGCTATCAGTGACACAAAGATATAGATGAAGATGTTGTTATTCTCACTGTATGAGTAGCTTTCCGTGGTTGTATGCCTAAGGATGAAGGATATCAACAGCCCAAGTAGCGGCGCCTCCAGGAAGGTGATGAGGTTATTGGTGCGATTACGTACCTTCATCTTAAAGCTGCGGCTGATGTAGGTATAGAGCAGGATGAAATGTGTCTGCAGCCCCAGATGCCTCTTCTTTTGTTTAAACTCACCTTGCGCAGTCCCAGGATCGGGCGCTTCACTCTGGATCATCTCAAAGAGCATCTTGCGTTTAAACTTATCGCGCCAGTATTCAGGCGGAAACATGCGCTTCATCTGTACAGTAGTATTGATCTGCTGATACACAGGCTCACCGCGATCATTGAACTCTGGGTAGGTGATCAAGTCGTAGAAATAGTCCGAGGTGAGTAGCTGTCTTTTCTTCTCGATCTCTTTTCTGCGCTGGGTCAAACGGCTCAGCTCGTCATCGAAATAGGCGAAAGCTTCCTGCGGGGGGCCATAATAAGCTAGTTTCCCGCCCATATCCATCATCAGCACCCGGTCAAACTTGCGGAAAATACTGCTATTGGGTTGATGGATGGTGAGGATCACGATTTTGCCCTGTTGAGTAAGGGAACTGAGGATGTCGATGATTTGCTCGGCGTCATTGAAAGACAAACCGCTGGTAGGCTCGTCGCAAATGATGATGGTAGGCTCAAACAGCAATTCCAGGGCTATGTTCAGTCTCTTTCGTTCGCCGCCGCTGAGGTTCTTGCTTCTTTGTTCTCCCACTATCGTATCCCGGTGATGCGAGAGATTCACCTGCTGCATGATGATCTGGACCTTTTGGATCAGCTTTGAGGCAGGTAAGAGGGGATTGCGGAGTTTAAGCCGGTAATACAGGTTTTCAAATACGCTGAGATTTGGATATAGCAGGTCTTCTTGCGGGGCATAGGCCAGGAATTCGAGATAATAATTGATACTTGCGTCCAGGTTTTTCCCGTCGATCAATATCTGGCCGTAAGTGGGGTTGATCTCTGTAGAAAGCACCTTGGTCAGAGTCGATTTTCCACAGCCGCTTTGGCCCATGATCGCGATCATCTGACCCTTTCTTGCTTCAAAAGATACCGAATCCAGCGCGATCTTCCCATCGGCGAAGTAATGCTTGATATCGGTCACCACCATGCTTTGGATTTCAAAGGGCGTTTCCACCAGATCGTAGTAGTTATTGATGCGATAGTTACGCTTCTCGATGGTGAGAATGTCGGTATTGAGGTTCAGCGGGCAGGGATCCACCACTTGTTTCCGGTTCACAAAGATGCGGAAGCCCTTACGGGGTGGATTCAGATAGAAGGTTCCGTTCTTCATTTCGATGGTGGCAATGCTGTAATCCGCGTCGTTGCGGCTGATGCTTACATAGTCCCGTTCCATCAGGATGTATAGCTTTGCCGGTACGTAATCCTCCACGCCAATGCTGCTGCGGGCTTCGATCACCATGCTCAGATCGAAAGGAGCGTAACCCTTGATCTGCAGACGATCGTCATAATATATCTCATGCCGCTTAGCGTGGGACATCTCCTTGCCGTTCAGAGCCACTGTGCCGCCAAACACCTGAATGGCAAACCAGTGCTTCTGTTTGCTCACAATGAAGTCATATGTGGTTTTACGAAACACGATGTCATCATCCAGAGCACGATTTGTATAAATCAATTGCAGACAGGAAGAGCTGAATTCCTTGCCGCCCAATTCCAGAGTGCTTTCCGGTGCCAGTAGGATGACAGAATTCAGCGGAGGTGGCTGACCATCCACCAGGACATTGCTTTGATTGCCGATGCTGAGGAAAAACAGCTTATCGATGGCAAAAAGCGCTGTCTCATAAGGCAAAAGTGACTCATTACGATATCTAATGTCAGCGAACGGACCATTACCAAAGATCACATAGTCAGAAAACACCGAATGGCGCACGTGGCTTATGTGGTGTTTGCAGGGTATGCTGATCTGCTCCCTGGAGCCGGTCTCAAAATAATCTATCAAGGGGATGAAGGCATCGGTGGAAAGCTGTAGCAGCCTGGCCAAATCCATGATCTCAGTGATTTCTGAGATGGCAAAATCCCCCTCGGACTTGGCCATGATCACCAAAGATTGGATCAGTCGGATCTTATCAAGCTGCGAGAGATGTTTATCCAAATGGTCCAGAACATCATTGATGTCATATTCGCTCTCAATGATCTGGCGCACATAGGCTTCCCAGGATACATCCACCTGGGAAAAGAGATTGGTGAGTAAGGTGTACAGGATGTTTATTTCGTTGCTGCTGATCTCGTTATCCGATTTTAGCACAGATACATAGAGCCTGGTGACCATGTCGATGGTCTTTTTCAGGCGCTCCTGCCCGCCCTTTTGTGCCGGAAATCTAAGCATCAGAGCACTCTCTGGCGAGGTTTATCATCGGTTCAGATGTCACATTAAACAATCCAGTATACATTACTACAAGCTCCGCGAGACGATAGGCGGAGATTAACTCACCATCATCCAGCTATTTTTCGTCACTGTACCAAGTGGGATCGCTATCAAGAGAATTCTACATAGCGAAACAAACCTGAAACACTGAATCGCAAATCTCAAGGATCAGCCATTTTAGTCAACAAAAAAGTCCTAACATCAGCTATTCCATTCTTCTTATTACCCTTGCTACTTAATGACATGTTCTTCGCAGTAATGGGAAAAGAGCAGGACTTGCCGTGAATAATGAAAAGGCGCCCGAAAGCGCCTTTGATAATATGTTCAGGTGATGAAAGCCAGGATGGCTACTAGAGTAACTCGATCACCAGGAATTTCTGTTTACGGAAGTTTTCCCGGTCGGTTACGGTAAGCGTAAAGTTGTCATCATCCTTCGTTACTTCATATGATGTTGCCACATGGTTGCTTAGCACGCTGTAGCCTTTCTTGGTGGCGGGGAAGGAAATGGTGTTATCATCCAGCAGGTTAATCTCGGTAAACTTGGCTGTATCGATGGTTTTGTTTACCACAGTAACTCTTCCAATGCCCAGAATCCCGCCCTTGCGGTCAATGATTCCCTGTTCGAGGAGCTGGGTGCGTGTTCCCACCACATAGTAGATGAAGTTTGCGTTATATTCGGACAGCAACAGGGCTTCATCCTTCTCCTGAAGGCTCAGATCTCGAGCTGCCAATTCCATTTGGGATTTACGTCTTTCCTCTTCGATGGTTTCGTTCAGAATGCCCATTCTGGTCTGCAACTCGTCCATGATCTTTTCCTTTTCTTCGATTGAAGATCTCAGGCGGGCCACGATCTCTTGTACGCCTTTGAGCTGGGTCTGAGAATTGGCTAGCTGAGCTTCCAGAGCAGCGATCTTTTTCTTGTCAGCTTCAATCTGCGTACGCATATTGGCGATCGAACTGATCAGGCGTTCGCGGCGATCGGCAGGAGTGGCTCCGGGTATTTCAGACTGAGTAAAGAGCTGACCCGAAAGATCTTGATCCAGGGATTCCAGATTCGCCTGTATCTCACCAATGGTGGCAGTGGAGTTTTCGTATAATTCTTTTAGTTCTTCATTGCTTTTGATAAGTTCCTTGTTACTTTTGGAGGCGTTCATCCACACCACTCCAAAGATAATGGCCAGGATTGCCAACAAGGCGATGATGATTTGCTGTAATTTCATGCTTGACTCCTGATCTGTTTTATTGTTAGTGTCATTCACATGATACATGCCTTTTGTGTCAAGGCAAATAAGTCTTTTGGAAGAACAAATGAAATACACATACCTTGCGGCCTGGGCAAAGGAATATGCCTTAGATCATGCCGTGATTGAAAGAATATATCTAGGGGCCGCTGGACTATACATCGCTATGAAAGATGGACGGGTTCTGGTGCTGGTACTCTCTGCCAGAGATAGCTTTATCTTTTACAGAGATACAGCCCCCGAGGCTAAACCCGGACCTGAATTGTGGCCTCAAATCCGAAACAGCAAGATCTACGGCTGCCGCATTCACTCCTCAGACCGCATCATCGAGTTCCATGTGGATCACAACGATATGTATGGCGAGTGCAAAAAGTACACTCTGGTGATGGAGTTCATGCCCCCAAAACCCAATGTGATACTGTGCAAAAGAGAAGGCATGATCGTGGTGGACGCCATTACCAAGTACAGTCTTTCAGAAAATCCCATGCGGATGGTGCTGCCCAATCAGCCTTACTATCCGCCCAAAACCAGCTTTCAACCTGAAGCAATATCTGGATCGGGCTTTCCTCTTTGCGATTCTCAGACTGCTAGTTCCGCGAACACCTACTTTGCCTTGTGTTATGCTAAAAGTCTGCAAGACAGCGACTGTAATCAAGCTCTGAAAAGCAAGATGAAGCATTTACAGCGCGAGATGAAAAAAGCCATTAAGCGTAAAGAGATGCAAGCTCAGGATTTGCAGAATGCTGAAAAAGCTGAGTATTACAGGACTTGCGCGGAAGCCTTGAAGCCAGTATTGAAGTCCATCAAAGCAGGGCAACAAATGGTGCGCGCAGTGAACTATCTCAGCCCCGATCTTGAAGAGATTGATATCCCCCTGCAAGCGGATAAAAGCCCCCTGCAAAACTTGAATAGCTATATCAAGAAGTATCACAAGGCTAAAAATGGACTGGAGATCATAAAGGTAAACATGGTAAAGACTGAGGAGGAAATCGCCAGGATCAAATCCCTGATCACGCGCCTGGAAAGTGGGGAAGATCTGGATCTGGAGAGTGGCGACAATCTGCAGGTAATGAGCCAGAAAGTCCAACTAACCGATAGAATATTGAACCTAAGATTGGACGATAGCTGGCAAATCTATATTGGACGCAAGGCAAAAGAAAATGACTATATCACCACAAAGCTGGGCAAAGCACAGGATTGGTGGTTTCACTGCCGCATCTACCGCGGAGCGCACGTCCTGCTGAGAAACTATCGCAAACAAGAGCCAGGGGCTGATATCATCAGGCTTTGCAGCTCGCTGGCCGCGTGGTATTCCAGCGCGAAGTTCTCGGTTAACGTTCCTGTGGATTACACTCAGGTACGCTATGTACGCAAACCCAGGGGTAGCGCTGCTGGATTTGTGACCTATACCAATTATAAGACATGCTTTGCCAATCCGCTCGATATCCGCGCCGTGAGGAGCGAATTGGGATTGTGAAGACCGAGGGCATCATCGTTTCCATCATTCCCTTTTCGGAGAGCAGCCAGATCTGCAAGGCCCTTTGTCGCGATGCGGGGAATGTATCTTTTATCGCCAAAGGGATCCGGAAGAAAACCGAAGGCATACACCGGATGTGGGAATACGAGCTTGGTTTGACGGAACCAAAAGAAGAAGGGCTATTTTTGCTGAAGGACCTGCGTGAAATGAGAGATTATGATCAATACCCATCTCCCTCCACCTGGGCAGCAGCGGATTGCGGAGCAGAGCTTCTGACTCAGATCCTCATACCCAAAAGCGAATCCGCGGTTTACTATGCTCTGCTGAAAACTTACCTGGATTATCTGAAGACGGTATCCAGCGGTGGCATCTTCCTCTTTTGGCGGCTCATCATCCGGCTTTATATCCTGCTGGGGATAGATCTGGATGTGAGAGAATGCACATTGTGCAAAGTACAGGGCAAGATGGTCGGGCACGCCAAATCTGGCGACCTGTACTGCGCATCTTGTTATGCCGGGGCTGGTCCGCAGACTATCCCCTTTAGCGGCGAAGCTGCGTCCATCCTGTATGCTCTGCCCGAGATAGCCAACCACTATCGGGATTTGACCGTAACCAGAGCCGCGGCCAGGGAGATATCAGCCTTTTTCGCAGATTACTATTATCAGCATTACAAACAGACGCTTAAGCTAATGAGCCTGAACGTACTTATGCAATTCCTCGCGGGTTCTTAGAAGGGCTGGAAATCGTTTATCTGCCAGTAATACTCTTCTGCTTCCTTTTGAATCTTCACCAAGTCATCATGGTGCTTAGTTTCCCATTTCACCATCACGCGATAGAAGCTTTGTAATGCTATGTTCTCCGTCTCTTGTTCGCATTTGCGGTAAAAATCGATGGCGTTTTTCTCCAGGAGCAAAGCTGTAGAAATCGCTGAAAACAGCACCTGATCTCCACCAATCCGTTTGATGAATGTGGATGAAAAAATAGAATCTAACATATTCTCGAATGTCAGAGTATCTTTTATATCACTTACGTCTTTGTCTTTGTTGACCAGATTGTAGTATTCCAGTAAGTAGTTGTAGTGTCTTTCCTCTTCTTTCATGCGGGAAAGGAAGAATTCCTTCACTTCAGGATCACTACTGTATCCCGCGGCACTCTTGTACATTGTTACACTGTCCATCTCGCCTTGCATGGCTTTTTTTAGAGAACGCATCATGTCATTTTTCGTTGCCATTTGTAACCTCTGATTCACGTTTATTTTGAGATCGTACAAATACACTAACCGGGTATCGAGGATAGACAAGGAAAAAACGGATACGGCATTAAGGTCTGGTTCAACATCCTGCATAAGTGTAGAAAGTCAATCCATATGGAGTATTCTTGTTTAGGCCGCCTATACAATCGGGAGCTTGGGTGCTCGCAGTCAAGTACTCCAAACATGGCACCATAGCGACCGCCTTCACTTCAAACCTAAAAACCTGAAAACCTGAAAACCTGAAAAAGGCGGTACGGCGACCGCCTGTACACCATTCCTGGTTTCCCTCGCTGTTCGAACCCTCTTGCCACCCTCCTGCGTGCCACGGAAGAGGAGTCCAACTGGGTGGCAAGTGGGTGGAAAGCCTGCGAAGCCCATATGAAGAGAGAAGATCTAACCTATTGAGAGGCCTTTGCTCTATTGGCTCATTAAGTTACGGTAATGGACTATTTGTGATGGAATGAGTGTTTGGGGGTAAAGCGGACTGCGAAGAGAACAAAAAGGCTGGACTGAAGAAGGGGAATGCCAGAGCCACATTGTAGTTGACAATTATTATGTGCTGAAAATAGGTGTACTATAGAAAATAGACCCTGTCCAAGGAGTAAAACCTATGAAAAATATCATGGTCATCGGAGCCGCCGGTCAGATCGGATCGGAACTCGTACCTTACCTCAGAGCAATCTATGGGGCGAACAACGTTATCGCTACTTACAATCACACTCCACTTCCTCAGGATTTGATGGAAGGTGGTCCCTCTGCCAAAATGGATGCCATCGACGGTAAATCGATGCAGGAAATAGTTGGGAAATACAAGATCGACACCATCTTCAATCTGGTGGCGGTGCTTTCTGCCAAAGGCGAGGCCAATCCCGCTTTCTCCTGGAAGATCAATATGGAGACCGCGTTCAACTGTCTGGAAGTGATGAAAGATGTGAAAGGCGCAGTCTTTACTCCCTCGTCCATCGGTGCTTTCGGTCCCACCACTCCTCAGGATCAAACCCCACAGGATACGATCATGCGTCCTACCACGATCTATGGTATTTCCAAGGTTGCCTGTGAACTCCTGGGCGATTATTACTATCTGAAGTATGGCGTGGATGCCCGCGGTCTGCGTTACCCCGGCATCATTTCAAACGTAACTCTGCCGGGTGGCGGCACTACTGACTACGCGGTGGAAATTTACTACGAAGCCATTAAGAACAATAGCTACACTTCAAATCTCGCCAAAGGCACTTTCCTGGATATGATGTATATGCCGGATGCCCTGCGCAGCGCTGTGGAACTGATGGAAGCCGATCCCGCCAAGCTGGTTCACCGCAATTGCTTCAACGTGACCGCCATGAGCTTTGATCCTGAGATCATCGCGTCTGCCATCCGTAAATACATGCCAGATTTTACTCTGAATTACAATGTGGATCCCATCAAACAAAAGATCGCCGAAAGCTGGCCCAATAGCATGGACGATAGCGCGGCCAGGAATGAATGGGGCTGGAAACCGGAATTTGATCTGGATAGCATGACCCGCGATATGCTGGATAAAGTGGGCGCGAAGCTGAAGAAATAAGGAATATTGATAATGATAAAGATTGGCGTCGTCGGTGTCGGGCATTTGGGACAGCATCACGCCCGCAAGTTTCAGAATATGGAGCACGCCTGCCTGGTGGGCATCTATGATAAAGATGCCAAGCGCGCGGCTGAGATTTCTCAAAAGCTGGGCACCATGAGCTTTGCGACTTATGAGGAAATGCTCGATTCCTGCGACGCCATCGATATCGCAGCCACCACCACTGCTCATTATGATCTGGGAAAACCTGCCCTGAAAGCGGGTAAACATATCTTTTTGGAAAAACCCATCACCAGTGAATTGTGGCAGGCGGAAGAACTGGTTGCCCTGGCCAAAGAGCGCAATCTGAAGATACAGGTGGGGCACATTGAACGGTTCAATCCCGTGATCATGAAAGTGGAGAAGGAAATCAAGGATCCTCTTTTTATCGAATCAACTCGCATATCCACCTTTCACAAACGCGGTACGGACGTGCCGGTAGTCCTCGATGTAATGATCCACGATATTGATCTGATCCTGAGCTTCATCAATAGCCCTATCAAGACCATCCATGCCAGCGGAATTGGGCTCTTTACCAAAAGCATCGACATTGCCAACGCCCGTCTGGAATTTGAGAATGGGGCGATAGCTAATGTAACTTCATCGCGCGTATCTCTGAAACTGGAGCGCAAGATCCGCTTTTTCCAAAAGGACAGCTATATCAGTCTGGATTTTCAAGCCAAGCAAGCCCGTGTGATCACCAAAAGCGCCAAGATCATGAAGTATCTGCCCCAGATTATGATGGGCGCCACAGATATCGATCCTGAGAAACTGGTGGATCAACAAGTTTATGAGTGCAGCGATGGACCTCAGGACGCTCTGAGTATGGAGCTAGCTTCCTGGGTGGAAGCCATACGCCTGGACAAACGGCCAGTGGTGGATGGAGAAGCCGGCACCAAGGCCCTCAGCGTGGCCATACAAATATTGAAGATTATCGACGAACAGCTTAAAAACAAGAAGATTAAGGTATAAACATATGCAAGACACATTAGTGAAAGACATCGCCGCCCATGTGGGTAAAGAAATCCGCCTGAAGGGCTGGGTGAGAAACATCCGCAGTAGCGGTAAACTGCTCTTTATCATATTTCGGGACGGCAGCGGCGAGATCCAAGCCGTGGCTTTCAAACCGGATATGGGCGAAGAAGCCTTTGAGAATGCCAAAAGGTTGAGTCTGGAATCCAGCGTGATCCTCACCGGAATCCCCAAAGAGCATCAGAAAATCGCAGGTCAGTATGAGCTATCAGTTACTTCGGTGCAAAGCGTACAGATCGCTGATGATTACCCGATCGGGAAAAAAGAACATGGCCCGGATTTCCTGCTTTCAAACCGCCATCTCTGGATTCGTTCGCCCAAGCAGTGGGCTGTCCTGAGAATACGTCACACCGTCTATTTTGCCATCTGTGAATACCTGAATGATAATAACTTTTTCCGCTTTGATTCTCCCATTTTGACGCCCAATGCCTGCGAAGGGACTACCACTCTGTTTGAACTGGATTATTTCGATGAAGGAAAGGCCTATCTCTCCCAATCAGGACAATTGTATCTGGAAACTGGGATCATGAGCCTGGGCAGGGTTTACGATTTTGGCCCTGTGTTCCGTGCGGAACGCTCCAAGACCCGAAAACATCTTACCGAGTTTTGGATGATGGACGCTGAGGCGGCTTATGTGGAACACGATGAGAATATGGCAATCCAGGAAGGCCTGATCCGTCACGTGATTCGAACCGTTTTGGCGAAGTGTGATCACGAACTGGATGTATTGGAACGCGACAAGGAAGCGCTCAAAGCTGCTGATGCCCCCTTCAAGAAAATGACGCACTATGACGCAATCGAATATCTACGCGCAAGGGGCAGCGAGATAGATCACGATAGCGACCTCGGCGCGGCAGACGAAGTAATGCTTACCGAAGGTTCTCCTGTACCGATCTTCATCGAGAAGTGGCCAAAAGCCATCAAGGCCTTTTATATGAAACGCGATGCCGAGAATCCCGACGTTGTTTTGGGCAGCGATTTGATAGCCCCGGAAGGATTTGGCGAAATCATTGGCGGAAGCCAGCGTGAAGATGATTATGACTTGCTTCTGAGCCGGATGCAAGCTGAAGAAATGCCGATCGAAGATTATCAATGGTATCTGGATCTGCGCAAGTACGGTTCGGTACCTCATAGTGGATTCGGCATTGGCCTGGAACGTTTGGTTACCTGGATGAGCGGAATTCATCATATCCGCGAGACTATTCCCTTCCCAAGGATGATCTATCGCATCTACCCTTGATCCCAATAGCATTTCGCTGCAAGGCAATGCTTTGTCCGGTCTATGCGTCAGAATGCATGGACCGGAAATGATTTACATTTGTACCCTTGCCTGATATTAAATAAATAAGATATAAAGGACAAAAGGAATGATGATCAAATCATTACTATCAGAAACTACCAGGACCATGAAATCATCCATGATTCGGGAATTGGTGGCTTCCACTCGTGAGATACCGGGATTGATCTCCTTCGCCGGAGGATTCCCTTCGCCGAAGACGTTTCCCCGCGACCTCCTCAGTAAAATCTATGCTGATGTGGTTGGCAACGAAGGGATGTCTGTATTGCAATATGGAGCCAGCGAAGGCGACCTCGAGCTGAAACGCGAACTCATGAAATGGGAAGGCTATGACCTTTCTCCCGATAACATGCTGATCACCGCAGGCTCCACCAATGCCATTTATTATATGACTCGCGCGCTGGTGGATCCGGGCGACGTGGTTATCTGTGAAGCGCCAAGTTTCCTGGGTTCCCTGGTGGCATTTGAAGCTATCGGTGCGCAACTGGTCGGCATTCCTCTCGATCTGGAAGGTATTGACATGGTAAAGCTGCAAGCCAGGGTGGACGAGCTTCGTGGGGCCGGCAAGAAAGTGAAGATGATCTACACCATTCCAGATTTTCACAATCCTGCGGGGTTAACGATGAGCTACGCGCGGCGCAAAGCCCTCATCGAATACGCAATGGCAATGGATATTGCCATTTTGGAGGATAATCCCTATTCCCGTTTGCGCTTCAGCGGAGAGGCAGTGCCAACCCTATTTCGCATTGCCAATGAAGAATATCGCAATAGTGATGTGGTTACGGAAGTAGTGTCATTCTCCAAAATCCTGGGCCCGGGCATGCGCCTGGCCTTTGCCAAGGGCAATCCCACCTTGATCGAAAGAATGTGTTCCTGGCAGCAGAAAGTGAATGTAACGCCGGATTGCGTATCTCAAAGAGTGGCCGCAAGGTTCCTGGCAGAAGGCTATATGCAGCCACATCTGGATACGATCTGCGATTTCTACCGGCCTTATCTGGAACGGATGTTGAGCGCGATGTCCAAACACTTGCCACCCTACATCCAGTACACCAAGCCCGAGGGAGGTATCTTTACCTGGCTGTGGTTACCGGAAGATATGAACGCTAATAAGCTCTTTGAACAAGCCAAAGCGCATAAGGTTACTTTTATCCCCGGCAGTCAGTTTTATCCCACGGGACAGGAAAAGTTCAATTGCCTGCGCTTGAACTTTACTTTCTCGTCTTTTGAACAGATTGATCAGGGCGTCAGCAGCCTTGGTACTCTGATGAACGAGTTTTACGCTTGACGACTATGGCGTGGTACATTATCTTGTATATGTAGAGAATACTTCCAAAGGAGTATGCTATGAAGAAACTCTTATTGATCTTGTCGCTAAGCTTGGCGATGTTGCCGTTGCTGGCTCAGCTAAATATGATGCGTCCAAACTTTAGCCCCTATGCACTGAAATCGGCTTTGCCCAATCTCAAAATGTCCCATTCCATGGGCTTTGAGGCGGGAACCAGCAGTGGTGGGGATGGCTATTATCTCTCCAGATATACCAATACGCTGTCTTACAAGCTCAGCCCCAAGATGGATCTGGATGTGGACCTGAACTTTGTGAATTTTGGCTCCACGAGCAAGGGCTTCTCTCTGAATGATGATAACTCCACAAAGCTCCTTCCCGAGTTTTCCCTGCGTTATCAACCGAGGGAGAATATGAGCTTTGAACTAAGAATGCGACAGGGCTGGATGAACAGATCTGTCATCACCGATTGGTAAGGGGAGAAGCTGCTTTGTTTTCAGTAGTCATTATCATCCTGGTAGTTATCGGTGCGGCTCTGGGTAGTTTTCTGAATGTACTGATCTGGCGGTTGCCGCGCAAGGAATCCATCGTCTACCCTTCCTCACATTGTGGAGATTGCGGCAAGCCTATACCCCTCTGGTGGAACATTCCCATCATTAGCTGGATTCTCTTGGGTGGAAAGTGCAAACACTGCGGGGCCAGAATCCATTGGCATCACCTGCTGGTGGAGATCATCGCACCGTCTCTCCTGATCGTCCTGTTTCTGCAATACGGGCTGTTCAATGTGGTATTCTTCAAGTATGCGCTTTTAGCCTTGTGGATGATCCCCATATTTTTCATCGATGCCTTCCATCAAATCATCCCACACAAGCTCTCCATCCCTTTGATTCCCGTAGGACTGGCCTTTGCCCTCTTTGCTAAAAGTGACGTAGGGTTAGTAAATGCTGCCGTGTCGGGCGGAGTGATGTTTGGCTTTCTGCTTCTGCTGGCCTATGGGTACCGTATTGCCCGCAAGGTGGATGGATTGGGCGGCGGCGACATCTGGCTACTAACTGGGGTGGCAACCTTTTTGGGACTGATCAGTCTCCCCTTTGTGGTACTCCTGGCGTCGTTGATGGGTATCGTGTATTTCCTCGTAGCCGTGCGAGATACCAATAAGGTATTTGCCTTTGGTAACTTCATTGCCCTCTCTGTATTGATCTGGATCTGCCTGGGCGGAGAAAGTATCCTTGGCTACCTGCCTATATGAGACGTAGATCCATGGCATCTGCTATATGCAACCACGCCGGCAAGGAATATCCAAACCGGCGTGGAATGCTTTTGGGAATGAAAAGCGGGGATTTGAGAATCAGTAAGACATGCCACCGGTCAAACTGCTCATGAGGCCGGCGATAGTGCTGGCCATGATCATCCACAATACTATACTGATCGCCGCGAAGATGAGAGTGGCAATGGCAAAGTTTCTACGATTTGGATTTTCACCTGAGCTGGCAGCCCAAACGATGAGGAGAATGATGTTTACGAGTGGTATAATCATTAAAAGCATGGTAACTATCCAGTTACCGACTGTCATAATAGGAGCGAGCTGTTCATGAGCGGTGAACTGACGGGGTTCTTGTTCCATTGGGAACCTCCAGATTATTTTGTGAAACAATCCTTGATCCGGAAGGGTATGTGTCAAGTAAAACAAAAGCATTGACACCAAGTACGCTGGTAAAATCCTTGTTCATCGTAGTTAAACTGTATATAAAAATCGAGATAAATACACGAGGAATAACATGAAAGAATACTCAATGAAGAAGTTACGCAATTTGATGCTGATGGGTTCCAGTGGATCTGGAAAGACCATTCTGGCTGAACAAATCTTTTATCTTAGTAAAAGTACAAATAGACTTGGCAAGATTGACGAGGGCAATACCGTCATGGATTTTGATCCTGAAGAAACGGCCAAGAAAATGTCCCTGGGGCTGTCCATCGGCTACGCCAATTTTAACGACCACAAGCTAAACATCCTCGACGCGCCGGGTTATCCGGACTTCGTAGGTGATGCCATCGTAGCTCTGCCTGCGGTGGAAAATGTGGTGATCGTTGCCAATGCCACAGGCGGTTTCGAAGTGGGTCTTGAGCTTGCTTTGGAACAGGTGGAAGGTAAGAAAAAGGGTAAAATAATCCTGGTGAATCGCATGGATAACGAACATGCCGATTACGACAAAACCCTGGAAGCCATTCATGAGAACACCGGCATCAATCCCGTTAAAGTACATATCCCCATCGGTAAGGAAGGCTCATTTGAAGGCGTGGTGGATGTGATCCGTCAAAAGGCAATCAAGTCCGGAGTGGAGAGCGATGTTCCCGCAAACATGACTGACCAGGTGGAAGAAGCCAGACTGCATCTGATGGAAGCAGTGGCTGAGACTTCTGAAGAATTGCTCAATGAGTTCCTCGAAAACATGGAACTCCCTCAAGACAAACTGATTGCCGGGCTCAGATCTGCCATTGCCAATGGCGAAGTGGTTCCCGCCTTTGTATGCTCTGCCGGAACTGGCGTGGGTGTTCAGGCTTTTATGCAGGCTGCGATCGATTATCTCCCATCTCCTGAAGATTGTGCCACCATGGAACTCTTGGAAGGAGAAGCCCCGAAAAGCTTCGTGGCATCAGCCAATGGCGAGCTTCTGGGCTACATCTTCAAGCTTTATGCCGATCCCAGCATGGGTGATTTTGCCTACGTGAGGATGTTCTCAGGATCCCTCAAAACTGGAACCGAATTCTATACTCCCGAAAAGGAAGCCAAGGACAAGGCCGGGAACATGTATTTCATGCTCGGTAAGAACCGTCATGACTGCTCAGAGATCCGCGCAGGTGAGATCGGAGCCTTGGTAAAGCTGAAGAATGCCAAAGTGATGAATAGCATCGTAGCTCCCAATGCACGTCACGCTATGATGCCCACTGATGTTCCCACTGCTACTACCTGGCAGGCCATCAAAGCCGTCAATCAATCCGATGAAGACAAGATCGGCAGCTCACTACAAAGAGTGATCGCAGAAGATCCCACCATTCGTTATGAGCTAAACGCTGAGACTCATGAGAATGTGCTATCCGGCATGGGCGATCAACAGCTTCAATTGGTGCTCAAAAAGCTGAAGAACCGTTACAAGGTCGAAGCTGAGCTCAAAGCTCCGCGCATCCAATATAAAGAGACCATTACTGCTTCTGCCGAGAGCAACTACAAGCATAAGAAACAGTCTGGTGGACGCGGGCAGTATGGCGATGTATATTTCCGTATCAAACCGACCGAACGTGGTGAAGGATTCCAATTCATAAACGCGATCGTTGGCGGTGTGATTCCCTCAAACTTCGTTCCTGCCATTGAGAAAGGTCTCGTGGAAACAATGGAAAAGGGCATTATCGCCGGTTATCAAGTGGTGGACGTCTCCGTAGAGGTCTATTATGGCAGTTATCACGATGTGGACAGTTCGGAAATGGCTTTCAAGATCGCGTCGTCCATGGCGCTCAAAGAAGGTTTCAAGAAATGCAAACCTATTCTTCTGGAGCCCATTCACAACCTGGTGATCATCGTTCCCGGAGAGTATATGGGCGATGTGATGGGTGATATCTCTACTCGTCGTGGCCGTATTATGGGTATGGAACAGCGCGGTAAGAAACAGTATCTGAGCGCACAGATGCCAGTGGCTGAAATGTACAGCTATTTCCCTGCTCTCAAGTCTTTCACGCAGGGACGCGGTCGCTTTACTCAGGAATTCTCACATTACGAAAGAGTACCCGAAGAAATCACCCAGAAGGTGGTTGCTGCTTGGCAGGATAACGACGTTCAATAGATAAAGAGGTATGTATGTCCGGACACAATAAGTGGAGCACGATTAAACACAAAAAGGCCGCGACTGACGCGAAGCGCGGGAAGATCTACACCCGCATCGTAAAGGAAATCATTCTGGCTGCCAAAAGCGGCGGGGGCGATGCTGAGACCAATCCACGGCTCAGAACTGCCATTCTTGCCGCCAAATCCGCCAATATGCCGCGTGAAAACATCGAACGCGCCATCAAACGCGGAACCGGCGAGATTGAAGGCGTTACTTACGAAGAGATTACCTACGAGGGATACGGGCACAACGGCGTCGGTATCGTAGTGGATGTAATGACTGATAACAAGAATCGCACGGTTGCCGATTTGCGGCACATGTTCTCCAAGTATGGCGGCAATCTGGCCGAGTCCGGAGCCGTATCCTGGAACTTCGATCTGAAGGGATACTTCAATGTACCAGTAACCGGTCTGGACGAAGAAGAATTCATGATGCAAGCCTTGGAAGCTGGCGCGGACGACGTCGAAATGGGCGATGAGTACTTTGATGTTTATACAAATCCGGGCGAGTTTCACACTGTGCTGGGAAATATGGAAGCGCTTGGTTTCCCCATACTGAATGCCGAGCTCACCAGAGTGCCCAAAAATACCGTTAATGCAGATGATGTGGCCGAAAAGCTGATGCGTCTGATCGAGATGATCGAGGATTTGGACGACGTGCAAAAGGTCTATGCCAATTTTGAATTCTCCGATGAGGTAATGGCCAAGTTAGCCCAGGAATAGCACCCATGATGATTGTGGGTATTGATCCAGGCAGTCGCTATTGCGGCTTTGGGCTTATCCAAACAGAAGGAAGAAAAGTAATAGCCGCGGGTTGCGACGTGATAGACGTAACCCGCGAGCTTGATTTAGGGGCGAGGTTGAGCGCTTT
>Ga0172377_10001016_pt1 | contig 27841 bp, 26 predicted proteins | sample Pumphouse3metaG_FD_119749 | JGI IMG/M metagenome (GOLD analysis project Ga0172377, IMG submission 119749) | Leachate microbial communities from a municipal landfill in Southern Ontario, Canada - Pumphouse #3 metaG | ecosystem: Engineered > Solid waste > Landfill > Unclassified | place: Canada... | reverse complement strand
GCAACTGGAAAGAGGCGGATACCCGCGCGCAGGATATATAACCCAAAACCGTAAAAACAGACTAACCGAAAGCCCCGGATGCAACCCCCGGGGCTTTCATTATTCCACCCAACCCAAAGACACTTTGTCAGCGGGAAGCATTATGCACGGCGGGCTACCGGGTTGTATTCATCCGGCTCCTTGCCTCTGCAAGCCGCTTTTCAACCATAGGCCTGTAAGAGCTGAACGGGAAATCTTTAAGGAGGCGTTCAAAGCAGCTGGCGGCCATCCCCGGATTGGCGCACGGCCCCAGGCAGATCTCACCAAGCTTCATCAGCGCAACTTCAGATTCCGGAGTGCCGGGGTGCTCCCGGGTGATTCGCTCCAGAATGGGGAGCGCGCCGTTAAAATCTCCCTTATCTGCAATATGCCTTGCAATTCTTAATTCGGTTACAATGCCGGGCCTTGCAGACGGGTTCTCATGCATAAGCTCCTGGTAGAGCGCAGATGCGTTTTCCATCCTCCCCTGCCGGAGCAGAAGCTCTATGCCGTTTATGTAATGCTTTGCGGCAAGGTCTGTATTCTTCTCCATTGCAAAGGTCCTTGCCAGGTTTGCATGCGCATCCGGGTTGCCCGGTTCCTTCTCAATGAATGCCATAAGGTTCCCGGCGGCGGCCATTGTTTCGCCCCGCTGCATGCTTGTCTGGGCATCATCCATAAGGTACTCCTTGGAGCCTTCCATAACCATGCTCATGGCATAGGCCAGGATAATCCCAAAGATCATGCCGCCTATATGCGACCAATATGCAATCCCTTCTCCTTGCGGGTGGTTTATGCTTGCAATTCCGCCCCAAAGCTGCTGGGCAAACCATATTCCAAGCCCCACCATGGCGGAGATGGTGAACTTCCCCCATTTTATGAACAGGAAGAAGATTACATACCAAATCTTTATGCGCGTTTTGTAGAACCGGACGGCAAAGATTCCAAGGATGCCCGCTATTGCGCCGGATGCCCCCACCATTGGTATATCTGCCGTTGAGGGCATGAACTGCCGGACTATTACAATATGCAAAAGTGCGGCTGCAAGCCCGCTCCCAGCGTAGAAGATACCATATTCCAGCCGGCCCAGAGCGTCTTCTACATTGGGCCCAAAGAGCCATAGGAAGAGCATGTTCCAGAGCAGGTGGCTGATGCTTCCGTGCGCAAACATAGATGTAAAGATGCTGCCCAGCGTGGGGTGGCCGGGGTAGAGCCCCAGTTCTTTAACTGTGCCATCTATTGCCGGATACTGGCAGCAAAAGACCAGTATGTTAACTGCAATAAGCGCATATGTAACAGTTGGGAACCGGCGCGTTCGTCTATTGTTCCCATATGGCAGAAAAAAGAACATTTAAATCCTTCAAGGCCCGAATGACGGTTAAAGCTACATCCGGGCGTTACTTAGTATCCAGTCTACGGCATCCGGCAGGTTTTGTGCAATATAGCAGGGTTTTACAGCCCATCTATCCACATCTTCTGCACGGGCCCGGCCTGTAAGAACAAGCACTGTTTTGCAGCCCGCCCTGTGACCTGCCTCTATATCCGTCTCTGCATCCCCCACCAGAAAGGCATCAGAGAGGTCCATCCCAAGCTCGCTCCCGGCCTTTAAAAATAGCCCCGTCTCCGGCTTGCGGCAGTTGCATCCCTCGTCACGGCGGTGTGTGCAGTAATACCAGGCTGCAATATCCCCGCCGCTGTATCTTACGGCCTTAAACATAAGGTCGTTTATTCTGTGCAACTCCTCTTCCGGGATTACCCCGGACGCAACCCCGGCCTGGTTGGAGATGACTATAACAGGCACTCCCGCCCGCTTAAGCCGGGCCAATCCGTGGGTTACGCCGGGGATAAGCTCAAACTCTTCGGCCGATTTTACGTAATCATCTCTGTTGACGTTAATAACACCGTCTCTATCCATGAATACAACTGTCAAGCCGCAAGATCCTCCGGCAGATGCATTTCATCCAGTATATACCTAAACAGGAGATGTGCAAAGACCATGTGCAAATCTTCTATATGTTGCATATCATTGCTTGGCACAACTATATTATAATGGCATATTCCGACAAGCTGCCCTCCCCTAAACCCGCTCATCCCTATGGAAGTAGCGCCCGATTTGTTTGCGTAATCCACTGCCTTCAGCACGTTTTTGGAATTGCCGCTTCCACTTATGGCTATTACCACGTCCCCAGGCCCTACCCAGGCCTCAAGCTGGCGGGAGAATATATCGGAGTAGTCAAAATCGTTTGCCCACGCCGTCATTAACGGGGAACTGTCGGTTAGGGCCATCACTCTGAATTTGCGGTTCCCGTGAAGCCCTATCGTCTTTTGCAGATCGCAGGCCATATGTGATGCGGTGGAGGCGCTTCCACCGTTACCCATAATAAATACCTGCGCATCAGATTTGTAGGCATCTACAAGTATATCCGCCACTACCATAAGATCAGACCTGGATGTGTCCGAAATCAGCCCTGCTACGTTTTTAAGGTATGCATCTATCATATCCATTTTTATTACCTCCTGGCATTGAATATCACTTTGGTGCCGTCCCGCTCCAGGTTGAACGGCATCTCTTTTAGCCCTGAATCCCTCATGCGTTCGCGGACCGATGACTGATGCTCGGGCGGGCAATAAAACAGAAGGAATCCGCCTCCCCCTGCCCCGGCAATTTTGCCGCCCATGGCGCCGGATTTAAGAGCCGATTCGTACAGTAAATCTATATCCTTGCTTGAAACGCGGCCTGCAAGCTGCCGTTTGTACATCCATCCCTGATTAAGAATATCCCCTATGCGGTCTGTGCAGCCATTAGAGAGATTAAGGTATATCTCTTCCGCCTGTTCTTTCATCTTAAGGAGGATGCTGCGCTTTGATGATATATTCTGCTTTTGCTCTGAGAGGATGCCGTCTGCGCGTCTGGTGATGCCGGTGAAGAAAAGGATCAGGCGTTCTCCAAGGCGCAGCTTCTTCTCTGAATCCAGTTCTATTGCTGATACCTCTACGGTATCATCCGGGAGAAATTTTATATGCCTTAGACCGCCGTATGCAGCTATGTACTGGTCTTGCTTGCCTATGGGTTTGCCCAGGATGTCTATCTCTATCTGGCAGGCTTCATGGGCCAGCGCTTCCGCCGGTTTTATCTCACCCTTGAAGGCGTAGAGGGCGTTTAAGAGTCCCACGGTGACAGTGCTGGAGGAGCCCAGCCCGGACCCGGTGGAGGGGATGTCCGCCATGGTGGCAATCTCCAGCCCCCTGGATATTCCGGTCTTTCTAAGGCATTCGCGGACAAGTTCATGCTCTATCTGGTCTACGGAGTCTACCATCTCCGTTTTGGAGTAGCCGACGCGGATTTTATCGTCAAAGCGTTCTTTTACAATAACGTAGATGTACTTATCTATTGCCGTAGAGACTACGCATCCGCCGTCCTGCCTGTAGAAATCGGCAAAATCCGTGCCTCCTCCGGCAAAACTTATTCTAAGGGGCGTCTGAGTAATAATCATCTGCTGCCAGCTCCAGTTTGCGACAGGAGCCGGTTTGGCATAAATTGCCGGATCAGCCCCTGTTGCTATACCATTTTTGTGTAAATTCCCGATAGTCCGCCTGGTGTTCTTTTATTTTTTTCCACCAGGCCTCATTATCTTTGTACCAGCGCACGGTATCTTCTAATGCGCGTTCAAAATTATACTCCGGCGACCATCCCATGCTCTCCGCCAGTTTGCAGGAGAGCGAATAACGCCTGTCGTGCCCCGGCCTGTCCGTAACGTATCTTATAAGACTCTCCGGCTTCCCAAGCAGTGCCAGGATGGATTTTGTGATCTCCAGGTTTGTGTGCTCGTTACCGCCGCCGACGTTAACGATTCTTCCCGGTTCCCCCTTGTGTAAAACCATATCTATTCCACTGCAGTGGTCTATAACGTATATCCAGTCTCTTACCTGTCCGCCGTCTCCGTAGACGGGGAGCGGTTTGTCTTCCATGGCATTGGTTATAAAAAACGGGATCAGTTTTTCCGGGTACTGGTACGGCCCAAAGTTATTGGAGCCCCTGGTTATCACTACAGGCACGTTGTATGTGACATAGTACGACCGGGCCAGAAGCTCTCCCCCGGCCTTGCTGGCGGAGTACGGGCTGTTTGGTTCCAGCGTGTCGCCCTCTGCAAAAGAGCCTTCTTCTATGCTTCCGTAGACTTCGTCTGTGGATACGTGCAAAAATTTTTCTGTGCCAAATTTGCGGCAGGCCTCAAGGAGCGTAAAGACTCCGTATACGTCTGTAAGCACAAATCCGCCGGGGTCTTCTATGGAGCGGTCAACGTGGGTTTCAGCGGCAAAGTTTACAACTGCATCAACGTTTCTTACAAGGTTTTCAACTATGGTTTTGTCTCTTATATCACCCTGAAAGAACATGAACCTGGGGTTATCCGCCATGTCCTTCAGGTTATCCATGTTTCCGGCATATGTAAGGGCATCCAGCACAACAATACTGTAGTCCTGATATTTTTTAAGCATGTAGCGGCAGAAATTGCTGCCTATAAAACCGGCTCCGCCGGTGACCAAGATTTTTTTCATATAGATCATCCTTAAGTTGATATGATTTATCCATACTTACCCAAGTTACCGGCACTTGAACTTAGCTATTCTGCGGTGTATGGGAGGTAAACTCTTTATTCTCTGCATTATCTGTAGTGAGTTCATAGGAATCTTCAAATGCCAGGTGGGATGCGTAATCGCTTCTAAAGATAGGATGCTTAATAACACCCTTTTTGTGCAAGGTGTACTGAAGGGCGACGCCAAGGGTTGAAAACCCGTATTTAAGGCTCCTTGCAAAGTTTATGGAAGAGGCTTCCGGCATGTATCTGCATGGTACGCTTATCTCTGCTATCTTAAATCCAAACGCCACGGCTTGGAAGAGCACCTGGGAATCAAAGACAAAATCATCAGAATTGCGCAGGAAGGGTATGGCCAGAAGCAGGCGCCTGGAGTAAGCTCTGTAGCCCGTGTGGAGTTCGCTTAGCGCCGTGCCCATGGCCCGGTTTTCTAATTGCGTGAGGAAACGGTTTGAAAAGTATTTGTATGCCGGCATGCCAAACTTGCGGCCGTCCACCCCAAGGAGCCGGGAGCCCAGAACCAGGTCTGCCTCCCCTTTTTTTATTGGTTCTATCATCTCTGGAATAAGACGCGGATCGTACTGATAATCCGGGTGAAGCATTACTACTATGTCTGCCTTACGCCGCAGGGCCTCTGTGTAGCAGGTCTTTTGGTTTGCGCCGTAGCCTCGGTTCTCCGGGTGCACAAACGTTGGTATATTGTACCTGCGGGCAATTGCAGCTGTTTCATCGCTACTGTGGTCATCTACCAGCAGGGCTTCGTTTACGCAATCCTTTGGTATCTGCTCGTATGTTTGAAGAAGAGTGGCGGCGGCGTTGTATGCCGGCATTACCGCTATTACTCTGGTCATAGAACAGCCCTTCTATACGATAAGGGGCGGATGCTTATCATACATTTAATATAGCAATATAACTATTTGCAGTATTCATAAGTACTTGAGTATTTTAGCAATAGTACCGGGCCGGTGTCAAGGCGCTCTTCCGGCATGAATCTTCGGCATCTTGGCTTTTGCACATGACCGCTCACCCAGCATAATTAATTTGGGGAGCTAATAGTTGCTGGTCCGGAAACATTGCGTATAAACTTACATCCTGCCGTAGATTTCTACTGCATCCCTGTACAGATCCCCGCCTGCAGAATCATTAACCACAACAAGCGGAAAATCCACTACCTCAAGCCTATGTATGGCTTCCGGCCCCAGGTCTTCATATGCCACTACCCGGCAGGACTTAATTCTGCGCGCAAGAAGCGCCCCGGCCCCACCGGTTGCCCCAAAGTAGACGGCGCCGTATTCCCTCATGGCATCCTTTACAGCATCGCTGCGCACGCCCTTCCCTACCATCCCCTTAAGGCCAAGAGCAATAAGAGCGGGCGCATAAGCATCCATCCTGCCGCTTGTGGTAGGCCCGGCGGAACCTATCACACGCCCCGCAGAAGCGGGCGCAGGCCCCACGTAGTAGATAACCTGACCTTCAATATCTATGGGAAGAGGGCGGCCCTCCTGCAGAAGCCCGGTAAGACGCTTGTGCGCGGCATCCCGCCCCGTGTATATAACCCCGGATAGATAAATGCGGTCTCCGGCACGGAGGCTCCTTGCATCTTCATCTGAAAGCGGAGTCTCAATTTTAATTATCTCTGTCATCCACTAATTCCTCAACCTAAAGCACGGCTTCCCTGTGCCTTGCAGCATGGCACTGAATGTTTACAGCAACCGGCAGGCTTGCAATATGGCACGGGTAGGCCTCTATGTTTACAGCAAGCGCCGTCACCCGGCCCCCCAGACCCGCCGGACCGATACCGGTTTTATTTATCATATGGAGCAATTTAGATTCCAGCTCTGCATCTTCCGGGTTCCGGGTGCGGGAGCAAACCTCCCTTAGAAGCGACTTTTTGGCAAGGAATGCGGCAGTCTCCATTGTGCCGCCCATGCCGACCCCCACAATGATGGGCGGACAGGGGTTGGGCCCGGCTTTCTTTACCGTTTCAAGCACAAAATCTGCTACGCCGTCCATACCGTCAGAGGGTTTCAACATGCGGACGGCGCTCATATTCTCGCTGCCGCCGCCCTTGGGAGCAACCACAATTCTAATCTTCTCTCCCGGAACCACCCTTGTATGGATAACCGCCGGGGTGTTATCCCCGGTGTTCACCCTATCCAGCGGATGACGTACTATGGACTTACGCAAAAAGCCCTCATCATAACCCTGGGCAACACCGGCGTTTACGGCATCTTCCAGATACCCGCCCGCTATATGAACATCCTGGCCTATCTCAAGAAAGACCACGGCAAACCCTGTATCCTGGCACATGGGCACGCGTTCTGTGCGGGCAATCTGCGCGTTCTCCAAAAGCTCGCCAAGTATCTCCCTGCCTATGGGGGATTCCTCCCGTGCAATGCCGCTCTCTATGGCGGCGTATACATCTTCCCCCAGCATAAAGTTGGCTTCTTTGCACAGCCTTGAGACTGTTTCTGTTATATCTGATGCTTGAATCTCTCTCATAAAAACCTTCTTAGCCCCTGTGAACATACACCCTGGGCACCCTCTTGCTCACGGAGCATGTTACTTCGTAAGAGATGGTGCCGGTAAGCGATGCCACCTCTTCAACAGATATAAACTCCCCGCCCTGCCGTCCCCAGAGCACTACCTCATCACCTTCGGATACGCCGGGGACTCTGGTAACATCAAGCATTACCTGATCCATGCATACCCTGCCCGCAACCGGAACCCGCATGCCCCTTACCAGCGCCTCCCCCTTGTTTGAGAGCAGGCGGTTATATCCATCGGCATACCCTACAGGAATAGTAGCCATGAGTGCCCTGGCGCCGGTGGTAAAAGTTCTGCCATAGCTTACCGGGCTGCCCGGGGGGAGTTCCTTTAAGAACATAATCTTTGTCTTAAACGTCATGGCCTGCCGGAAGCAGGGCGCAGCGGAGAGGCATGCTCCATTGTAAGAATTATAAAGCACTATGCCCGGCCTTACCATATCAAGGTAAGACTGTGGATAGTTTACTATTGCGGCGCTGTTTGCTGCATGACGTATGGGAATATGCACCCCGGCTGCTTCCACTTCTTCTGTCACTTTTACAAAGCGGGCTATCTGATTAGTAGAGAATGAGGCATCCTCTTCATCTGCAGAAGGCAGGTGGGTGAATATACCTTCAACCTCTATGCCGGGAAGAGATGCAACTGCGCAGGCAAAACCCGGGGCCTCATAATCCTGCACGCCAAGCCTGCCCATGCCGGTATCAACCTTTATATGCACCCTGGCCTTCTTCCCCATTGCCACGGCGGCTTTTGAGAGCCGCCCGGCATACCGCGTGCTGCATACTGCGGTGGCTATGTCTTTGCGGATAACCTCTTCCTCATCATGTGCAGCAGATCCAAGCATCAGGATGGGGGTCTTTATCCCCGCCTCGCGAAGCTCTGCGCCTTCCGTAATGGTTGCAACCGCAAACATATCTGCGCCGGACATTGCCCGGCAGGCGGCAAGTGCGCCGTGCCCGTAAGCATCCGCCTTTACCGCGGCGCATACCCTGGCCCCGCGTGCCATCTTGCGCACGCAAAGGAAGTTTTTTTCTATGGCATCAAGGTTTATCTCTGCAACGGTTGGCCTGGACATATAAAAACCTCGGTCTGAAAAGAAAACTATCTAAAATACGGAGGGTTGCTTCTGCATAAATCCTTGCGGCCGCTTGCACCTGCTCAATCTCCATAAATTCATCAGATAAATACGCCGCCGTTTATTATACCAAGCTCATACTCGGCTTACGCCGGAAAATAAAAAAAGCCCGCTTTAACCGGCGGGCTTCTGCATGGTAGCGGAGGGCAGACTCGAACTGCCGACGCACCGGGTATGAGCCGGTTCCTCTAACCAACTGAGGTACTCCGCCGTGACAGTGTATTGTAACATTTGAAGGGCATAGTGTCAATAGATGAATGGGTGGAATTCCAGTGCGGGTATTGATTCTGTGCAGCATACCAAGGCCGATTATTGTTCCACTCGCTTTCCGCACCCTGGGCTAACAGCCGCCGGAAAATTATATTAGCTTCTGCGGCCCACTATTCCGCGGGCAAGCTCTTCCAAGCAGGTGCGGGATTCCGATTCCGGCAACAGGTGCAGGTTATGTACGGCTTCCTCAACGTATCTCTCTGCCACTGTGCAGGCGCCGTCAAGAGCCCCTGTCTCCTCCGCCATCCGGCGTATCCATTTAATCTCTTCTGCGGATGCCGCGTTTCCGTGGATTATCTCTTCAATCCTTGCGGCATCCTCTGCAGAGGCCCTCTGCAGGGTGAGGATTACAGGCATGGTTATTTTGCCTTCCCTTATGTCCCCGCCTATGGGTTTTCCGGTCTTTGCAGGGTCTCCGGTAAGATCTAAAAGATCGTCCGTTACCTGAAATGCCATGCCGCAGTTCTCTCCAAAGAGTTCCAAGGCGCGCTCGTATTCTTTAGATGCCTCCGCCACCACTGCGCCTATGGTGCAGCAGGCGGATACAAACTCTGCAGTCTTGTTGCGGATTATTGTCTCATAGGCGGCAATCAACTCTTGCGTGTTGCCGTTTGCCTCCATCTGCCGGATTTCGCCTTCTACCATGGCAGATGTGGCGCGGGAGAGCACCTGCATTATCTTCATGTCGCCGTTCTTGGAGAGAAGGGAGAACGCCCTTGCCAGTATGTAATCTCCAGAGAGCACGGAGACATGGTTGCCCCATCGAGAGTTTGCCGTGCTGCGCCCCCGGCGGGAATCGGCCTTGTCTATGACATCGTCATGCATAAGGGTGGCCATGTGAATAAGCTCTGCGCTTGCGGCCACATCTATGAGCCTTGCCCGGCCCGATGCAGGGTTGCAGGCCTGAGCAGAGAGCAGCACAAGCGATGGACGCAGGCGCTTCCCTCCCGCCGCGAAGAGGTGGTTGGACACATCCACCACCATTTTGACGGATGAGTGCAGCTGTGCGTGAACCACGTCCTCCACCGCCCGGAGCGGCTCCCTTATGGCCCTGTTATAATCGGCGTCTATGCCTGCCACATGGGTGCTCATTACTTCACCCCCACGTGCACCGCGGCAATTCCGCCGGTAAGGTTGTGTATGCTAATATCATGCAGACCTGCTTCTATCATCATCTGCGCAATCTCTTCCCTGGAACAAAAGCTCTTTAAGGAAGCGGGCAGATACTTATACGGCTTAAATCTGCGGCTGATTGCTCCGCCAATAACGGGCAACATCCGCTCAAAATAAAAATTATACAGCCTGCCAAAGACCGGGCCTTCCGGTTTTGCCAGCTCCAGAAGAACCACCCGCCCGCCGGGCACCGTTACGCGGGCCATCTCCCGCAGTGCGGCCGGTATATCATCTACGTTCCTTAGGGCGAACCCGGTAATTGATGCCTGAAAGGTATCCGCCTCCGCAGGCAGGGCCTTTGCGTTGCCAAAGAGCACTTCTACGTTTTTTATATTAAGCTTCTCAATCCTCTTCTTACCCACTTTAAGCATTGGACGGCAGAAATCCACTGCAACAACACGCCCATCCCTTCCCACGGATTTTGAGAGGCGGATGGCAAGATCGCACGTGCCCGCCGCAACATCAAGGGCGGCATCCCCGGATGAAAGCCGGCAGCACTTTACTGCATACGCCCGCCATGCCTTGTGGATTCCAAAACTCAGGAGCGAGTTTAAAAAATCATACTTTGGCGCAATGGATGAGAAGAGTTCTTCTACAAAGACTTCCTTTGGTTTTATATCTTCGCACATATCACTACCTTGCACGGTACATGGCAACCGTAAAATAAGCCACCGTGCCCAGCATTACCGCCAGCATGGCAAAAAGAATAACCGGGTTCAGGCTGCTCGACTTTCCCATTGCCACGTCTACTATGCCGCGTTCAATAAGCGTAAACATCCACACAATCCAGAGTTTGGTCCACTGCAGAAGAGAGACTCCCAGCCGGTAAAGCCTCTGCGCGTTCTCTTCCTTAACCTTAACAGGATAGTTTGATACATGCGGAAACCGCGCTGCTATGGTAAGCAGGGAATAAAGTACAACATTCAACGCCGGCATGAACCAGAGGGTGATCTTGGGCCCCCATGCATCCGGGCGGCCGGATGCCCCAAAATGCGTGGGGATGGTACCCGGAAGCAACGGGAAATAGTGGGCGGCCATGTAAATGCACGTCAGCACGCCTACAAGCGCAAAAATCTCAATCTGGATATCCTTTTGGGAGAGAGGCACCTTAATATTCGGGCGTTTATTCCGGGAAGACTTCATGGCCTGCTTATATACCCTTAAACATGCCGGAGGAGATGTGAGCCATAGAGATAAACGGCCCGGCGTAGACCAGTATTATAATGGTCATGGCAAATGTCATCCCAATTACAAAGTTCATAATACCAGGCTGTTCTATTGGCTCAATCCGCTTTGCCTTAACAAAGAACATATAGCGCACCACATTCATGTAGTAGTATACAGAGATTATGGTGTTTATAATGGCTACAATCGTAAGAGCCAGCAGCCAGCTGTTGCCAGATTGAATTGCAGCAGCAAAGATGTAGAACTTACCCAAAAACCCTGCAGTGGGCGGAATCCCCGCCAGAGAAAGCATAAAGAAGACCATGGCGACGGCCGCCGCCGGTGCGCGCCGTATAAGCCCCGCATAGTCCCGGATATAATCAGATTTAATGCGTGTGGAGATCATGCTTACCACGGCAAAGGCGCCCAGGTTCGTAAAAGTGTACGCAAAGATGTAGAGCAGAACGGAGGGCAATGCTATTGAACTATAAGCCATTGCCGCCACGCCAAGGAGCAGATAACCTGCCTGCCCAATGCTTGAGTAAGCAAGCATCCTTTTTATATTAGTCTGCGGAATAGCCACAAGATTTCCCACCGTCATGGTAACGGCGGAGAGCACCATTATGAGCCCGGCCCAGTCCAGTATTGCGGTAGAAATCCCCGTTGCAAAGACCCTTATAAGCACGGCAAACCCGGCCGCCTTTGATCCAACGGAGAGGAACGCAGTAACAGGGGTGGGCGCGCCCTCATAGACATCCGGCGACCACTGGTGGAAGGGCACCATAGCTATCTTATATCCAAATCCTGCAAGAAGCATTACAACTGCAAGGTACAGAAGCGAGTAAGAGGCCGGATTCACCTTAAAAGTGCTTGCAATCTCTACTATATTTGTTGTTCCCGTCAGCCCGTAGATAAGCGACATGCCGTAGATCATCACGGCAGAGGCTATGGAGCCGTAAAGAAAGTACTTTACGGCGGCCTCGTTAGACTTTGTATCTTGCTTAAGGTAACCCGCAAGTATGTACGATGTAAGGCTTAAAAACTCCAGCGTAAGGTAGATCATTATAAGATCTGCAGACGCTGCAAGAGTGGTTATGGCAAGCGTAGCAAAGATAAGAAGGGCATAGTATTCCCCGCGATGGAACCGTATTCTCCTAAAGAAATCCGTAGAGATAAGGGTCACTATTCCGGTAGAGATAAGGGCCACTATCTTAAAGAACATGGCAAGCCCGTCCACGGCAAAGATTCCGCCGAAGATGCTTGTGCCGGATGTCACACGACCCATGGTGAGCATTGCAATAGTTGGCACAAGAGCGGCCGCAAGAACAAGAAGGCAGAACACCTCCGGCCAGGGGAAGCCCTTTCTGCTTTTTGATGCAAGTCCCACAAAGAGCGCCGCTATTCCGCCCAAAGCAAGAATAAGCTCTGGAGATAAGTAGAACAGGGAGAAATTCACCTTATTAGCCTCCCGCTCCCACAGCCATGCCTACTATGCGGCTGACGGAGCCGTTAAACATGGTGAGCAGCACGGCCGGCACCACGCCCACAAGGATGGTGAGTATTACCAACGGCATGAGGGAAATAACCTCCCGCCTGTTAATATCCGGAAGTTCCGCCCATCTGGGATTGAGCGGGCCAAGGAGCACACGCTGAAGCATCCAGAGCAGGTACGCAGCGTTCACCACAATTCCTATGCATGCAAGCCCGGTCATAACCGTATAGATGGGGAGCGCTCCGCGGAACACAAAGAACTCTGATACAAAACCTGCAAGGCCCGGGAGCCCAAGAGATGCAAACGCCATAAACGCAAGCAGCCCGCCGTAGACAGGCAGCTTTGCGCCCAGCCCGCCAAACTGAGAGAGATCCCTTGTGTGCGTACGATCATAGATTACGCCCACCAGAAGAAAGAGCCCGCCCGTGATAAGCCCGTGGCTGAACATCTGAAGCATTGCACCGTTTAGCGCCATAGCCTTGTCATTAAGCTGAAGCCCGCCAGTGGCGGCGCAGGCGGCGGCAATTCCAAGCATAACGTAGCCCATATGGTTTACAGATGAATAGGCAATGAGCTTCTTCATATCCTTTTGAGCCATGGCCACAAGCGCGCCGTAGATTATGCTTATCACCGCAAGCACTGCCAGCATAAACGAATACTTCTGAGCAGCCATTGGAAGCATGGGGATGAGGATTCTTATGAACCCGTACCCTCCCAGTTTAAGAAGTACCCCCGCCAGAATAACGCTTCCGGCGGTGGGCGCCTCTACGTGCGCATCCGGGAGCCAGGTATGGAAGGGCCACATGGGTACCTTAATTGCAAAAGCCAGGAAGAACGCCCAGAACGCAAGCGACTGCAGCATAAAGTTCTTGCTGAACGGAAGCTGCGCCACCGCCTCTGGTATGCTGAACGTATGCGGCGATGTGTAAAAGTACACGCCTATAATTGCAAGAAGCATGGCCACGCTGCCCACCAGGGTATACAGGAAGAACTTTATGGCTGCATACTCTTTTCTGGGGCCGCCCCACACACCTATAATAAAGTACATAGGCACCAGGCTTATCTCCCAGAAGATGTAGAACAAGAAGAGATCAAGGGATGTAAACACCCCAAGCATCCCTGTCTCAAGAAAGAGGAAGAGTGCAAAGTACTCTTTCACACGTTCCTTTATATTCCAAGAGTAGATAATGCAGATGGTAGTGAGAAGCGTGGAAAGAAAGATCATGGGCACGCTTATACCATCTACACCCAGGTAGTAGTTAATATTGAGCAGCCTGATCCACGGGATATTTACAACATACTGGTATCCGCCGCTGCTTTTAAGGTATCCCACCCAGAGCATAACGGAGAGCGCAAACGGTGGCAGGCTCCAGATAAGCGCAGTCCACTTTATGGCAGATTCCTTTGCCTTTGGGATAAAGAGAATTACAAGCGCCCCCAAAAGCGGCAGAAATGTTATTGCTGTTAGAATCCAAGAGTTCATCAGGCTTGTGCCTCCAAATATAGCTATTACTTTGTTAATTTAATTTTATAGATGGTGGAACTTTCCACCTTGTATATCCGGTATCCTGTTACCTGAAAAGGTAGAACCAGGCCAGCACCAGAACACCAGTGAACGCCACAAGCGCGTAGTTTTGCAACACGCCCGTCTGGCCGTACCTAAGCACCCGCCCGGATATCCGGGTTGCGCCGCCCACCAGGTTTACAATGCCGTCCACCACCACCCTATCAAACCAGGAATAGGCAATGGAAAGCCCAAGAGTTGCGTAGCCCACACCGTTCACCAGACCATCGACAATGCGCGCATCAAAGCGGGCCAAAACTTTTGTTATCCAGAAGAGCGGCACCACCAGCACCGCCCAGTAGAATTCGTCAAAGTAAAACTTGTTCTGAAGCAGGTTGTACGCCCACGGCAGCTTCTCCCGAAAGATGGAAGGAGAGATTACCGGCCGCAAGTAGAGCGCAAGCCCCAGCCCCAGCCCAAGGAATGCTGCGCTTGTTGCAAGAAGCATAACCGTCCAGGAGAACGGCACCGCCGCCCCATCGCCAAAGTGCACCAGGTGATGGAAGATATTATTAGACGGCCACGCAATATAGCCGGAGACCAGGGAGAGCACCGCAAGCACAATAAGCGGAATTGTCATAACCCTGGGACTCTCGTGCGCATGTATGCTGGGGTCTCTTGCCTCCCCCCAGAAGGTGAGCGCTACAAGCCTTGTCATATAAAAAGCTGTAAGGAACGCTGCTCCAAGACCCAGCCAGAAGATAGGCAGGCTTGTGTGGAACGCCTCCAACAGAATCTCATCCTTGCTGAAGAAACCGGATGTAAACGGCAGGCCCATAAGCGCCGCAGTTGCAATAAGGAAAGTCCAGTATGTTGTGGGCATCTTTTTTGAGAGGCCGCCCATCTGGCGCATATCCTGCGTGCCCGTGCCGTGAATTACACTGCCGGAACCAAGAAACAGGTTTGCCTTAAAGAATGCGTGCGTCATAAGATGCAGCAGGCCCGCGGTGTATCCGCCTACGCCAAGCCCAAACATCATATATCCCAGCTGGCTTATGGTAGAATAGGCAAGCACCCGTTTTATATCATGCTGAACGGTGGCTATGGTGGCCGCCATAATTGCCGTTGTCACCCCAATCACAGTTACAACCGTAAGCGTGATGGAGTGCGGCTCATATGCAAAAACCGGGTACATCCTGCCCACAAGGTAGACGCCCGCCGCAACCATTGTTGCCGCATGGATAAGAGCGCTTACAGGCGTTGGGCCTTCCATTGCATCGGGAAGCCACACGTGAAGCGGAAACTGGGCAGATTTACCCACCGCACCGGCAAAGAGCAGAATCCCCGCAAGCGGCAGCACCGGAAGCGCAACAGAAGCAATCTTTAAGGTGGTGCCCATAAGGGATGGAACGGCCGCAAACATCTCCTGCATATTTACGGTGCCGGTATACCAGAAAAGTACAATAAGCCCCAGGAAGAGCCCCACATCCCCCAGCCTTGTAACAATAAACGCCTTCTTTGCCGCCCTCATGGCGGAGGGCTTCTCAAACCAGAAACCTATAAGCAGGTAGGATGCCAGGCCTACAAGCTCCCAGCTCATATAGAAGAGGAGCAGGTTATCTGATATTACAAGAGAGAGCATGGCTGCGCTAAAAAGCGAAAGGTATGCGTAGTACCTGGGGTAACGCGGATCTCCGTGCATATAGCCTATAGAATAGACCTGCACCAGGAGCGTCACGGTGGTAACCACCATAAGCATCATTACGGTAAGCTGGTCTACGGCAAACCCCATACGCACATCTATATTGCCAAGCGTGGCCCACACAACGCTGTGGGTGAATGGGTGAAACTCATGCCCGCCCAGCGCGCTTGCAACCGTGATAACGGTAACGGCAAGGGAGAGCAGGAAGGACGCTGCAATACCGGCAATACCTATGTATGCGCCTTCCCCCGGGCCCCGCCTGCCTGTAAGCAGGATAAGCCCAAACGCCAGAATAGGCAGCACCGGAATAAGCCAGGTTAATTCCATTATGTTTTTAGAGAAGTCACACATCTTGCTCTCACTTTATGCTGGTACGGGAGGGCGTTGATTAACCCTACCACTTCATAACGTTAATCTTGTCTACGTTTATAAGCTCTATGTTTCTGTAGATGGAAATAATTATTGCAAGGCCCACGGCGGCTTCTGCAGCAGCAATGGTTATTACAAAAATAGCAAAAATATGCCCCGTAAGGATTGTTGGATGCATGTAACGAGCGAAGGCCACCAGGTTTATGTTGGCGGCGTTAAGCATAAGCTCTATGCCCATAAGTATGCCTATGGCGTTTCTTCTGGTTAATACGCCAAATATGCCCGTACAAAAGAGCACTGCCGCAAGCGCCAGATACCACTCAAGAGGGATCATCAGACTTGTCCTCCTTTGCAAGCAGGATTGCACCCACCACTGCCACCAGAAGCACTATGGATGCCAGTTCAAACGGCAGCAGATACTTTGTCATAAGAGATGTGCCTATTATGCCCGTAGTCGGCCCCGCGGGAGCGGCTTTCATCCCCCAGGGATTCAGCACTACCAGGCGGATAAGCACCACAAGAATGCCAAGCGTTACCGGCAGCGCCACAATCCACTGCTCCATAGTCTGGGAGACTCTTTTTGCCATAAGCTTACTTGTAAGCATAAGCGCAAACATTATGAGCACGGTGATGGCGCCTATGTATACAAGCACCTGCACCGCTGCAAGAAAATCTGCAGAGAGGAGCAAATATATTCCGGCTACGCCAAGAAACGTCAGCACCAGAAACAGCAGCGAGTGGAAGATGTTCTTCATTGTAACCACCGCCACCGCGCTGGCAAAAGTCATAAAGGCAACCGCCAGAAAAGATATCTTCTGCAGGGTAAGGGTAAAGACAAACTGCTTGCCCATATCAAAAAGGTTTATACTATGCAGATCAAACGGCATCTAGGACACCTCCTTGCCGGAATCTTGCTGCCCGGCTATGGTTCCGCCCAGCCTGTTCAGCCGTTCCCTGTTGTAGGCGGCTTCTTCCCGGGTAAATTCGGCAAGCTCATACTCTTTGCTCATAACAAGGGCGTGTGTGGGACAGGCCTCTGCGCACAATCCGCAAAAGATGCATCGCCCGGCAAAGAGCGAAAATTCATCTACAACGCGCTTTTTATCTTCGCCCATGTGCGCCTTAACTTCTATAATCTGAACAGGGCAGGCCCGGGCGCATGCGCCGCAACCTATGCACTTGTCCGCGCCCGTCTTTGGGTCTGCGGGAAGTGCGGGCAGGCCGCGGTAACCCTCTGGAAGCTCCCAGCGTACTTCCGGGTACTGCAGGGTAGATTTCTTCCTGAAAAGGTTCTTAAAGGTAACAACATGCCCCTTTACCACGCTTTTGGCAAAGCGCCATGCTTCTTTAGGATAAGATATTTTTTGTTTTACGCTATCTGTCATTGGTTTTCTTTCAGAGATCAGGCAAGAATTACCAGAAGCCCCGTCCAGGCTATGTTTAAAAGAGCCACGGGGATAAGTACCTTCCAGCCAAAGCTCATAAGCTGGTCTACCCGCACCCTGGGCAGGGTGGAGCGGATCCACATAATTACAAAGATGAATACGGCGGCCTTGCCCAAGAACCATATTACCGGCGGGATAAAGCTGAGCGACGGGTGAATGGGAAGCCATCCGCCAAAGAAGAGCGTAACCGCAATTGCAGAAACGGTGAACATGCTTGCAAACTCTGCCAAGAAAAAGAGCGCAAACTTCATGCCGCTGTATTCCGTGTTAAAACCGGCAACAAGTTCTGATTCCGCCTCCATAATATCAAAAGGAGTCATGTTGCTCTCCGCCAGGGCAGCAAGCAGGTAGATTATAAAACCCACGCCCTGCGATACTATAAACCACCTGGGGAATATGCCAAACCAGGTGCCCTGCTGGGCGTTTACTATGCCCTGTGTGCTAAGGGTTCCGGCAAGCATAACCGCCGGCACCATGGCAAGCACAAGGGGGATATCGTAGCTGATTATCTGGGCGGCTGCGCGGAAGGCGCCCAAAAGCGACCATTTGTTATTGCTGGACCACCCGGCGGTGATAATGCCTATGGTTGGGATGGCAAGCACGGCCACAACGTAGAGAATGCCTATGTTCAAATCCTGGACAACCCAGCCGTTCCCCTTGCCGAACGGTATAACCAGGTAGACCATGTACGCCGGCACAAAGACTATAATTGGGGCAATGATAAACGGCCATTTATCGGCGTTTTTGGGGATTATATCTTCTTTGGTAAGAAGCTTAAGCGCATCTGCAATAGTCTGCGCCAGGCCTTCCCAGCCAACCCTGTTGGGGCCTATTCTGGCCTGAATCCATCCCATTACCTTGCGGAGACCGTAAACAAGGTACAGTACTACAAGGAGTATGAACCCCAGGATAATGGCTGCCGCCACTATCATTACGGTGGGTTGCACTAGAAACTCCGGTATATGCAGCCAACCGAATACTAACTTTATTATGCCTGTAAGTGTTAAAGACATGGTGCCCCCGGACAGACGGCATCCAAGTATGCCATCCTCACAAAAAGCGACCCCGCTCCTCACAGGGGCGAGGCCAGCCTATCAATTATAGTAAGCTGGGCAATTTGTGTCAACTCTACCCAGCGATTGGAATACTCGCAAGTGCGTGGAATTTTCACTTCATGCGATTGATGGATATGAAGCATCCCGAAGGCGGCTATTCCATCTCTATCCTGCCGAACTTAAGCCTGCCTGCGCGAAGCACCTGCCCGCTCTTAAGTTTCAGCTCTGCATTGGGATTTGTAATTTTTTCTCCGTCCAGAGTTACGCCGCCCTGCTCTATAAGCCTTCGCGCCTCGCTGTTTGTAGAGGCGAACCCTGCCAGATCCTTCAAAAGCCGCACTATCCAGACTTTGCCTTCTTTTACCGCAGAGGCGGGAACCTTTACTCCCTCTATATCCGTGGGTATCTCCCGGTTGCTGAATACATGTTCAAACTCTGCCTGAGCCGCCTGGGCCGCTTCTTTGCTGTGGTAAATGGTCACAATCTCTCTGGCAAGACGCTTCTTTGCATCCATGGGGTGTATTCTGCCGGAAAGCATGCCTGCCTCAATCTCCCTTACCTCCGGCATGGGCACATTGGTGCACAGCTCAAAATACTGCGGCATAACATCGTCAGGTATAGACATAAGCTTGCCGAACATCTCGCCCGCAGGCTCCGTAATGCCTACATAATTGCCAAGAGATTTGCTCATCTTCTGCAGGCCGTCCAGACCCACCAGGATGGGCATAAATATGGCTATCTGCGGCTCCTGGCCAAACTCCCGCTGAAGATCCCGGCCCATGAGGATGTTGAACTTCTGATCCATGCCTCCCAGTTCCACGTCCGATTTTAAGGCTACGGAATCGTACGCCTGGCAGACGGGATAGAGGATTTCATGCAGACCTATGGGACGGCCTTCTGAGAGGCGGGTGGCAAAATCGTCCCTCTCCAGCACGCGGGCCACGGTCACCTTGGCGGCAAGACGTATGACGCCCGCAAAATCAAGCTTCCCCAGCCATTCGCTGTTAAAGACTACGCGGGTTTTTTCTGCATCCAGCACACGGCAGTACTGCTCTGCATAAGTCTTTGCGTTTTTTTCTATCTCTTCCTGGGTGAGAAGCGGACGGGTAACGGAACGCCCGCTGGGGTCTCCTATGCTTGCCGTAAAATCACCTATGATTATGATTACTTCATGCCCCAGGTCCTGGAACTGCCTTAGCTTGCGAAGTACCACCGCATGCCCCAGGTGTATATCCGGCGCGGTAGGATCAAGCCCCAGTTTAAGCCTGAGAGGAACCCCTGTCTCCTGAGACTTTTTAAGCTTTGTGCGGAGTTCATCTTCCGGGATAATCTCTATTGCACCCCGCTTAATAAGCTCCATCTGTTTATCAATAGAAAGCGCTGAAACCAATTGTCACACCCTTAACAAAGATTGATGTATTGCCTGAAAGCAAAAAAAATGGTATCACATGGAATGCCTAAAGTCAAATTGATGGCTGCCTGGGCGAAGAAACAAAAAGCCCTCCCATTTGCAGGGAGGGCTGAGTAATGTATTAATTTAGAGGAAGAGCCATCTGGCGGTCGCCCGCCTGGCTCCGCCCTTGGACTCCACGTCTTGATCTGGAGTGCCCTATAATGGCCCGTTCAATTACAAGGCCGGCTCCTATGCGGTAAATAGCAGCCAGAAGTGCGGGCGATACAACCGCCAGGGTGTCCTGATCAAGCGAGATGCCTTTTTGAGCAAGATCCAGAAGCTCTTTTTTAACACGATCGCTGGACCACTTTTTGTAACGCATTATCTTTTCCGGGTCAAGCCCCGCAGCCGTAAGAGCATCCTGCCACGAAGCAAAACGCCCGGCATGCAGAGTTGCCGCCGCCAGGGCCGGGTCCAACTTTGTAGAGACGTTCCTCCAGCTTAAGTCCTCGCCCTTCTCATAAAGTTCACGAATGCGTTCAATAACCTTTTCACGCGTCCATACTTTGTATCTGCGTATATCATTATAATCAAAGCCGGATGCCTCAATGGCAAGCCTCCAACTACCAAACGTGCGCTGAGCCGCCCTTAGTAGCGAGGGGACTCTTTCCTGCACGCGGAGGTAGCTAAGATCATGTCCGGCCTGAGCCTCCGCTCTTATTGCGGCAATAACCGTTTCTCTTGTCCATATTCTATTGTGATGCATTAGGTATCCTTCTTTATTTTTAGTTTGTTGGAACAGTGATCTCTAAAACAGGCTGCCTAATGGCATATTGGCTTTCGCCGGGGTATTGCCATCATTGGAAGTATTCCCTGAAACTACGAGTAGATAATCCATCCGATAGCTGACGCCAGAAGGGCGCCAATTATCAATCGCGTTGACCACTTCAGTACACAAAACAACAGTCAATAGCATAGCAGTTTTGAGTGGCAATGTCAAGCAATTTTCACTATTAATTGCAATTCCCGACACTCTTTTTTTAGACGGCGGTTTTAAAATAATAGTTCTCAAAATTTGCGAAATTTCCCTATATTTATTGAGTTATTATTCTATTATAGACCGCCCTGTCTTCTGCTTATTTTCCATATTAAAAACTAAAAAATATTACAGCACTGTGTGCATAGGCATTATTCAGCATTATCTAAATAGCAGAGGGAGGTGAAAGTTTCGGTTTAGTGCAAAATTTGACAGGCCTGGTTTTCCGGGTTATAATGAACGCCTTGCCCAAAAGCAGAGAAAGCGGGCAACTGCAAAATCATACCAGCTGAATCAACCGGCCTACCCAAGCATCCGCCTGCCGCACATACTCAACGCGGCGCCACCGACCAGCACTTTTTTATTCAGGTTGTTTTGCGTCGGTGCCATGCTGGGTAACGTACTTGCCGTAAAGGAGGCATTAGTTTGCAGTTAAAAACAGTAAAAAAATATTCAGGCCTTTTAGGCGTTCTGGGATTTGTCTGCGCAATTGCAGTCACAGCATCACTTAGTGCAGTAGTAATAGCAGCTCAATCCGACGGGGAGATATCCTCCCATCTGGTGAATATAATATCGGACGGCCAATCGTGGCAGTATATCTCCACCAGCCCCACCGTAGGCGCCACGCTCAGGGAATCCGGGGTTATTCTGGGGCCTAAGGATATCACCTATCCGGCGCGTTCAAAAAGACTCTACCCAAATATGACTATCAGGGTGGTGCGCGTAACCCAGCAGACCATAACATATACGGAGCCTATAGCCTACAAAACCGAAACAAAATTCAATATGTACGGAAGCGCCGGCAGAACGGTGCTGCAAGAAGGCCAAAGGGGCGAAAAAGAGATAACAAAGACCATCACCTACAGGGACGGAATTGCTCATCAATCAAAGATTGTATCTGCAAAAGTTACTAAAAAGCCCGTGATGAAAGTAGTCTCCATCACAAAAGAGGCCCTGCTTGCATCACGTTCCGGGATGAACATAAAGAGCATCAAGATGGCAGCCACAGCGTATGATCCGGGCCCCAGAAGCTGCGGCCCTTATGCAAACGGGCGCACAGCCACTGGGATGAAGGCCGGCAAGGGCGTGGTAGCCGTTGATCCCCGGTTTATCAAGCTGGGCACAAAGCTCTACGTTGTGGGATACGGTTACTGCATAGCCGGAGACACGGGCGGGGCCATAAAAGGCAACCGCATAGACCTGGGGTTCAATACCTACAGGGAAGCCGTCCAGTTTGGCCGGCGCACGGTGACTGTATTCATTCTAAATTAGGCATATTATGGTAGATTTAACATCTCCCGCGCAGCTTTCACAAATCTTCCGCAAACATAATTTCCGTCCCAAGAAGCGCTTTGGGCAGAACTTCCTTGTAGACCGCAACATCTTAGAGAAAATTCTGGATGCGGCAGGCATCTGCAAGGGAGATTCTGTTCTTGAAATAGGCCCTGGCGCCGGAACCCTTACGCAGGCGGCGCTTCTGCGCGGCGCCCGCGTGGCGGCGGTAGAGATAGACCGGGATATAATAGCAATCCTGGAAGAAGCCCTGGCCCCCTACCCCAATGCGACCATAGTGAACGCAGATTTTTTAAGCATCAACGTGCCCAATTTTTTGCAAGAGCATTTTGGGGATGTAAAAGTAAAGGTGCTGGGAAACCTCCCCTACTACATTACCAGCCCAATCATAAGCCGTCTCCTTCAGGCCAAGGATAGAATAGACTCTGTGGTTATGATGGTGCAGAAGGAAGTAGCCGTGCGGTTAAAGGCCGCTCCGGGCACCAGCGATTACGGCTCCATGAGCGTATTTGTGCAGTACTATGCGGAACCGGAGATAGTATCATACGTCTCCAAAAACGTATTTATGCCGCCGCCGGAAGTCTCAAGCGCCGTTGTAAAGCTTACGCCAAGACCGGCCCCGCCCGTCCTTGCGCCAAGCGAAGAGGTATTCTTCAACATAGTGCACTGCGCCTTCGGCAAGCGGAGGAAGACCCTGCTAAACAGCCTGTCAGACTGCCCCGCCATGGGGTTTTCTAAAGAACGTGTGGGACAAGTGCTCCGCGCAGCAGGCATAGACGCCGCCCGCCGTGCAGAAACCCTGTCCCTGGAGGAGTTTGCACGGATTGCCCGCTCCATCATTTGACAACGGTCACCTCCCGTCGTATACTTACTTGATGAATTCCAGTGCAGCAACAAGAGCAATACGGTCATACGCCAAAATAAACCTCACCCTTGAGGTTCTGGGCACAAGGCCGGATGGATATCACAACATAGAAAGCGTGATGCAATCCGTAAGCCTGTATGATGAAATTACTCTGCGGCGCGTTCCCCGTCCCGGAATAAGCCTTACCTGCAATGTCCCGGGCATCCCCACGGATATAAGGAACCTTGCCTTTCGTGCGTCTGCCCTCTATACAGATAGAACTAAAGTTGAAACCGGGCTAGAGATTCATCTGAACAAGAACATTCCAAGCCAGGCGGGGCTTGGCGGCGGCAGCAGCGATGCGGCGGGCGTGCTAAGGGGCTTAAACAGCCTTATGGATAGTCCGCTGGAGATGAGTGAACTCCTTAAGATTGCATCAGAAATAGGTTCGGACGTGCCGTTCTTCCTTATTGGAGGAACCGCACACTCAAGCGGCCGAGGAGAAGTAGTAAATCCCCTGCCGGATGCAGGACGGTTTGGGCTGGTAATTATAAAGCCGCCCTTCGGCATAAAGACACCGTGGGCCTACCGCCGTTTTGATGAAATTCAGAAAGAAACAAAAGCAGCACAATCCGGGGAGGCCACTGCCGCCCTTGTTAAATGCATCTGGGAGCAGAATATATACTGCATCCCCGGCCTGCTTAAAAATAATCTTGAGGCCCCGGCAACGGAAGCCCACCCGGAGATAACGCTCTGCAAAGAGAGGCTGAAAGAGCTGGGGGCGCTGGGCACGCTTATGTGCGGAAGCGGCTCCGCGGTCTTTGGGCTGTTCACCACCCCAGAAGCCGCGCACAAAGCCTCTGAAGACCTTGCAGATATACCGGCGGCAGTCTTTGCCGGAAGAACCTTAACCCGCAAAGAGGCACTGGAAGAAGATTAAATCTTAGTCAGGTAAAAACAGATGACCGGAACAGAAAAAAAAAGACTCCCTGCGGTAATCCTTGCCGGCGCCCCGGCATCGGCGGAACTTAAGGAAGCATACGGTGTAGAATGGCGGGCGCTGGCTCCCGTCTGCGGAGCGCCCATGCTCAGCTACATCATAGACGCCCTTAAAGCATCCGGACGGGCGCAGAGTATTTCCGTAGTCTCCGGCTTCCCTTGTGAAGGGGTAGATAAGACAATACCATCTGCAAACAGCATGCTGGAAAACCTGGTAAACGGCGTCGGCAACACGGCTGAAAGCGGCCATGTGCTTATAGCAACATCAGACATCCCCCTTATCACCCCGGAGGCCATAGCAGATTTCACAGACCGCTGCGGCAACCTGGATGCAGATTTCTACTATCCCATAGTGCCCAAAGAACAGAATCTATCCAAATTCCCAAAGCTTAAACGCACCTATGCCCGCCTTGCCGAAGGCACATTCACCGGCGGAAACATTATGATAGTAGATGCCAAATTTATAAAAGAGAATGCCCAAAGAATAAAAGAGGCGCTTGATGCAAGAAAGAGCGTGTCCCGCCTGGCAAAGATTATAGGCGCAGGAGTGCTTATACGGGCTATTCTGGCCCAGACCATATGGCCCGGCGCGCTTAAACTCTCCATGCTGGAGAAGGCTGCAGGCAGAGTACTTGGAGCAAGGCTCCGCGCCGTAGAGACTCCGTATGCAGAGATAGGCGCAGATGCAGACACCGTAGGCCAGATAGCCCTTGCAGAAGAGATTTTACAATCCAGGGAAACATAAATCCCCGTCAAAACTGGAAGGTGAGCAAAATAGCATTACTGGAAACAATTAAAAAACCGGAATATATAAAAGAGCTTTCGCCGGAACAGCTTGAGTTGCTGGCCGCAGAACTGCGAACAGAGATAATAGCGCAGGTGGCCAAAACCGGCGGGCACCTGGCAAGCAACCTGGGCGTTGTAGAGCTAACCATAGCCCTGCTCTCCACACACACACCCGGAGAGGATGTTATCATCTGGGATGTGGGGCACCAATGCTATGCATATAAGCTGCTCACCGGCAGATGCGACAGGTTTGATACCCTGCGCCAGCTTGGAGGAATAAGCGGTTTTCCCAGAAGAGAAGAGAGCGCCTACGATGCCTTTGGTACAGGGCACTCCAGTACATCTATCTCCGCTGCGCTGGGGTTTGCAAAGGCCCGCGATCTTAAAGGCACCAATGAACGAGTAGTGGCCATAATAGGCGACGGCGCGCTCACGGGCGGAATGGCATGGGAAGCGTTAAACAATGCCGCAAACCTTAAAACAAATCTTACGGTTGTCTTAAATGACAACCAGATGTCCATAGCAAAAAACGTTGGGGCGCTCTCCGCGCATCTTAGCCAACTAAGAATGCAGCCCCTCTACCGCAAAGTAGAGAACAAGGCAAAGGAAGTGGTAGAGAACCTGCCTATAGGCGGCAAGGCCATCTACAAAACGGCAGAGGGCATTATGCACGGAGTCACCCGTCTTGTAGGGTCTGAAACCGGCGTAATCTTTGAAGAGCTGGGCTTCACATACCTTGGCCCCATAGACGGGCATGACACCGCCCTCCTCACAGACGTGTTTAATAACATGAAGATACTGGAAGGCCCGGTGCTTGTTCATATAATCACAAAAAAGGGCAAGGGCTATGAATACGCAGAAAACAACGCCCGGGCGTTTCACGGGGTATCATCCTTCCATATAGAAGATGGAAACATAGCCAAATCCAGTGGCGGGACGACATACACAAAGGCCTTCTCCGATGCGCTTATAGAACTTGCTACAGAGGATGAAAGGATTGTTGCCATAACGGCTGCAATGCCGGACGGCACGGGCCTTACAAAATTCTCAGAGCGGTTCCCGGACAGGTTCTACGATGTGGGAATAGCAGAGCAGCATGCAGTCACGTTTGCGGCAGGGCTTGCAGCGGGCGGATTCAAACCGGTCTTTGCCGTCTACTCAACATTTCTGCAACGCGCCTATGATCAGATAGTGCACGATGTCTGCGTGCAGAACCTCCCCGTACTCTTCTGCATAGATAGAGCGGGCCTTGTGGGGGACGATGGGCCGACGCACCACGGCGCCTTTGATCTCTCTTATCTAAGGCATATACCCAACATGATAATTGCCGCCCCATCTGATGAAGTTGAGCTTAAAGAAATGCTGCGGCTGGGGATTAGTTGCAATGCCCCGTTTGCCATCCGCTACCCAAGAGGAGCCTGCCCGGAGACGCCGCTTCATACAGAATCAAACATACCCGCCCCAGGCGTGGGCGAGGTGCTGGCAGAAGGCCGGGATATATGCATTATTGCAGTGGGCTCTGCGGTAGCGCTCTCCCTTCCGGCGGTACGCATACTTGGCGAACAGGGTATCTCTGCAGCGCTTATAAATGCGCGGTTTGTGAAACCCCTCCCGGCAGAGCTTATTACAAGCTATGCGCAGCGCTGCAAAAAGGTGCTGGTGGTAGAAGAGAATGCCGTTATGGGTGGATTTGGGAGCGCCGTGATAGAGCTTCTGGCAGAATCCGGCATACAGGCAACAATAAAACAGATAGGCCTGCCGGACAGATTTTTGGAGCACGGCGCAGGCGCCCTCCTAAGAGAATCCTGCCTGCTCGACCCAAAAGACATAGCCGCATCTGCCGCAGAGCTTTATGGTACGTCTGGAAGCTTCGGCAGTAAAACTACCGAAACAGCGAAATTAATTATGGAAGGCGATGCTTCGGTCGCAGAGCCGGAGGCGCCGCTGCCGAAGCCCAAAAAGGATGATGTTTTTAGCTGTTAGTGCAAATATGCAAAAATAAGATGCTCACATGGCACTCCGGACGTATTCCCTACCGCCCATACGTCACAATATACACCCTTCCTCCGGAATCATCCGTTATGTAAAGCTCTCCCTGCCTTCCAACCAGAATTCCCACCGGACGGCCCCATGCACTCCCGCCGGTATACCATCCGGTGATAAAATCCTTCTGGCTGCCCGCAACATTTCCGCCCTGTATTTTAAAACGCACAACCTTGTAACCCGTGGGCACGGTGCGGTTCCATGAACCGTGGTAGGCTATAAACAGATTCCCCCTGTACTCCTGCGGAAACATGTTCCCGGTATAGAATGCAAGCCCCAGCGGCGCCGAATGTGCTTGTATTGCAATCTTCGGCGGGATGGTAGCCCTAACCTTGGCCGGCGCCTTGCTGCCTAACTGCGGGTCCGGCACACGGTTTCCGTATGCGTACGGCCAGCCGTAGAATCCGCCGTCCACTATTACGTTCACCTCATCCGGCGGCACATTATCCCCCAGGTAATCCCGCCCGTTCTCCGTTACCCAGAGCTGACCCGTAGATGGATTCCAGGCATGCCCCACGGAGTTTCTAAGCCCCGTAGCTATTATGGCTCTGCCGGTGCCGTCTGCATTATATCTGGAAATTGCCGCCCGCTGCGGGTTTGATTCTATGCATGCATTGCAGCTTGATCCAACAGAGAGGTAGAGCCTGCCATCCGGGCCAAAGGAGATTGTACGGGTAAAGTGCCTGCCGCCCGCAGGAATGCCGGATATTACCACCTCTTGCGCCCGCCCCTGATTATCCCCGTTTCTATAATGGAAGCGTATAACTCTGTTTGTCTCTGCAACGTAGAGGTATCCTCCGTGAAACGCAATACCGTGCGGCTGATTGAGTCCGCTGGCGTAAGTAATATGAGAGTCTGCTGCACCCCCGGCATCAGGCAGTATGGTTACCCTTCCCGCCCCCATCTCCGTTACAAAGAGACGTCCGTCCGGGCTTAAGGCCATAAGCCGGGGCCTGTCAAGGCCGGTGGCATAGGCAT
>Ga0172377_10001011_pt1 | contig 27864 bp, 28 predicted proteins | sample Pumphouse3metaG_FD_119749 | JGI IMG/M metagenome (GOLD analysis project Ga0172377, IMG submission 119749) | Leachate microbial communities from a municipal landfill in Southern Ontario, Canada - Pumphouse #3 metaG | ecosystem: Engineered > Solid waste > Landfill > Unclassified | place: Canada... | reverse complement strand
AGTCTGCACCACGGCCAGTATAACGACGAGCTGTTTTTTCAATAAGATCAATGTTCTTTCGTATAATATTTTTCAGTGTTAAAGATTTAGAATCAGTCATTCACGATAACTCCTTTCTGTCTTTAAGGCTAAATGAACGAAGTTTCTTTTTCCGTAGGCTATGATGCTTGTAAATCCTGCTTTTTTAGCCAACTTGCAAAAAAATGTCTGTCGAGATTTCATTACAACAACGTCAACTGCACGCCCCTGAGTGTGAAGACTATGCGCAACACCTCCTACCTTTTTGTTATGGCGCAAACATCGAAAACCACTTGTAATAACTAAGGGGTTCTTCCAAAAAAGTCGCAACGCTTCGAGATGATGAAGAAGAGGTGCCCATATTTTTACGTGGCAACAACATTTGCATTGAAACTCGCTAAGATTAAAATGGGGCGTGAGCTGCATTAAATTGACTTTGTTTTTCATAACGTTTCCCTCCTCCCAAATGAGTAATTGCACTTTCCAAACTTCTGATGGCACCGGCCAGATCATCAAGCCTCTTTTCCATGCGCACAAGCAAATATGCCGCTACCGCCACCGAAAAACCGCTTTGAATACACGATGCCAATAAGTCTTCCATACATTTCCCCCCTTTTTTTAAAACACGAAAAAACGGCCGGAAGTGCATTCCGGCCGCATAAGGCCACGTTTTATCCCTCGATAATAGGGGTTACAGTAGTCTCTACAAGCTCAGCCCCAAGAATAGCGGCTAACCCTTTTACAAAGATGTTGTTGTCTATTAAGGATTGCATTGCTTCCTTTACCTCTGTATCTGTAACATCTTCACGTGCATAGCGAAGAGAGAGGGTTCGGTTTTTTCCATCTGCGGTACCAAATTTAAGACGAAGGGTTTTCACTAAAATCACTCCTTTCTGGAAAAAACGGGAGCGGCATCTTTTAAGGATGCACCCCCATCATATAGTATTTTGCGTTTCTTCTCTACTCCACAACGTCTGTATCTACTTTTCGTGTCTCTGCTACTGGATATTCGAGAAGAGATTCGAGCACTGTTGAAATTGTTGCTACCTTTTCAGCTTCAACATCAGAAGAAACTCCTGAAAAGTTGATGGAACGAAGAATCGGATCTCCGCTTTCATTAGAACCGATGTTAACTCGAAGCTGCAGGCGACTTTCTAATGGAAGATAAGCTGCCATTCTTTTTCACCCCCCTTCACCTATATAAGTGTGTTGAAAGGGCGCAAAAAACAAAAAGGGAATAAAAAAAGGCGGTTTTTACGCCGCCTTGAGATTTTTCTTTCGCTTGAGCATCATTACGTTTATCTATTACATTGCACTTATGGCGTACATCACGAATTCGTTGAACCCGGTAACGATACGTATATAGCCTGATAAAATCTGATCTATAGTCGCATCGCCAGTATCCATAAGCAATGGAGCCCCCTCCAATGCATGTAGTTTTGCCGGCGTAGAGAGAATGAAAATATCGTTGCGGGAGAAAAAGCGAAGAACACGAGGGCTGATCTGCTGATTTCCCCTTCCGAAAAGGAACCCCTGCCCTCCGATGGGTGTAACGATAAGTTTTATTTTTTTATACCGCGAGCAAAGCTTAAGAAGCGTTTCTTCAGAAACATCTTTCGCTATAAGTTTTCCGTTATACACAACATCGACTCCAAGAAGGGTAAAGTCGAGGCCAAGTTCTATCATTAACGCCCTTGTGGTTGTTCCAGGCCCTACTATATAAAGCGTATCAGAGTACATCTCGTTACGAGCCATATAAGCTGCTATAGCCTGTTGAGAAACCTGTTCTGACAGGGCGCTTCCCGCTTTGAGTCTTTGCACTCGTCTTTTCTCAAAGGGAATATTTAGATACCCAAAGAGTCTGGCCGTAACTATGCCCTTCCTAAAGAGTGTCTCATCAATATCCATAACCTCAGCAAGCTTTTCTTGAGTGCTTTTATTATTCAGATACAACTTAGCAAGCTCCCCTGCCTGCTGGGGTGAACAGCCAAAAACAGCTGAATGAATTTTTACACCAGAGGGAATTCCAAGTGCTGTAAGTTCAGTTCCTACACTTTCATATATATCTCTCGCAGTACCATCTCCACCCGCAAAGAGTAAAAGGTCTACATTTTGCTTCAGCGCTTCTTTTGCTGCTAAAAGGGTATCTTCACGAGCTGTTACATGCTCGGAAATAGATTCTCTTAAAAGCACCTCTGGAGAAAAACCACACTGCATGGCAACTTTTTCCCCCATATTCCCAGGAAAGGTTATGAGACGTATTTCATCTTTTATTTCAAGAAGATGCGATAGCGCACACTCTGCACGACTAGGGGAATGAGGAGTCGCCCCCATCTCCCTGGCCCGTGCAATAGTATCGGGGCCATCTGTTCCCTTCAGTCCAACCTTACCCCCCATACCAGCAATTGGATTGACGATGAGCCCCAACTTTTTCATAATTTGCTACTCCTTTAGCTCTTTCTTTTCGAAATAGCCATTATATTTTTTCTTATAACTTCTCCACGTAATGGCCCACTTCTCTGGATCGTCAAGATAGGCGTGATCAACATGGTGAATAGTGCTCTTGTGTGGAGCCGTCTTTACCAATTCAGGATTTTCATATGCCTCTTTGACAATCTGCTCAGTAATGGCGATAAACTCGTCTAATTCTTGCTTAGAGTATGATTCTGTAGGTTCGATGGTGAAAGGTTCCGGAACGAGCCATGGTTCGTGGCTTGTCCAATAATGAACGCCAAAGTCAAACATTCTATTTTGAATATCGCTTGTCGTTACACCTGTCTCCTCTTTCAGCTTCTGCCAACTGTAACGTACCTGTTCAATACGATGTTCCCCTTCGGCATAAGGTGCGGAAGCCCCGCGAATAGACAATATTTTTCTAAACATGTAGTTATTATTCAAAACAGCAACTCTGGCTGCTTCTTTTACTCCATCAGCACCGAGGGCTCGAATCCAGGCATAGGCCTTCAGAATCGCAGGAACTGTTCCATAAAAGTTCTTAATCTTACCTACTGAATAGGGAAGATCATCTTTAAGATAGAAACGTTGTGTTTCACTATCTTTTTCCACAATTGGAACCGGCAAGAAGGGTTTCAATCGTTCTGTTACACCAACAGCGCCACTACCGGGGCCACCACAGCCATGAGGTGCAGAGAACGTTTTATGCAGGTTGAAGAAACACATATCGAAACCGGCCTCTCGCGCCCGGGTAATGCCCATTATGCCGTTGAGATTTGCCTGATCGTAGCTGCAAAGACCGCCAACACTATGCACCAAGTCTGTAAACTCTTTAATTCGAGAGTTGTATATACCTATATCTTCAGGGTTTGTAATCATAAGTGCTGCTGTTCTTTCAGAGACAGCATTTTTAAGAGCTTCAAAATCTGGACGACCATCTTTCCCAGGATAAATTGTAATTATTTTGAACCCCTTCAATTTAGCTACAGCAGTGTTTGAGGGATGTGAATATATTGTGGTAATAATTTCATCTTTTGTTTCAGTCTGCCCCGTCTCTTCAAGCCATGCTCTGATGATAGAACCAATAACGTAAATAGCCTGAGATCCGCCTCCGCTTTGAAGGGAGAAGGCATCCATTCCCGAAATGGCACGAAGAGCGTGATCCATGTTATAGATAACTTCGAGCACACCCTGAACCGTTGACTCATCCTGATAGGGATGAAGTTCGCTCACTTTTGGATTCCGTGCCAGCACTTCATTTATTTTGGGGTTATATTTCATGGTGCATGTTCCTTGTCCAATATCAATATTCAGATCAGCACCCAAGTTTTCTTGAGAAAGTCGCAAATAGTGCTTTAAAACTCTCATCTGTGACATTTCTGGAAGATCCGCCCTATCTGAACGAATCATATGAGAAGGAAGCTTTTTCGTATCTTTAACAGTTTCACGTATTCCATCTTCTACTTTAGGCAAAAGGACACCGCGCTCACCTTGTGTGGTGAGTTCATAAATGATGGGTTCATCCCATCGAGCCTGATGGAAGTCTCTCAATTTTGTCTGCATATTCATACCCATGAGCGTTCCTTCCTTTCTACGCAAGAATTTCGCCAAGAGCCGCGATGAGAGTATCCATATCTTTCTGTGTAACGCACTCGGTTACGCTATAAAGAGCACTCTCTCCGTACCCTGGGAAAAGAGTTGAAAGATCAAGTCCACCGAAGATATGTCTATCTAAGAGGGCTTTGTTAATCTCTTTCACTGTTTTGCCCGTACCGTCAAAATTAACAATAAACTCTTTAAAATGAGGTGTTGCCTGAAGAGGAATTTTTACTCCTGGCAGAGCAGCTATTTTCTCCATAAGATATTGACAGCGCATATATATGTTCTCGCCCAATTCCTTCATGCCTTCAGGCCCCATGAGAGCTAAGTACACACCAGCAGTAATTCCCCAAAGGGCTGCCGCCGTTCCAACATATTCTTTGGCATTTTCGCGCTCTGCAAAAGAAGTGCGTTCCCACGCTACGTCTCCGAATCCCCACTCTTTATAAGTTGTAGGGGTAATACCGAAGAGACGAGACGGATACTCTCTTACAAAAGTTTCGTCATCTTGAACAGCCATAAAGCCGCCTCTGGCACCGCCATAATAGAGATGCATTCCCAGCGGTTGTAAATCACCACATACGATATCGGCACCATAACGAGATGGAGGTGTTAATAAGCCCATGGATGAAGGGTCAATGCCTACAACCATAAGAGCACCGGCATTATGAAGAAGTTCCGCAATTTTTTTGCCATTGACATCAATGGTTCCGATAAAAGCGGGATTTTCAAAATAGAAGACTGCCGTTTTTGAAGAGATAAGACTTTCAAGTTTTTGAAGATCGACACATCCTGTTTCTGGATCACAGGGAACATATGTAATGTAAAGATCTGGATTGCTATAATTTTTTATAACAGCTTTTGTTTCCGGGTGAATACTTTCTGCCACAAGCACTTCATCACGTTTGGTAATGCGAGTAGCCATTCTGATTGATGTTGCAGCTGCCTGTGCCCCATCGTATGTAGGAACATTGACGACATCCATATCAACAAGTTCGGCCATCATACTTTCAAATTCGAAAAGGGCCTGGAACCTTCCGTGGTCTTCATATGGTTCGCCTGCGTAGGCTGTAAGAAACTCTGAGCGCTGATTTATTTCATCGCATATAGCCGGCACGTAATGATTCCAGCAACCGCCACCTAAGAAGCTGATATTCTCTGACGTTGTAGCATTTTTCGAAAGAACTTTTTCAAAATGCCGCTTAAGCTCAACTTCAGAAAGAAGCGGTTCAGGAAGATCTAGTGGTTTATTTAATTTTAATTCATCTGGAACGCACTCAAAAAATTCATCAATGCTTTTCGCTCCAATGGCCTTCAACATTTCTTCCTGAACGTGAGAAACAGAGTTCGGGATATACGGATAGACAACTTTATTCTTATCCATGAGCTTCCTCCTCTTTCTTTGCTATAATACTAAAAGTATTCAAAGAATACATAGTATTCATAGTCTATTTTTTCTGCGCTGTCAAGTTTATGAGCTAAACAAAATTCAATGAATACATTGAATTCTTTAACATCGCTACTATGTAATGTATAATGTGAATTATTCATTTCTGTTGAGAAAATAAGAGAAATAGGGAGGAATTGCCATTGAGAAATGTTTCTCAAGCACGGTCTTCTGTGGATTACGTATATAAGGAATTACGCCATAAAATCATGAATAAAGAGTTTAAGCCAGGCCAGCGCCTTCCCGAAATATCCATAGCAGAACAACTCGATGTTAGCCGTACTCCTGTACGAGAAGCGTTTCGAAGGCTCTCGAACGAAGGTCTTATTAACATTGTTCCTAATGAAGGAGCCAGTCTGGTCGATCCTTCAAGAGAAGAAATTGAAGACACATTTGAGATGCGCGCATATCTAGAATGTCTTGCTATTAAAAAAGCCGTGCATCGTATTACTCCTCTTCAGCTTTGTATGTTAGAAGAAGAAATTCAGAAAGAGGAAAATATTTTTGTCGAAAAAGACCTCGATAAGTATCTGGAAATCAATAATGCCTTCCACAGAATTATCGCTGAAGCCAGTGGTAATGTCGTTCTTTACGATCTTATCATAAGCGTTCTTTCTCGTTCTTTAGTCTATCTTGTGTTATTTGAATCCTTTTTTGATTTCAGCGGGAACCCAAGTCTCGACGAACATCGAGCCATTCTTGAGGCACTAAAAGAACGAGATGAAGAAAAAGCCGAGGCATTAATGAAGTCGCACATACTTACTGCCGCAGAAGATGTTGGCGGTGCAAGAATTTCTGAGCCCAAATAATAGCTTATAAAACCGATTCACAGCAAAGGGAAATAGGCGAATTTTTAGTGGTAGCCCAAAGCTGCCACTTTTTTATTTTAATTTGAAATGAAATGGCCGTTGACAGAAACTTTTTTTCTGATATTATTTGCTGTACACAATGGATTCAATGAATTCAATTTATTGTCGTGCGACGTTCTTTCTTGTTTTGACTTCTTTTCTGCGCGTTTAACGCAAAACCTATTATTCAGAAGGGAGTTTTATAATATGGCTAAACGTAAAGCACTACAAATTGGCGCCGGGATGGTCGGTCGTTGTATCGTTAACGATATTATTAAAGACTTCGACGTTACCGTTCTTGACATGAGTGATTCAAACTTAGAAGAAACTAAACGTCTCTTCCCAGATGCCAAAACCGTTAAAGGCTCTGCCCTTGACGAAGAACTTTTTCAAGAAGTTTCTAAAGATGTCGATATCGTAACTGCTGCAATGCCTGGAACAGTCGGGTATAAGGTAACCGAGATCGCAATGAAATACGGAAAGAAACTGGCAAGTGTTTCTAGTATGCATGGACGTTCTGATGAACCTTACGACAAGATCGGGAAAGAGACTGGCGGTCTTGGAATTTCCATGATTGGCTTTGAGCCTGGTATGAGTAACTTCTTTGCGGGCCGTGGTTATCACCTCCTCGATAAGTGTGAAGAAATGTATGTTTATGTTGGTGGTATTCCTTATAACCCTCGCCCTCCTTTTAACTATACCACGACATGGTCATTAACAGACAACCTTAACCAGTTTGCACAACCAAGCACTGTCGTTCGAGATGGACAAGAAGTAGTTCTCAAAGCATTAAGCGAACTTAAAGACTTCCAAATTGAAGATTACCCCACAATGGAAGCCTTCACAAGCAACGGACTCGGAAGCCTTTTCCGTAGTTTTCATGATGTCCCCAATATGGCAGCCTATACCGTCCGTTGGCCAGGACTCACCGAACAGATGCGTTTTTTGGTGAACCTTGACCTCTTCGATTGGGAACCTCGTAAGATTGCCAAACATGATCTTGTTCCCCGCGAGATTCTTTTCAGCCTTTTCGCTGACAAATATAAGAAACTTCCCGGAGACCTCGATCTTTCTATCATGCGCATTATCACCAAGGGATACAAAGGTGATGACGCAGTTCAGCACACATGGGAAATAGCCCAGGTTGAAAAACCCGAGAGTGGCTACACTTCTATGGCTTGGTGTACAGCTAGCACATGCGGCATTTTTGCTCGCGCAATGTGCGAAGGAAGAATCAAGGGATGCGGCATGGTTTCTGCTGAGAAACTCGCTGCAGATGATGATTTTTACAACTGGGTTATGGCCGAACAAGACAAACGAGGCGTTCATTACAAACAGAAAATTGATATCAAAAAAGACGCCAAAAAGAAGTGGAATCGCGGATAGGAACCAGCACCACTTGTTTCCAACTTTAAGATCTTAAAAATTGCTTGAGCTCGTTATGGATTGAAACAGACACGACTTTTTTTGAATAGCCTTGGTTATTACAGCGCGGATCTTTTCTTTTTTTCCGCGCTGCTAGTTCCTGTAGTGCCATATTCTAAGGAGGTGCCTGTCACCCATGGACGTTACACAAGTGACAAAATTACTAGAGTTCTTTGCTTGGAAAGTGCTTTGGAATCCATATTTTCCAATTATCTTCATTATTTTAGGAATATATTTAACTGTAGGAATGCGTTTTTTCCAATTCCGAAGAGCAAGTGACATTATCTACAACACGATAGGAACCCTCTTCCGAAAAAAGAAGAAGGAAAAAGATAGTAAAGGGAATCTCATTAGTTCTTTTGGAGCTTTTGCTACAGCACTTGGCGGTACTGTAGGAACAGGTAATATTGCTGGCGTTTCTAGTGCTATTGCTATTGGTGGTCCCGGTGCTCTTTTCTGGATGTGGATAGCAGCGCTGGTAGGCATGGCCACAAAGATGGCTGAAATAATTTTGACACAGCACTATAAACAGCGTTATTCAGACGGAAGCTCTTACGGAAGTGCCGCTTTTTATATTGAAAAAGGTCTTGTTGAAGAACGAGGCTGGAAGTGGTGCAAAATTCTTGCTGTCGTATTTACGATCTTTATGATCGGCTCTTTTTACGTTGCTCCTGGTCCCTACACGATTATGGAGTCTTTTCAACGTTCCTTTGATTTATCAAAATATGCGGCAATCGGCATGAGTATTGCTTATACGCTCCTTTGCTACTATATCGTTCTTGGTGGTATTCCCAGAGTCGTCAAGTTTGCGGAAAATGTTGTTCCGGCAATGGTTTTGCTTTATTTAGCTGCTGGTCTTTATGTTATATTCCAAGATCTCTCCGCCCTTAGAACGGCTATTGCCAGTATCTTTACTTATGCATTTAAACCATGCGCTGCTATCGGCGGCTTTGCCGGTGTTGCTGTTATTAAGGCCGTTCAGATAGGCGTTGCCCGGAGTGTCTACAGCAATGAAGCAGGGTGGGGCAGTTCTGCCATTATCCATGCAACAGTGGATGTAGATCATCCAGGACGACAGGGAATGTGGGGAGCATTTGAAGTTGGTGTTGATACGCTGTTAATTTGTACTATTTCTGGTCTTATGGTTATAGTTACCGGCGCATGGAAGACGGGACACGGTGGAGCCGGTGCCGTTGGAGATGCTCTAACAGCAGTATTCGGCCCCTTTGGAGCATATGCCCTATCATTTTTTATGTTGATCTTCGCCTTGACAACAACAACAGGCTGGTTCTCGTATCTTGAATCATTAATTGTTTATTGCACTCGAAACAAAACTCGTGAACAACGTATTAAATATATACAGTTTGTTCGATTTACTGGACCCGGTGTTCCGTTGCTCTTTACGCTCTATGCTTTCTATAACAATATGGTTCCTTCAGTGGTATGGATGCTGTTGGATATTCAATCTGCAGTTCCAGTGTATGTGAACGTTGTAGCCTTAACGTTGTTATCTCCTCTTATTTTCCGTCTCACGAAAGAATTTGAAGTTGGTTACCTTGATCCGGAAAAGGCCGCTCGGAAAGCTGCCAGGAGAGCTGCGGCTATAGCTAAATAAGGGAATGAGGAGGAGACTTCACATGGCTGAATTCTTTGACTCCGTCAAAGTATCGATACCCGTTAATATCTTCTTTGATGGGAAAGTTCAAAGTCGAACATTAGTTTTTCCAGATGGAAGCAGAAAAACCCTCGGAGTATATCTTCCCGGAGATTACGAATTTCACTCCGATGGTCCTGAAAAGGTTCTTATGACAAAGGGTTCTGTGGAAGTTCTTTTCCCCCAAGACTCTGATTGGAGAAGAATCAATAAAGGTGAAGTGTACATGGTTCCCCAAAATACGAAATTCAAAGTTCGATGCTCGGAGATTTCGGAATATATCTGTGATTTTCTTTAATCAGCAATACAAAGTTCTGCCGCCTCAAAGCGGCAGAACTTCATCTCTCTTTACACTATATAAAAGAAGCGGAGGTTTAGAGAATGAAAAAACTCGACGAACTTGTGTTGGCAAACGCTGATAATTTAATAAAAGTTGTGCAGGAAAGCGTTCGAATTCCAAGCATATGTTCTGAACCTACATCACAACATCCATATGGAGAAGAAATTGCTAATGCTCTAGATCACGCTTTAAACGTGGCCCAATCTATGGGATTTCGTACTACTAATCTCAACGGGAAAGTTGCTTGGGCAGAATATGGCGATGGAGAAAAAATAGTTGGGGCAATGGGGCATCTCGACGTTGTTCCTCCTGGAGAAAACTGGAGTTTTGATCCTTTTTGTGGAGATATTGTAGACAACCACATACGAGGAAGAGGAACTCAAGATGATAAAGGACCTCTTTTCAGTTCTCTCTTTGCACTAAAAGCTCTCGCTGATTCTCACGCACCGCTAAAGCACAGAGTAAGAATCATTTTCGGTCTTGACGAAGAGAGTGGACAGATGAGAGATGTTGCAACATATCTTGACTCTGAGGGGCCGCTTCTCATGGGCTACACTCCTGATGGAGAGTATCCCGTGGTCAATGCCGAAAAGGGAGCTCTTAAATTTACTGGTTATTGCAGCTTTAATAATCTTCTGCCTGGCAAGATTGAACTTGTCTCTTATAAAGGTGGAGAGGGAACAGGTTCAGTTCCTGCTAAAGCTAAGGCCACTCTCAGCGGAGCAAAAGAAGACCTAGAAAAAGCATCTACACTTCTTACAAAAGAGGCGACAAAGAATAACTGGCCTTTTTCTCTCAACTGGGAAGGGCCTCTTCTCAGCTTTTCAGTAACAGGCAAAGCAGCTCATGCTACGTTGCCCGGATTAGGCGTTAATGCTATTGGTCGTCTCTGCACTCTATTGTCATTATTGGACATTGCGGAAAATTATCGGCGCTTTTTCTCGTTTATTGGTGAAAATTTCGCCTTTTGTCCCGATCTCTCTACATTAGAATTGGCAGCGTCTCATCCTCACACAGGGAATATTACCTGTAACTTAGCTACTCTTGAAGGCGACAGAGATAGCGCCTCTTTTTATGTAGGAATATATATTCCAGCGCAAACACTTTCTTTTGACGACGTTTGCTCTAAGATTGCAGCTGCCTGCCTTGATGAACACATTGATCTTGATATCAAGACAAAGATTTCACCTTTATACGTATCTCCTGATAATCGCTTAATTAAGGCTTTAAGCAGAGGGTATGAAAATGCGACAGGAGAAAAAAGTCGACTGCTTGCTATGTGTGGAAGCACGTACTCCAAAAAGATGCCCAATATGGTTCCTTTCGGTGGAACCTTCAATGGGGAGCCTGACTTTGCCCACGGAGCTGACGAAAGAGTGCTTATAGATAGGTTACTCCGTAGCACGTGTATCATGGCTCATGCTCTTAAGGAATTGGCAAACGATTAGAGATGAGATATAGCCCGGTAGTATTCCAACTTCTTTTTATAACATTTGCAGCCGCAACAATGGATAGCGGTTACTATTTTTTGCCTGCCTATTTTGATGGGATGGGGTTTTATGCAGGTCCATGGCTGGGTTGGATAATGGGGGCAGGATATGGGATATCGGCATTATCACGTTTTTTTGCCCCTGCAGTAGCTGATCGAATCGGGCTCGATCGTTCTCTCAAAGTCGGTTTCACTCTATTGCTTACTGCATCTTTGGCAATAGCCTTCGGTCCTCTCAAAGTATGGACCGTCATTTTATATAAAACTCTTTTGGGTTTGGGAATGACTCTTCAGGGAGTCGCAATGATTGCCTATCAAATGGTTATGGTACCTGAACAAACGAGGGGTAGAGATATAGGGCTCATCTCTCTGGGCTATGTTTTACCCTCATTAATCTTAGCCCCTATTCTCGAATGGATTCTCTTAAAGGGATACCCTCGCACCTATGCGGTTATTCTCGTAGCGATTGTTTCAGGTGGCTTACTAATGTGTTATGGCTTTAAGGGCGAACAAACGATGCCCGTTCTTTCAAAAAAAGAGACAAAAAGTGCCAGTTATAGAGAAATATTTTCGATGCGCCCAATTTTAGGTTTTATGGCTGTTATGGCTGTTTTTTCATTGGTAGACGCCATGCAAATAACGTTTGTCTCTCTCGCTTATGAACGAAAGCTTATAGCCACGGCATTCTTTCTTCCAGCTGCAATCACTTCATTGATGATTCGCACCTTGGGAGGATCTTTTCTCAATCGGTTCCCTCGTCGATTTATGGCGGGAGCTACCACATTTATCACTGCTGTGGGTATTTTCGGCACCAGTTTTGCGACATCTTCTTTTCAACTAATAGGTTTAGGGGTTTTTTTCGGTTTAGGCATGGGAGTGGGATTTCCTGCAATGACATGTCTTATTGGAGATTTGGGAGATGATAGAACTCGAACAAAATTGGCAGCCATCTATGGACTACTGTACTCTGGCACCTTCTTTATCATGCCAGCAGTTATAAGCTCAATCGCCGCATATGCGGGATATTCAAAAGCCTACCGTTTGGTGGCAATTGTTTTAATCGGCCTGAATGTTGCTGCTTTCCACTGGAGCTACCGCATACAGAAAACTGCAACTTCACAAAATATAGAAATATCGGAGGTATAAAATTATGAAAATCGGATTTATTGGTTCTGGTCTCATCTGCGAGATTATCACTCAAAACATTTTGAATAGCGGGCTTGTTAAAGCTGAAGATATTCATATTACAGACATCTTCAAGGCTCGAGAGAACGAAATGCACGAACGCTACGGTCTTACTGTTGCCGCAAGCAAAATTGACGTTATTAAAGCGGCAGATATAGTTTTTGTTTGTGTACGTTCTGACAACGCCATGGATCTTGCCGAGGAACTTCGTGAGATTCAGCCCGATTTCAGCAATAAGGTTCTTATCTCTATCTCTTCTGGTATTCCCATGAAACTCTATGGAGATATCTTCCCTGACCTGGCAATAGCCAGAGCTCTTCCCAACCCTCCCAGCAGAATTGGACATGGGGTTGTTGCTGTCGCTTTTAATAAGAATGTTTCTGATGAGCAGAAAGCAATGTTAATGCAACTTTTCGATTCTATGGGAAAAGCCTACATGCTTGATGAAGAGAAAATCAACGTCGCTACTGCAACTACCGGACCTGCTCCAGTTTATGCATTCTTCCAGGCCATGGTTGAATCAGCACTACTTCTTGGCATTGACTATAAGAGTGCATCACACATGGCATTCGGAACAGTCGAAGGTTGCCTAAAGGTATGGGAACGCCAGATCGACGATATTGCTGGACTTCTTCGTGAGACAAGCACTCCTGGCGGTATTTCTGTTCGTCAGCTTTACGCATTGGAAAAACGGGCTTTCAAAGCCATTGTCAAAGAAAATTACGAGGAAGGCTGGAGCCGCACTAAGGCCTACAGTGATGCAATTAGAGAAAGCTTAAAAAAGTAAATTTTTTTACTTTACTGAATAAAATCGAATGAAGGTATCGCTGTGAATATACTTGGAGTTTTTTATAGCCTTCTCGTCGCTTTTGTATGGGGAAGCGCACCAATCATTTATCGTTATTGCATCAACAATAGTTCTGCGTTGAAAATGCAAGCTATACGCAGTATTGGTTTTCTGGGATGTGGACTCATTATTGCTCTTATCTCTCCAAATGTGCTGCATGTAGCTTCACATTCTGCTCTTATGGTTTCAATAGGTGGGCTCTCCGCTCTTCTTATTGGTGACTCACTTTTTTTCCATGGGATTAGACTTATAGGTCCCGGTACAGCGACAGCCATTACAGGTACCTATCCGTTTTTTGCAAGTGTTGCTGCAATACTTTTCCTTGGCGAAAGGGCAACTACAGCTACTATTGTCGGTACCTTCTGTATCTTTGTAGGACTTGTAGTCTTTCGAATGAAACGAGAGGAGCCAAAACAAAAATCTCTACAGGGAGTTCTTTTATCTCTTTTTGCAGCATTCTTTTGGAGTGTTAACTTTGTTTTGACCCGTTGGGGAATGACTATCGGAGATATTTCTCCCCACGCTCTTGTTTTTTGGCAATCGATATCTTTTTTCATAGCCATTTGGATATGTTGGGGTATTTCTTGGCAAAGAAACAATCGCCAGGAACCATTATTCAGGATGCCTCTCAAAAATATGGTCATGATGATAACAGTTGGTGTTCTCTCTATGGGATTAGGTGGTTTTCTTACATCAGAAGCAATGCGATATGCTCCGGCATCTGTCGTTACTCCCATTACCGCTTCAAGCCCCCTCTTTGCAGCGTTTTGGGGAAGACTTCTCTATAGGGAACCTATTCTCATTCCTCAATGGATTGGAATTGTTCTGATTCTTACAGGTGGAGTAGCCATCAACTTTGGGTAAGCTAAAGGGGAAAACCTTAAAAAATGAGGTTTTCCCCTTTCCTCTATTTGTCGCCACGTATCCCTTAAAATAAGGTATGATTTATATATTGGATTTCGAAAGATTATGATCGTTGGAGGCAAATCATGAGTTCTCCTTTTGAAAAAGACAACGGCCAAGATACAAAAGAAAAAGTTCCATTTATTGGTCGATATGGTATACGAAGTCAGATATTTTTCTTGGGCTTTTTAAGTATTGTTGCTGGTGGCATGGTATTACGCTTTGCTAGAGGCGTTGTAATGCCTCTCGTTGTCGCTTGGTTGCTTTCGTATATTTTTAAACCGATTATCCAGACACTTGAGCGCAAAAAAATACCGCCCATCCTTTCGATTACGGCCCTAGTAGCCATCTTCCTTGGACTCTGCCTACTAGGTTTTACCTTCTTATATAGGCGTCTGGTACCTTTCGTAAATGCTTTTCCCTCGTACTACGACCAGTTTTTAGTTCTCGTAGAAGAGATTGGCAAAGCTAATGATATCCCTACAGATTTACTCTTTGAATTTGACTGGGGGAGTCGTCTCACGACGTGGCTTCTGACCCTGCCTGGAACAGCTATTTCTCTCGTGAGCAATTTGTTTCTGGTTATTGTCTTTCTTATTTTTATTTTACTGGGGTCTCCCGCTTCATCTGGGAAGCTTAAAAGAGCATTCTCTCCAGGAACTGCCTATCGATTTCAACATATTATTGATAAAATTTCTAAACAAATAGGGCGTTATTTGGCAACAGCCGTCATTATAAGTTCTTTGACAGGAGTCGCTGTCTGGTTGGCTCTCAAGTTTATAGGCGTTGATTTCTCTGTAAACTGGGGTGTGTTAGCCTTTTTGCTTAACTTTATTCCCTACATCGGTTCTATATTGGCATCAATTCCCCCCATTCTGGTTGCATTGGTAAAGTTTTATCCTGACTTCACACCTGCCATCATAACGAGCATTGCTTTGTTGACTATCCAGGTTGGTATCGGAAATATTTTAGCTCCCAAAGTTATGGGAGATGCTCTCGATATAAATCCTATTATCGTGCTTGTCTCCCTTCTTTTCTGGGGCTGGCTGTGGGGCGGCGTAGGTGCTGTTTTGGCTGTTCCTATTGCTGTGGTTATAAAGATCGTGTGCGAAAATGTTCCTTCTCTTCGTCCCGTAGCAATTATCATGTCATCGAAATAAGAACACACATATTTTTCTAAATACATATTTACAAAAGAGGGCCCCATCTCATATAATTGATTTTATCAACTATATGGAGGTTCTTCATGTTACGTCAAACCCAAGATCTGGCAATTTTAATAGAAGACATTGTCTGGCAATTTAGCGGAAAAAGCTTCAACGAAGAGTGTTGTGGCAATCTTTCTTATGGGGAATATCGAGCTCTCTATTTCATTTACCAACACGGGAACATTTCTATATCCGAATTATCAGAAAAACTTGTTCTCACAAAAAGTGGGGGGACTCGCCTTGTAAACAGACTTGAAGAGAAAGAATACGCCGAAAGAAAACGGAACTCAAGGGATGGACGCGTTTGCTGCGTAGGTTTGACAGCCAAGGGGGAAGGAATGGCACAATCACTTCATCAATCTTTTATTTCACGTATCGATAACACATTAAAAACTTTAGATGACCCTCTTCGTGACGTAGTTATTGCCGGATTTAAGATTTTCAAGAAAGCACTCTCAGAAAATGGCGAAAATAATATTTGATTATTTCAACCTTATTTAATTTCAAACACATATTTTGCACAATGAAGCCCTCCAATATAGTACAAAGCTAATACATACTTAGGGGTGAAAACATGTCTGAACAGGCAAAACAAAAAAGTTCCGATGAAATTCGAAGTAAAGTTCGTGAACGATATGCGAAGATCGCTCAAAACCCAAATATGCAATCGGGATGTGCATGTTGCAGCGGTTCCTCTTCCTGTTGCTCAACGTCATCTGAGACTCTTATTTCTAAAGAATTAGGATATTCTTCAGAAGAACTTTCTGTTACTCCAGAAGGCTCAAATATGGGGCTCGGCTGTGGCAACCCCCAAGAGAGTGCAGAGTTACAAGCTGGCGAAGTCGTTTTAGACTTAGGAAGCGGCGGCGGTTTTGACTGCTTTTTAGCAGCCCAAGTTGTCGGTGAGAATGGACATGTGATAGGGGTCGATATGACTCCTGAAATGGTCAGCAAATCCCGCGTAATGGCTGAAGAAGAGGGATATTCCAATGTTGAGTTCAGACTTGGGGAAATAGAACATCTACCTGTGGCTGATGCCTCTATTGATGTCGTTATTTCAAACTGTGTTATTAATCTCTCCCCAGAAAAAGAGCAGGTATTTTCAGAAATATATCGTGTTCTTCGAAAAAGTGGGCGTGTAGCTATTGCAGATGTCATAGCATTACAAGAACTTCCCCAAGAAATAAAAACCAATTTAGATGCTTATAGCGGCTGTGTCGCAGGAGCTATTACTGTTCAAGAAGTAGAAGAAATATTAAAACGTGTTGGTTTTAAAAGTTTTAAAATTACTATAAAAGAAGAGAGCCAAGAGTATATAAAAGATTGGTTTCCTGAAAGCGGCGTAGAAAAATTTGTCCGCTCCGCGTATGTTGAAGCAGTAAAATAAAGATAAGAAGGGCCTTGCTGATAGAGCAAGGCCCTTCTTGCTTTGACTTCATATTCCTTTTATATATTGAGAATTTCTTCGATGGAAAGATCTGCGATTCCCAATGTTTCAAGTGTTGTGCCATTCTTCAAATAATCGACATCGTGAAGTTTGGAAGCCAGATCGATGGCAAGCTTTACTGTTGTAGCATCATATCCTGCCTTCTGGGCAAGAAGATAGGCCGGTACAAGTACACCCGGTACATCTTCTGTCAAATATCTTCCTTTAATATTATGGCCAACTAAATCGACGTAAGGCGACTCCGGACTCTGCACATACTCATAATATGTGTGAGCTTCGTTTTCTCCATAAAACATTTTCAACTGATCAAGAGCGCCTATAAGGTGTACTCCAAGGGCTTTACCAATAGCTATGCGCTCTTTTTCTAACTTTTCCATGATTTTTGCTATTTCAGGAGTAATTCCGTCCATATAGTGCCTGAACCCCTTAGGATTCTTTTCAATGGCACCATAGTTCAAGAGTACTGGGAATGGATGCAACGTAAAATTGATATTGTCAAGATCAATGGCAAGCAGGTTGTCAGCTGGAATATATTCAACATATCCTTCAAAGATGTCTTGAACAATGCGATGTACTTCTTCTGTATCGGATACTGGAGACGTAGCCATCTGTAATTTGAATTTCTTTTTGAAGATCATAACCGTATCGTAGCTGCTGATTCTGCATGCATAAGGCATAGATGCTGTTTCAGAGATAGATACCTTTACATCAATACCTTCCTCTTTCATTATTTTTCGGAATCTGAAACCTGCATAGTTTCCGGGAACAACAACGATATGCTGACCATCTTTAAGATGGGGAAGCATCTTTCTGAAGATAGGTTCATGAGCAAAGGAGGGAACCACGACGAAAAGAACCTTTGCTCCATCCATTGCCTCTTCAATATCCATAGTTACTCCAGACAAAGTTCCTTCTATATTAATATCTCCCTTGAGATGCATCTTTTTCTCTTCGCGAAGACGTTTGTAATCTTCTGTCGCTTCGAGAGGCTCCCACATCACAACATCGTACCCTTTAGCTGCAATCTGTGCGCAAAAAGCCCGTGCTCCATTTCCACTTCCAAGTACTGCAAATTTATGATTCATAGTTAGTCCTCCCCTCAATGTATATGGATCATAGATAGAAATAAATCGAAATCGATAAGACTGTAATCGTCACTTTTCGAGCTATCTGTATCGAACTCTCCACGGGAAAGACGATCTAAAGCATCTTCTATCCAAAGGACTGACCGGACACATATTTCATTGTGGCCTTCTTCAAGGGCAACGGAACGATATGGATTTCTACAGAGGCGGGCGTTACCTGCCAAAGGATGTCCGTAAAGCGTATATCCTGTATAAATGTATCTTTGTGCGGCTTCGAGAACCTGAATCGCCGTACCCTCAACTGACTCTACACATGAATAGGCGCTGATCACCCGAGGATTATTCGATAGAACCAACATAGTTATTCCTCAAAAATTGTTTGTTCTGAAATAGGAGTTGCCAATGCCTTGAGAGCTCTTTCTAGCAGACATTTTCGAATATAGAGTTCTTCTGCGGGCTCTTCAGAAGGAGCACCTACAGGGTAAGGAATAGCTACCCCGCGAATAATCCGATTGGCTCCGACAGTGAAGGCAACAGATGGAATAGCCGTAATAAGCACTGCTGGCAAACCTACGCGTTCAATTTCGCGAGCGAGCGTTGCACCGCAACGAGTGCCTGTTCCTCAGGTTGAAGTGAGAATAACGCCCTGCACCCCTTGGCTCATCAGCATCTCTCCCATTTCTTTTCCATAGCGCTCTGCTGATTTTACGGCGGTAACATTTCCCACAGTTACTGGATATTCATTATGGAGTCGTGCAAAGGCCTTTTCTTTTTCAAGAACCCGTGCTGCGTCAAGAGGTAATACGCGATTGGGATTCTCATTGGCTGGCACTGGATCATATCCGCCATGGGCAACTTCGTAATCGCCCTTTTTTAAGCTTTCAATGCCTTCTATGGAATAGTGACACCACTTAGATGCGTTATGAGCTTCAATACGATCAGGGTTGCCGCGAGGAACTATTCCTCCCTCCGTACCTATGGCAATGATTGCGTCACTCATATCAGAGACAGGCGGAGCCGGAGGAACTGTATCAAAAACCGGCATGGGGAGCTCTGTTGTGAAGGACTCGTTATTCATTTTCTTAACGAGCATATCCACTGCCCGACGAGAACCTCTTTTAGCTTTACGAACGTTTATCCGTATGCCCCTCGGAATGTATCCCTCTTCTTCCGGGCCGCCAATAGGCTCTTTATTGAGCACTTTGTCAGCAAGGCGAATCATTTTAGGCACAACTGATGAGATTTCTCGCGCCGAGTCGCCCGTTTCGACAATAAACATATCTTTCTTGGCAATATCAACGCCAGGATTAACTGGATGCATTGCACTTATTGCCGGAATACCCAATTCTGTTATAACTGCCTGACATAAAGTTCCACATGAAGTGCCATAACGACCAGCAGCAAAAGCGGGACCTGCAATAAACAGATCTGGATTTTCTTCTTTAATCCATTCAAGAACCTTTGCTTTTACTTCTTCAAGGTTTTCTGCTGCGTAGTTATCTCCGCAAATAATGGTTTTCACGATAACGTAGCGATTATTCGATGCGAGTTGAAAAACGTTACCAATACCTACTGGATCGTTTGTCGCAAAAGGAGGAATACCAGCTTTGTCTTCCCCTCCTATTTGTCCGAAGAATTGATTCATGTAATGAACTACTCTAATCTTAGTCATCGTCTGTCCTCCTATATGGCCCAAGTGGTGAGGTTTTCTGTTCCTAATTCGTTCGTCGACCCCATGATGCCAGCTATTTCCATAGCAACTGACCCATCAGGAAGCAAACTTCCCGAATGACCGCCAGTAATTACATCAACACATTCAATGTGCCCAATAACTTCATCCATAGGAGGAAGAATTACTCGCTCATTACCGTTTCCATTCGTCACAACAGCATCAGCTTCAGGCGTTACATCGGCGAGACCGGCAGAAGCGCCATCAGAGCCAGCATATTCATCTGTCACCAACACAGTTTTTATGCCATTCTTCTCAAAGAGTCTCGTGAGCATCATAAGATCAGCTTCAGGATTGCCGCCTCCATCTTCAGAGACAATGGCTCCTTCCGCTCCTATCATCTGAGCTATCTTAAAAACCTGATTACAGATTCTTTCCTTTTCCACAAAAGCAGTACGAACAGGTGCAACGATAACTCCAAGAAATGTTATTTTTTTCTCGTGTTCAGAGAGAAGGTCTTCTATAATGGGATTGTTCTGGTGGTGGTAAGTGGTGTGCTTGTGGCAGGGGGCCGCACAGTTTCCGCTTACCACTGCTCCGTCCATAAGCTCCGTTGGATTCATAAGCACAGGAAGACACCCCTGGGCATTGAGTCCATAAAAGTAATTGTCATGAAGCAGGCCCTGAGCGATGGTCTGACAAATATAGACGACCTTTGGTAATGCAGCATTGCTACCTAGAAGTTCAAGTAATGTTGCTGCAGGATATTCTGCCTCTTCATATTCCCCGAAATTTTTAACAGCTTCGGCAATGAAGCGAGCAGCTTTCACTCCGCCGTTCCGTACACTTCGTTCATGTTCATGTTTTCCCAGGCCAGGAACGGGCTCGAAGAGAAGCACAATATTATTTTTCTTCGAAAAGACACTATACTCTGCCCCTTTGCCAGACATGTCGATAAGCCCTTCCTGAAAATTGACAAGTTTTCCTGACGTTACGATGGCAGCACCATCAAGGACAATAGTCGTTCCTCGACCAGAAATAAAATCGGGATCACAAAAAAAGCCCGGGAAGGTGTATGTCTTTTCGTCTAATTTTGTCCGTGGTTCAATCACATCTTTTACAGGAACTATTCGTTTGCTTTCCCCGGGCCTCGCCAACTTAACATCAACACTTTGAAGCTGTTTATCTTCGAGCAGAAGAGAGATGAGTTCTTCTTTATTGATAAAAAGCGTTTTTCCCTGAATTTCTGTAACTGAACCAAATTGCACGTCTGCTACTTTAATTCGTCTCAGCTTCAAGGTTTCCATCTTTTACTCCTCCTAAGCCTGTTCGCGTTCAATAATGGCGCGACACATTTCTTCGTCGGCAGGTGCCATACCCCTTCTCGCTATTCGGCCAAGAATAGCTATAGTGTCATCTGCCCTTTCACAGACAAGGCCATCGCCTGGACGAATGGATATATCGTTCATTGCAAGATATGCAGATTCGATAGCCGTCCCTACTGCATTTGCCAATTTCATTGCACAACCAAGCTTTGCTCCATCGCATAAAACTCCGCCAATACTTCCCACAACGGTATTAATGGCCTTTTCGACCTGTTCGAAAGAACCGCCTAATTCCACCACCATACCGGCTGCTACACCCAATCCTGCTGCTATTGCACAGGCACACATGGGAGAAAGACGACCAATATGACTCTTCAGATAAATCGTTACAAGAAAGCTCAAGGCGAGTGCTCGAATGAGAACTTCTTGGTTCGCTTCAAGTTCGCGAGCCATAACAACGAGAGGAAGGGAAGCTGTAATGCCAACATTTCCACTGGTCGCACAACTCATGGCAGGCAAGCCTACCCCGTCCATACGGGCATCTGATGCAGCTGCAGTAAGGGCTTTTGCCTTAGTTATCGAATTGGCGTAAGGATAATCAAGAAAACCTTGACCAAAACGACCGCCTGCCTGCTGCTCAAGGCCAGCAAGAGCCAGGCTTTCATTCATGGAAATGGCATTATGGAGGAAGTATAAATTCTCAACAGGTTCATTTAAAGCAAATGTATAAAGATCTTTAAGGACGTAAGAAAGAATAGCGTCTTTTGAATAATCGGAAGAGGCCTTTTCTTCTACAGGTTTGCTTAATATCGTTTCATCGTTAGCTTTGACAAGAACTACATTTGTATGCGTTTTGACGATGACTGCTTGACCAATGCCCTTTGTAGTTTTTACGCTAGCATCAATGTAGAGACCGACTTCTTTACGACTCCAATCAATAGAAATAAGAGTTTTAGGTAACATATCAACAGCTTTTTTTTCATCTTCTTCTGTCACGTTATGCAAAACTTCAAGTCCAGCCTCAGCGTCGCCAGCTACAGCACCAAGAGATGCTGCAATGTCGAGTCCCATAAGTTTTGTTCCAGGAATACCTACAGCGATGGAATTTTTATACGTATCTCTATCCATTACAACAGTGACAGACTCAACTTCTCCACCAACAGCTGCACGAGCAACACTTGTCGCAAAAGAAACAGAGGTTGGACCAGTACATCCAAGCGCAGGATTAACTTCTTTTTTAAGAATAGTCAGCAACGATTCAGCCATGATACTTCCTCCTTGAAAAGCAGGGGCTTGAAGCCCCTGCCTAAAACATTTACTAATCGAGAACGAGTTTTACTACCTCGTCGAAATTCTTTTCTCCCAATATTTTTCTCATCTCGGGCCATACTTTTTCACGTGCGTTCTGAGTCAAAACTCCTAGCTCTTCTCCGCTTAAACGTATAACGTTGATTCCGTAATCTTCCATACGTTTCTCATTGGCAGCCTGATCTGCTTCAGCCTGAGCTACTCGGCGATTTTCCATTTCAAGAGCCAATTTGGAGATAAGTGCCTGATCTTCTTTGGAAAGAGAGTTCCAAAGCTCCATATTCATAATGAGATACCACTGTTCAAAATGTGTATTTGATGGAACGTAGCATTTGATAATGTCACGGAAATTTGCATAATAGCCTTCAGCACCAGCACCAAAAGCACCATCAACGATACCTGTCTGCAAAGCTGTAAATGTTTCTGCAAATGCAAGAGGAGTTGCCATATATCCCTGTGCATCAGCTAACAATTCAAAAGCCTTTTGAGTCGGGACACGAACCTTCAACCCCTTGGATACTGAAGGATCTCCAGGTTTGTTAGGTTCTTTCATAAGAGCAGTTCCACCAAAATAGACTGGCCATACGCTAATAATTTTGAGATCCTGTTTGGCATATCTTTCAGCAGCCCAATTCATAAGAGGCGTACCGCTTACATAGTTTTTCTTAACGCCTTCCCAGTCACTAACAATATAAGGAAGGTTAAGAATCTGAAGCATTTTATCAGCGGTTGTAACAACTGGCTGAATAGCCATTTCTACAGCGCCTACACTGACTCTCTCGTGTACAACGGTGTAATCGCCAAGCTGAGCATTATCAAATATCTGAAGCTTGATACGACCATTGGATTCCTGCTCTAATTTCTCTGCAAACCATTTCACATCTTTGTCAATTGCCGTATCTGCCGGGCGGATATGAGAGATTTTCCACGTATACGATTTTTCTTTAGCCATAGCCTGCCCACCGACCATAGAGAGAGCTGCGAAAACAAAAGAAATCCCCAACAACGCTGCAAAAAACTTTTTCACTGTTACCGCCTCCTTTATGATTTGTGACTCTTTGCTGCCAATTTTGCGAACCATTTTTCTTTAAGCTTCTCCGCTGTAGGCGTTGAAGCCAAACCACCACGCATACTTCCCCTTAATTCAACAGGTAGAAGCTTTTGAACATTGATGAGAGCACCTACTACTTCGTCTGGCGGAATGATGCTTTCTATGCCCGCAACCGCCATATCGCCAGCTGCATATGCGTTAGCAACACCAATGGCATTACGCTTGATACACGGAATTTCTACTGGTCCAGCTACGGGATCGCAGATAAGCCCCAGAATGTTTTTCAAGGCCAGAGATGCTGCATGTACAATCTGACTCTCTGATCCGCCAGAAAGCTGTGCCAACGCAGATGCAGTCATAGCCGAAGCAACACCAATCTCTGACTGGCACCCACCTAGCGCGCCGGAAACAGGAGCTCTCATAGCAATTAAGGCTCCGACCATTGCTGCAACGAGCAAAGCATCTTCTATCTGAGAGCTTTCTGAATTCAAGTACTCCGCTGCTGTGAAGAGAGCCCCTGACAACACTCCACATGATCCGGCCGTTGGCGCTGCCACAACACACCCCATACACCCATTGAGAGTCATTACTCCTAATGCTCTTGCTATGGATTTGCCAACTGTAGGTCCAGACAGAGCCCGTTTTTGTTCCACTAATTTCATAAGCTTCAAACCTTCATCATGAGGCATAAGATTTCCCAGTAGAGTCAAATTTTCTTTCATCCCATCAGAAACTGATTGACTCATAACCTTCCATGCATCTTGAATTTTTGAGCGTATAAACTCTTTTGTCAGACCACTTCTTTTTGTTTCGTAGGCTATGGCAGCTTCAGCTAAAGATATCTGGTGCGATGAAGCGTAATCGATCCATCCCTGAAATGAGGAGAAAAGAGGCATATCGTCTTTCAATTTATAATCAAGCAAGCTAGAAAGAGAAAATACTCTCTTAATCCCCGTAACCTTTTCCAGTTCATTGAGTTGTTCTTTTTTTAAACTCTTTTCTGTAAGGCAGGTATATAAACAATCCTTAACATTTGAATCAGAAGAAACGCTCTTCTCGCAAGAGATAACAGAGACTTTTAAAACCTCCGAAAGCGTTTTTATTGAAAAATCACTTTCGGCAATAAAGACAACTCCGTCTTCACTTCCACGTAAAGAGATCGGGTATCCTTCCAACTCTGTCATGAGAATCTCGCCACCACCGACTGAGATTCCAACAACACGAACAGAATGCTTTTTATCGGTTAGCAGCATATCTACTGTGTTAGGATTCCTCTCTGACAGTGGTTCCAGGTGATAAGATACGGGGATATTTTTTTGCTCCGCAATAGCCAAAGCATCACCTATCTCAGGCGAATCCTCATGCATACCAAGTAAGCCACCAACTATGGCAGAGTCACTCATGTGCCCTTTATAGGTTTCAGCCAGCGCCCCGTAGAAAAAGAGGTCTACTTTTTCCGGTTCTCCTCCAAGAAAGGAACGTCCCATACGTCCAATGCGAAGAACTCCTGCTGTATGAGAACTTGAAGGTCCGGTCATTATGGGACCGAGTGAATCAAAAAGACTAACGAGTCTCGTTCGATTTCGACAAAGGGTCACGCTTTTCACTCTCCTTTACAAACACGGCACTTACTACTGCACATACCCCATGAGACCAGGCAGGAAGAGCGATAGCGCCGGCCAAAATGTCGTAAGGATCATCACAGGTACATACCCTAACAGGAGGAAAGTCATGGCAGGTCGCAATATTTCTACGAACTCCACATTACCTATTTTCATTCCCAGATAGAGAATGCTTGCATAGGGAGGGGTAACACCGCCAACTGCAAGATTAACTCCGAGAATTGAAGCGAAGTGAATCGGATGAATTCCAATGGCCTGAGCCAGAGGCAAAAGCAGAGGGGCAACCAGAATAACTCCCGTAAGGTCGTTAACTATCATTCCGATAAAGAAAAGAAGGAAATTAATAAGAATTAAAAGTATGACCTTACTCTGGGTAATTCCGAACATGGCTTTGACAATAGCCTGAGGAATTTGCAGCATAACAAAGGTTTGACTCAACATGAGGCTGCACAAGATCATAACCATGATTGATCCTACCGAGATAGCGGAATCTCTGGCCACTTCGTAATAATTTTTAGCTTTAAGACCTTTATAAATCAAAAATCCTACTGGGATAGCATAGATAACGGCAACTGCCGCCGCTTCTGTAGGAGTCATAATGCCTCCATAGATACCGCCAAGAATAATAACGGGCATCATAAGAGCAGGTAAGGCCTTCCAACCACGACGGGCTATTTCGCGTACCTTTTCTTCTTTTTTAAGTTCAGGTTCCAGTTTAAGAGGAAAATGCTTGGCCCATACAAGGTTGATTACAGAAAAAAGAATGGTGACAAGAATTCCGGGACCAACTGTCGCTAAAAAGCACGCTAATATCGACGTTTCTGTTACCCACCCATAAACGATCATAATGACGCTTGGAGGAATAAGAAGTCCCAAAATTGAAGAGTCGGTAACTAGTGCTGTTGCATATCCTCTTGGATACCCCTGCTCGACCATGCGTGGAATGAGAATGGGGCCAGTTGCTGCAACACCCGTAAAGCCACTGCCTGAAATAGCTCCAATAATGGCACAGCTTATAGCGGCTACAACACCTAAACCACCACGTACTCGTCCGACAAAAACATCAACTAAGTCAAGAAGATATTTCGCAATGCCACTTTGACTCATGAGGCTTCCTGCAAAGATAAATAGAGGAACACACAAAAGAACTGGACTTAAAATTTGTTGCAACCCCCACATCATCATACCTTTCATTGAAACTCCGCCGACAATACTCATATACATGAGGGCTCCACCAAAGCAGAAAGGCAAAGGCACTCCAAAGGAGAGGAATACAACAAGAATAAGCAACGCTACAAGTGCAACAGATATCATTTAAAAAACCTCCTCTTCCGTTTGGGCCAACATATCTTTGGGTGTGTGGACAAAACTATTGAGGTGTTCTAAAAATTCAAGAACGGTGTAAAAAGTCATACAAGCCATGCTTATAAAAACCAAAGCTTCAGACCATATCATGGGGATAAAAAGAGTTGGACTCTCTTTTTGCACTCTCAACGCATATTTAAGATAGTCATATCCCCAGTAGGAAAGCCAGATAAGAACGATCCCACTTAAAACAGAAGCAACAGTTCGTACTAAATAGATTGTTTTTTGTTTTTTCATAAAAACTTCAAGCACGCGGGCTACTATTTGATTCTTATCAGCTGAAGCTTTGATGGAGCCTATGAGGTAGGCCCATGTGGTAGGAAAAAGAAGCAATTCCTCTATTCCCATAAGAGGCGCTTTAAATACGTATCTTAAAACAACCTGGCCAAAAACGAGAATAGCAATAAACGACATAAGGAAAACAAGTACCATATCTTGGGCTTGTCCCGCCCAATGCAAAATATTGCTAAAAAGGCCCTTCGGTTCAGACATGTAATTCCCTCCCCTCTCGACTTTTTAAATATGGGTGTCACACTCGCCATATGACACCCATCATGCATTGTGACGCTACTTGTTACACGAATTCATACGTCCCTCCAATGTTATTCTTACGTGCGCGCTCAAGAACAACAGAAGCAACGCCAATATCCATAGCACCTGTTCCAATAGGAATACAAAGGATTTTTTCACCGTCAGCAACTGATGCCTTTTTCTTCCCTGCGGCCAGTTCGCCAATGGTAGAATAAATGTCTTTTTCTGTAATTCTTCCGGCTATACCGAGCTCGGCAAGGGCTCCACGATGAAGGGTCTGTCCAATGTGATCAACAATGATCTTATCGGCGTTTAATATGCAATCGTTGTCACATTCCTGGTAAGAGCCCATGGGGAAAAGCAATTTGCCTGGTTTAAACCACTCATTTTTAAAGAATTTTTCTTTAGACTGAGTTACACAAACTGCTACGTCACCACCATCGGCAGCCTCTTCAGGTGTTTCGGCAATGTGAATTTTTCCTTTCACATATGGCTCCATATCAGAAGCGTAACGCTCTGCAGAAGCTTTGCTAATGTCGTATACACGTACTTCCTCTAAATCGAAAAGTTCAGAAATAGCCATTGTCTGGGTATGTCCCTGCATTCCGGCTCCATAAAGGCTTAAACGAAGAGATTTTTTGGGATAAAGATATTTGAGGGAAACAGCAGTTTGCGCACCGGTACGCATATTTGTAATATAAGATCCGTCTAATACAGCCGTAAAGTTGCCCATTTGGGGATTAATAAGCATAATAAGAGAGGTAATATAGGGAAGGCCAGCCTTTTTACGTTCTCCTAGGAAACCTCCGGCCCATTTTATGCCTGCCGTGTCTGACCATCCGACGTAAGCTGGCATAGCGTTCATAAATCCGCTATATGGTGGGAATGGTGCCGTTTCTCCGAGATCAAGGTTAACTTTTGTGGGGTTTACAACAGTTCCATCGCCCATACCTTGGAAGGTTTTGTCGCAGGCTTCTACTACGTCTTTCATTGTGATAAGCTCTTTGATTTCATCTTGGCTCAATAACAACGTTTTCATAGAGT